>Ga0307412_10001069_pt1 | contig 15661 bp, 11 predicted proteins | sample DK1Cmetagenome_3_FD_203823 | JGI IMG/M metagenome (GOLD analysis project Ga0307412, IMG submission 203823) | Maize rhizosphere microbial communities from greenhouse at UC Davis, California, United States - DK15-C-1 | ecosystem: Host-associated > Plants > Roots > Rhizosphere > Soil | place: USA...
CCATTTACGGCAGTTCCCGAAGCTTTTACGATGGCACTTCCTTCTTCTGTATACTGAAGAACAGGAGTTAATCCTCCGTCGTTATTTAAAGTTTGTTTATTTAATCTTTTATCAAAAATATTGATGACAACTCTTCCGTTGAATGAGGTGTTAAGCGTTCCGTCCGGTTTGTTGATACGTCCTTTTACTTTCACAAAATCCAACCCTCTGATGAGTCCCGGAACCGGAGTTTCGATAGCGTCAATGACTAATAATCTCTGAGGTCTGCTTAATTTCATGGCAGGATCTCCCAGATAATTTACCTTTAAATGGTCTGTAGCAGCTCCTTTTTGTTTTTTAGCATTTAAATGAGCATATCCTAAGGTATCAAAATCGTCACTTGTCAGTTTAAAGATACTTTGAGTGTAAAGGTTGGTAAAATCAATACCATAACCTACGTCGATCGCTCTGCTTGAAGTAATCATCGTAGCAGGGCCTCCTTGCTTTAATTTAATAAACTGTTCTCCTGCAGAAGCAGTTTCCGGCTCATCCCACAGCGTAAATTCACAGGTAATTGTTGATACAAACGGGAATCTGCTGTATACGTTTGAGAAATTGTTGGAATTCTGAACTTCATCTAAAGTTAAAACCCTTTCCTGAGCCCATCCGTTGATCCCTCCGTGCCCGAAATAGAACAGATATAAGCTGTTTCCGATGTCATTGGAAATGGCCTGATTCACCTGCGGATATCTTTGTCCGCCCGCTGTACTTTGCGCCTGGAAAGCATCAAGGTATAGTTTTCTTACATTATATTCTCTAAGGCTGGTAGAGCTGGGCTGTTCAAAAACTGTCGCCAGTGTATTGTTCATCACGGTATGGAAAGGTGTTCCTCCGTCGTTATCGTCATCCACCACGAAATCCAGCTTCATTCTCCATTCCCCAAAAGGTGTGGATTGACCTGATAAATTGTTATAATAAGCCAATGTTTTATCAATCATATTGGTTGCTTCCGTCACATTAGCAGCAGGAAGTCTGCCCACCGGAAGATCCGGAATGTTATTGGTGATAAATTCGTTGGTTTGCGGTTTTGTCATCACGATGTAGTCATCCGTCACGAAAGACCTGATAAAATCCGTAGATTCTTCACTCTGATAACTCGACACTACATTGGAGTTATTTGTAACTCTGTTTTTATAATCATAAGAAGTATCTCCTAAAATAAATACATATTTTAAGGCTCCAAGCGGTGTGTTCAGCTTAGTCACAAAATCTCTGATCGCTGTAAGATCCCTGCTTCCGCTTCCAAATTCATTATAAATTTTATCGGTGTCTATAATCTGTACATTGAAGCTGTTTTTTGTCTGATGATAATTGGCTAATCTCTGCGCCTGTCCCATCATTTCAGGGGTTGTAATAATCAGATAATCTACATTTTGCAGCCCGGAAAGGTTCTGGTTATTGATTCTTCCTACAAATTGAGGATTGTAAGCTGCATCTGCTTTGAAAGCTACAAATTCATTATTAAAACTAGGGTCTGAAGCTGTATAAGCAAAATTGAAAGTTGTATTTCCGGCCGCTTTATTTACTCTTCTGTTCGCGTTTGTAATATCTGTAACATCCCAGATCTGCTCTGCTGTTGAAGCATTAGACAGACTGAAACCATACGTTGTATTGCTTCCGCTTGCCAGAGAAAAGTCCCTGAAATTCATCTGAGTTCCGTTGAAATTCAAATTATCCTTATACTGAACTTCAAGATAATCTACGTAAAAGTTACCGTTGGGATTTACCGAAATATTTGGTTTAAGGTTAAATGTAATCTGATTTCCACTCAATCCTGTAAGTGTCCCCGTGTATCTTACCGGATAAAAATCATTCGAACCGCCCGTACCGGCAGGAGGAATAGTTACCGTTAAAGGATTTTGATTATTAATATCGAATGAAATACTGTTTTGCTGGGATTTATAACCAATCGCCTGAGCCCTGAACCTGATCACATCGCCTCCCTGAACGGCAGAAGCTGTAGTGAATGTAACAGCTTTATCTGTAGTGAAAGGAGTATCTTCCACCCAGACTCTCCCGACTTTCATCAGGTTTTTCTGATCATTATTGATGACCTGATAATTGTCAAATCTTGTAATCAGCGGAGTCGTCGGCAAATTCACATCCACCGGCTGGACTCTTTTTCCAGGTCCTTTATCGAAATTGATATAATAATATGAAAAATCATCATAAATATTTTTTACGTTCTCGCTTCTGTCATTTCTGGTGTCAACTCTTTTATATCCGTTTCCGTTTGAAGTATTATAAAGATTATATCCGGTCGGTCCCTGAGCGTAGAATAATGCATAGTCATTATCATTCCAGACCCCATCGTCTTCACCTACGACCTGAATGGCATTTTCCTGAAGGGCGCTGTATTTCACATCCTGGTTGTATTCCGGAAGCATCACACCTCCGTTACCATAGATTCTGAAATTTTTAGGGTTTACGGAAGAAGGATTAATACCGTTATCCTGCAAAAATTGTCTTGTAATTTTAAAAATACCGGATTTGTCAACCTTTATTTTGTAAAAGTTACCTGCGGACAAAGGATTGTTTGTGGTTCCTACTTTTAAAGGGCTTCCGATGATATTGGAAGCATTGCTCTCGGAAATCTCGAATGAAGATAACCTCTGGACTTTTCCCTTAATATTTTTAAATAGGGCCACATTAATACTTGCATATTTTTCACCATCCAAGTAATAATAAGTAACATCTTTAATCTCATAATCAGGAAGAAGGTCTTTGCTTATTTCAAATAAATCCCTATTGGACACGGTTTCCCAGACAGGATTAGAAACTTTTAATTGCTTTTCCCCAATTTTTTGTTTAGTAGTTATAAAAATGTTATTTTGGCTGAATGAAAATCCCTGATTTTTAAAATTTGGGAGATTCAGTTTTGTATCACCAAAGTCTTGAATTTTAGAACCATCCCATTCGATGTTTATTCTTTGAGCCCAAATTGTTGATACAAAACAAATTATAAATAAAAGCGAGATTTTTTGTTTCATGTTTATTTTTGAAATTTCTGAATTACAAAATAAATGAAAATTTATAATTAAATTGTGATACAATAAAATTAATTTGTTAACGTTTTTCAAAAAAATCAACTCTTTACTTGATTTATTGAATAATTTATTTTTTCTTTGTACTTTGAAAATATTTATATCGACTATGAAAAAACTAAAGTTGTTTTCATTAATAGCATTAAGTTCTACACTTGCATTAACCAGTTGTGGTGGAGGTACTAGCAAAGGAGGCGGTACTAAAAAATTTGTCAGCAAAACGGGTTGGAAACCAAACGAAAAACAAGGTTGGTTTTTTGCAGGAAAGCAACAAAAGCAGAAAGGTTGGCCGGGAATGGTATATGTAGAAGGTGGAACTTTTACAATGGGATTAGTGAAAGATGATGTTATGCACGATTGGAATAACTCGCCGCGCAGAATGCAGGTAAGTTCATTCTTTATCGGAGAAACAGAAATTACTAACTACGAATACCGCGAATACCTTACATGGTTGAAGTATGTATTCCCTCCAAGTGATCCTAGTTTTAAGGAAATCTACAACGGTGCGTTGCCAGATACCTTATTGTGGGACAACAAACTATCCAGAAATGATTACAACGAGACGTACTTCCGTTCTCCTGAATTCGATTACTATCCGGTAGTAGGTGTTTCTTGGACTCAGGCAAACAGATACTGCGAGTGGTTGACAGATAGAGCAAACGAAAAAGCTTTAATGCAAGCGGGTATTATTGCTAAAGATTTGTACATCAACGAATCGAACAATCAAGGTGGAACTGCATTCAACATGGATAAATTCAAATCGAATGATCCTGAAATGCAAGGGTACATCAATGAAAAAAGAATGCAGCAAAAAAATGGTATCAAAACTACCAACCAAAGATTACTTGCTGCTAACAGAGCCCCGAGCGCTGCTATGGTTCAGAAATTCAGACTTCCTACTGAAGTTGAATGGGAATACGCTGCTCTAGGTATGGCCAAAAACAGAGAATACAACCAGTATATGGGTAAAGAACCTCAAATCGAAAGATTGAGAGGTACTAAAGGTAGAGATAAAGGTATGTTCCTGGAAAACTTCAAAATGGGAGCCGGTGACTATTCCGGTATCGCAGGTTGGAAAAATGACGGTTCAGCAAGAACTGCTGACGTAAGACAGTATCCATCAAACGACCTAGGTATCTATGGTATGTATGGAAACGTTTCAGAATGGACTGCTGATGTCTACAGACCAATTATTGACGAAGATTTCAGTGATTTCAACTACTATAGAGGTAACGCTCCTCAGGCTATCGTAAAGAATGCAGACGGAACTTACAAAATGATAGATGAAAGCAATATCAAGTACGATACTTTAGCTGATGGTAGATTAGTTTATAAGAACTTACCAGGTCAGTACGAAAGACAAACAATCGCTGATTACGGAAACTACAGAGATGGTGACAGAATGTCGTCTCTTGATTACAGAAGTACTTCAGACTCCGTATCTGCTGACGAAAACATGTACAATGCTCCTCAAAAAAGATTTATTGTAGATGCTAGCGGTAAAGTGGTTCTTCAGAAAGACAGAAAAGAGAGAACTTCAGCTATGACTAATGATATTAGAGTAGTAAAAGGTGGTTCTTGGCAGGATACAGCTTATTGGTTGGATCCGGGACAAAGAAGATATAAGAGCCAGGATAAAGCTTACGGATGGATTGGATTCCGTGTTGCTCAAGATGCAAGAGCAAGCGAGAAAGGTAGAACAAGAAGATAATATTTATCAAAATAATTTCAAAAACCTTCCAGATTTCTGGAAGGTTTTTTTATTTTTGAACTATGAATATAGAACAGTTTTATCCTTTGTTTTTACAATCTGAAAAGGTAACTATTGATAGCAGAAAAATAGGAAAGAATGATATTTTCTTTGCATTTTCCGGAGAAAATTTTAATGCAGCGACGCTAGCTGAAAAAGCTATTGAAAACGGAGCTTTAGCTGTCATTGTTGAGCAGAAAGATTTTGAAAATAAAGATAAAAACATTTTCTATGTTTCCTCGACTTTAGATTTTTTGCAGCAATTGGCGATTCATCACAGAAATCAATTGCAGATTCCCTTTATCGGGCTTACAGGAAGCAACGGGAAAACAACAACGAAAGAGATAATTCATGCTGTTCTGTCAAAAAAATTCAATGTTCAATATACTTTTGGAAATTTAAATAATCACATCGGTGTTCCCTTGACCATTCTTTCCATTAAGCCTGAGCATGAAATGGCAGTCATAGAAATGGGAGCCAATCATCAAAAAGAAATCGAGCTTCTTTGTACTATTTCCCGTCCGGATTATGGATATATTACCAACTTTGGGAAGGCTCATTTAGAAGGTTTCGGAGGATTTGAAGGAGTGATTAAAGGGAAATCAGAACTATATGATTACCTTAAAGAGAATCAGAAAACAATTGTTGTTAACGAAAATGATCCTATCCAAGTTGAAAAAACAGAAAATTATTCCCCAAAAATTACTTTCGGAAAAAATAATTCTGATTATCAGTTTGAATCTTTTTCAGAAGGAAACTTTGTTGGTTTAAAGTATAACGAAGAAAAAGCTGTTTCAAAGCTCACCGGAGAATATAATTTCACGAATCTTTGTGCAGCGGCAAGTTTAGGACTGCATTTTGGGATTGATTTTAATAAAATCAGACATGCAATTGAAAATTATACTCCTACCAATATGCGATCTCAGGTGGTAAAAAGGGAAGAAAAAACTTTAGTTTTGGATACTTATAATGCCAATCCAAGCTCAATGACGGCTTCCTTACACAATTTTATCACGTTTGAAGGTTCAAAAACAATTATTATCGGTGATATGCTGGAGCTGGGAGAGGAAAGTGAAAAAGAGCATCAAAACATTCTAAAACTAGCACAGGAATTAGGTTTTAACGAAATTATCACGGTAGGGAAAAACTTTAAGAATGTAAATTTTTCATCAATATCTTTTGAAAACACGACAGAATTAATAGAATATTTAAAACTGAACAAAATCCAGTCGAAAAATATTTTACTAAAGGGCTCCAGAGGAATAGCGTTAGAAAAGGCTTTAGACTTTATTTAGTCTTTGTATCCCAGAATTCTTTTACAATTAATTTGATATTTTTGAAGGTGCTGGGGAAAACTTCATCCTCAATCTGAGTGGTATTTTTCCAGGCAACTTCAGTAATTCCTTCTTCAATTTGTGGTTTTGAAGTGTCTTCACCATTGAAATTCATTTCAAACCAATGCGTACATTTCAATACTTTATCACCATTTCTTTCTACATAAATGTGATAAGTTGTATTAATGAATTGCACCAATTCCACATCTTTCAAGCCGGTTTCTTCCTCAATTTCCCTCACAGCAGACTCCTCGCGGGACTCGCCTTTTTCCATTTTACCTTTCGGAAGATCCCATTTTCCCAATCTTTTGATAAAAAGAATATCACCGCCAGAATTATTTACCAATCCGCCGGCAGCTTCAATAATTCTGAATAGTTTTTGGAATTCTGCCCACATCTCTTCAATATTTTCACCAAAAACGTTCAATTCCCTTACAGATGTATTCTCAAGAAGATCCAAAGCGATCTCTAAGGTTGTGACGTTTTCATAACCAAGCGTCTTTTCAAGGTTTCCGGACTGCTTAGACAGTAATAATTTTTTTTCGTTCACAAAAACTTTATACATATATTTGTAAGAATTAAGAATTTAAATACAAAAATAAAGAAATGAATTTAGAAGGACGAAAGATTATTGTCAATAAATCATCTAAAGAGCTATCAGAAATACTTAAATCTCCAGAAAATTACAAAGAATTCATGCCGGATGGACTCCAAAAGTTTGAAACAAGAGAGGATGGATTTAAATTCGGGTTGCAGGGAATGCCTGAAATTGCTTTGAAAATTGATGAAGTTAATGATCAGAAAGCGGTTTTAAAGTCTGCAAGTTCAAGTTTAGACTTTTCATTAACGGCAACATTGAGCCCAGTTAATGAAAATCAGACAGAAGTTCAAATGCTTTTTGAAGGTAAATTCAATCCTTTCATAAAAATGATGGTCGAAAAACCTTTACAAAACTTCATTAATACGCTTACAGATAAAATCGAAGCTTACAAATAAAAAGAAATACTGCTTAAAAAAGCGGTATTTTTTTTAGTACATCTTTTCGTTTTCTATTTATTTGGTTTTCTATTTTTCGTTAGCTTTATAGTGAAATAAAAACGTATAACTATTAACAATAAAAATAATTACCATGAAAACCAATCCTATTTCTGAAAGATTTACTATAATATTGCTGATACTAGCCTTATTAATAACCACAAACTTTTATTCTCAGGAAAATAAGGTGGTGAAAAATGTAGTACTTGTTCACGGTGCGTTTGTAGATGGCTCCGGCTGGCAGGATATTTATGATATTTTGGTTAAAAAAGGATATCATGTGTCTGTTACCCAGCATACATTACTGTCTTTTGACGAGGATGTAAAAGCTGTCAACCGAATTATCGATCAGCAAAACGGAAATTGTATTTTAGTTGGACACAGCTATGGTGGGGCTATCACTAGCATTGCAGGGAATAATCCTAAAGTTGTTGGTTTGGTGTATGTTGCGGCACATGCACCCGATGAAGGCGAGACAGAAGCAGACAACGGAAAGGCGTTTCCGCCAGCTTACAAATCACTTATAAAAGGTGGGGATGGGCTGGATTATATTGATCCAAATAAATTTCCAGATGATTTTGCGGGAGGAGTAGCAAGGGAAAAGGCAAACTTTATGGCTATTTCACAGACTCCAACGGCAGATGTTGCTTTTCACGCTATCATAAAAAATCCGGCTTGGAAAACAAAACCAAGTTGGTATGTAGTGGCAAAATCAGACAGAATTATCAATCCAGATCTTGAAAGAATGTACGCTAAAAGAGCAAAAAGTACGACAATAGAAATTGAAAATGCAAGTCATTGTGTTTTCATGACACATCCTAAAGAAGTTGCAGACTTAATTATTTCAGCATCTAAAATGAACAAATAAGAATCATGCAATAATCCCGGAGCTATGGTCAGTCGAGCTTCCTGTTGCTGAGGAAAGAACATTAATTTCGTTATTAATTCTTAAAACACCCATAAAAGCAAAGATTAAGGCTTCTTTATAATCAATAATTTCTTTTTCCGGAATAATGATTTCAGAGGTTGTTTTTTCTTTAATTTTTTGAATTAAATAATTATTATAAGTTCCTCCACCGGTAAATAGAATATTTTTCAGCTGATATTCATTAATGACGGCCGAGATTTGTTGAGCAACATGTTCAGTGAAAGTTGCCAAAAGATTAACAGTTTCAATATTTTCAAATTGAGGGAAAATAAGTTCGTTACACCATTCAATTCCCAGAGATTTTGGATGGGATTGCTTGTAAAAATCTAACGAATTAAGCTTGTTTAATAAACTTTCATCAACTTTTCCTGTTCTTGCTAAATCTCCATTTTCGTCGAAACTTTTATCGAATTTCTGGACTAATTTATTTAAAACAATATTTACAGGAGCAATATCGAAAGCTATTCTTTTATTGTTAATTTTTAATGAAATATTTGAAAATCCGCCCAAATTAAGACAGGCATCATATTGAGAAAACAACAATTCATCACCGATAGGAACCAGCGGAGCACCGTTTCCACTCATTAAAACATCCTGACTTCTGAAATCATAGATAACAAGTAAGTTGTTTTCTATTTTAATAGCCCGGCCGTCGCCAATTTGTAATGTGAATTTTTTTTGAGGCTGATGGAAAACCGTATGTCCGTGAGATGCAATAAGATCTACATTTTCCAGCTGATGTTTTTCAATGAAATTTTTGACTGATTTTCCTAAATAAAAACCATATTCAGAATGTAATTCTAATAATTCTTCCGCCGAAAGATATATTGAGTTCCTTAATTTTTCTTCCCAGTTTTTGGAATAAGGAATTGTTTCTGCTTTTAAGATGTTAAAATTCCAGAACTCTTTTTTCTCGAATCTTGCAAAACAAATATCCAAGCCGTCTAAGCTGGTTCCGGACATCAATCCTATCGCATGCAGATTCATGAGTTATTTTTGTTTTTCAGATAATTTTGTGGTTGTGAAATCTCCGGAATTCTGGTAAAATACATACTCTGAGAAGTCATCTTTTGCAGTCATTCCGTTTGCTCCCACCAATGTAGAGCCGTCTTCCATGGTTACATAAACCGTATCGCGGGTGTAAATTCTTTTCTTTCTTTGATCCCAAAAAACACTTTGCATCGCAAATTTCTGACCTTCATTAGTCGTAATTCTTACATTTCCTTTGGCTTCATAAAACTTTTTATACTCGAAAATTCTGGCGTATTTAGCTTTGATTGTTCCGGGAACTTTTGGATTTTTCTTGTCAAAAAACTGGATGTCGATTCCTTTTTTTGCAACGGTATAAGGGCTGTCTATCAACTCGTATTTTTCAATAATCGGAGCTTTTGCCCTCATTGTGACAAACCCGGAATCTCTCTGAATAATATTAGCATTATTGATGATCTGCGAAGGAAAATTTTTACTTTGCTTTCCTCCGGCTTTCGTAAGGTCTTCTTCACAGGAACTCATTACAAAAAATATAGCACAACTAAAAAGGTATGCTATATTTTTATTTAATATGTTTCTAATGAACTGCATTTTAGTTATATAGAGTCTTTCTAAACCACTTGTCAGCAAAATTGAAACCAACCTTCAGATTGATAAAATTTTGGTTAATCAAATTATTTTTAAGTGTTCCTCTTTTTCCAACTTCAAGGCCAAGTTCAAGACCGCTCATTCTCGTTATGCTGCTGTTTTTGAATGGAAGAAGTACTCCCGCAGAAACCCCAAATTTATTGATGTTCTGTCCTGCAATTTTAAGGTTTCCTTTTTCGTAAAAAGCACCGTATCTGTAAACGATTCTTGAGAAATAGCTTCTAAAGTTATTATAGTTTGGAAGATACCATCCTCCGGCAGAAACTCTGAAAGAATCTTCAAGATTTAATGTATTTCCGAAATAAGTTATGCTTTCTCCTTTTTTATAATCTCCCTGTAGAGACAAAAACCACTTGTTTTCCTCACCATATCCTACACCAAGGGATGCCTGTAATGGTAGAAGGTTTTTGGAGCTTGTATTTTTTTGTTCAATAATACTTTCACTGCCTTCTGCTATTGTTCCTGTGGAATCATAAAAATAAGTGCTATTTTTATAATCAGTAGTCATATTACTTGTGTTTCCAAAAGTAGTAGTGGCACCCACTGTGAATTTTCTGTCGGTACTTGTATTTAGATTCTGATAGCTTGCTCCTAAAGTAAAGTTGAAGTTACGGATATTGTTTTTAGTCTCGTATCCGTTGATCAGTTCTGCATTAACATATGTTAATTCATTAAGATCATAAAGATTTCCAAAGTAGTAATTAGCTCTTGCTCCTACTGCAAACTTATCGTTTACTTTATATCCCAAAGCAATCTGGGCTGTGTTTAAAGTTCCGCTTCCTTTAAATCTATTGGCTCCTATTACCGTTTCATCACTCGATTTTATGAAATTTACGATTTCATAACTCTTTGAGCTGTAAGGCTGATAAGAAAGCCCCATTTTCAACTTTGGAGATAAAGGAAAAGCAAGCGAAATATTTGATAAGTACGTAGAATGTTTTGTAGACTTCGTATTATTATAATCTGTTTTGAAATAATTATTTTCGTTGGTAGCTTCCAGTTTTATACTTGTAAGCTCGAAATTGGCATTATTTGCAGGGTTTGCAAAATTGAAATTACTTGTGAAATCACTTATATAAGCTGTAGAGATTCCTCCCATTGAAGCAGTTTCAATCGTATTATCATATTTTACATCTCCAATTCCATAAGTTGCATAAGGTGAATTACTCAGGTTCTGCGCATTAAGGAAGTATCCAACCGATATGAATGATAGTACAAAGATTTTTTTCATTCTTTATTTTTAAAATAATGCGCAAATATCTTAAATATTAATGAATTGTAAAAATTATATGAGGTTAAAGTTTGTTAAGGGCGATGAGTAGTGGCAATTAAGGTGAATTGTGAATGGTAAATTTACTCCGTTGTCAATTTTAATAAAATAAAACTGCAATATAACACACAACAATTCATCTTTCGCTTGCAAAGCAAAATTCACTTACGAAGTAAAATTGACATCTAATAAACTACAATTTTCTTTATCTTTGAGCCATGAATTGGGAGAACATTGCCGGACAGGAAAATCTGAAAAAACTTCTGAGAGACAGTATCGCCGAAAACAGAGTAAGCCACGCCCAGCTTTTCGTAGGAAAAGAAGGATATGGAACATTGCCTATGGTTTTGGCTTATGCAAAAGAAGTTTTGAGTCGGGAAAATGAGCACGCAGCTTCAAAGGTTGAGCATCTTAATCACCTCGATCTGCATTTCAGCTTTCCGGTTTTTACGGATAACAAAAACTCTTTAAGCAAAAATAAATTTGAAGAATTCAGGGAAATGATCCTCAATTCTCCCTATTCCAGTTACGACGACTGGACAGCTTTTCTGGAATCCGAAAACAAGCAGCTTTTCATTTCTGCAGATGAAATTGACGACCAGAATCAAAAATTTGCATTAAAAAGCTACGAAGGCGGAACCAAGATTTTAATTGTCTGGAGAGCCGATAAAATGAACATTGCCGCTTCCAACAAATTCCTGAAATTTTTAGAAGAACCACCTGCAAAAACTGTTATTTTACTCACAGCAGAGTCTGTTAACGATATTTTACCGACGATTCTTTCCAGGACACAGATTGTGGAAGTTCCGAGAATTAATGATGAAGATCTGGAAAATTATCTGAAACAAAATTTCAACCTTTCGGAGGAAAAAATAAAAGAAATTGTTCATCAGGCGCAGGGGGATCTCAATGATGCTGTTAAGCTGCTGCAATCCGGAAATAAAAGTGATGAATTTGAAAAACTCTTCGTTCAGTGGGTTCGTGATGCTTTTATGGTAAAAAAGAAGCCCGAATTTTTGAAAAGCATTATACTTTGGGCAAGGGAAATTGCAAGCTGGAACCGTGAAAAGCAGAAGAATTTTTTAAATTATTGTTCTGAGATTTTCAGGCTGGCCTTACTTCAAAACTATCAGTCGGAAAGTCTGGTGTACAAAAAAATTGATGCCAATGGATTTAATTGGATCGGTTTTTCAAAATTCATCAGCGGAGCCAATATTGAAAGCATTTTAGAAGAAATCAGCACTGCAGATCTGCATTTGACCCGAAATGGAAATCCTAAAATTGTCTGGACAGATTTAGGCATAAAATTATCAAGATATATTCATAAGAATTCATAAAAAACTCCGGCAATTTGTCGGAGTTTTATTTGTTTAAGATATTGAGTTCGTTTTCTTTCTTAGAAGCTATTTCCAGCTTTCCACTATATCTTTTTAGCACGGCCTCCGCTTCGCTCCGCCCGCACCAAAAAGGATGCCGTTGCAATCTGGGCTAGGATTGCAGTCGGAATTTCGAAACTGCTCATTCGATAAGTAAACAAACCTAACAAGTTTTTAAAACCTCTTAGGTTTCATTGTAAACAGAAATATCCCCACTCCAAAATCAAACAGTAGAAGCAATATTCGGAACTCGGGTTTTCATCAAAAAACCAATAAACTATAACATCTATTAAATTTTAAATAGAGTATAAAAGCTAAATATCAGATAGTTGTATTTATTGATATTAAAATAAAATTAAAAAACCAATCAATCGTTTGATTTATAAAAAATCTACCGTACATTTGCCCCTTGAAAATTATAATAAATGGTTTCAAAAGAAGAAAATATAATATTTGCAGCTGAAAAGCTCTTTGCTGAAAAGGGTTTTGAAGGAACTTCCACGCGGGAGATTGCAAAAGCTGCAAATGTGAATATTTCTATGATCTCATATTATTTCGGTTCCAAAGAAAAGCTTTATGAAAAATTAGTAGAATACAGGATGAATGAAGGGCAATTCTTTTCAAAAGATATTCTGGAGAGAACCGATATTGATGAATGGGAAAAAATAGAAAAGATTGTAGATCAGTTTTCAGGAAAGGTAAGGCATCATAAATGTTTTTACAGAATCATGCAGCGAGAGCAGCTTCACACGCAGAATCCTCACATTGTGGAATTCTTGAAGCAAACGAAAATGGGATTCATTGCCATGTATTCAAAAATATTGGAAAGCGGTCTAAAGAAAGGAATTTTTACGAAAAATCCTCCCATCTATTTGCTTCACTCCACCGTAAGCGGAACTTTATTTTATGCATCAAATGCCAAAGAAATGTATAAAGAATTCCTGAATAACACGGAAGATGAAGAAATTTTTGAAGAAAAATATTACACAGAACTTAACACTCATATTAAATATTTACTAAAAGACCTTTTAGGTTATGAAGAGAATAAATAACTCAGTTATTGCATTGGCCCTGTTTGTAGGGGTTGCAAATGCAAATGCTCAGGAGAAAAAAACACTCACTCTTGATGAAGCTGTGCAGTTGGGTATCCAAAACAGCAAAAATCTGAAGATTGATGCGGCAAAAATCGAAGAAGCTACCGCAGATCTTCTGGAAGCCAAAAACAGGCAGCTTCCGGAATTGAAAGTTTCAGGAAGCTATATGTATCTTCCGATAAAACCGACCATTGATCTTAAACTTCCCGGCGTTTCAGCTGAAGGAGGTCCGGAAGTACACCAGGTGCTTTACGGATCTGCCAATCTTAGCGTTCCCATTTACAGCGGCGGAAGAATTAAATACGGAATCCAGTCGGCAAAATATCTGGTGGAAGCATCAAAATTAAGCACGGAAAATGATAAAATTGCGATCGCTTATAACGTTGCTCAGGCTTATAATAATTTATTTAAGGCTAATCAATCCATCAAAGTTTTAGAAGAAAACCTTTCTGCTTCTCAAAAAAGAGACGAGACTTTCCTTAAACTTGAAAATAATGGAGTTATTGCAAGAAACGACCGTTTAAAAGCCAACCTTCAGACTTCAAACATCGAATTACAATTACTGGAAGCCAAAAACAACTATAATATTGCCAACATCAACATGGACTTATTATTAGGTCTTCCCGAAACGACAGAACTTGAAGTTGACCAAAATTATATTGAAGAAGCAGATGAGGTAAAACCTATTGATTTCTATGTAAATGCAGCGAAAGAAAACCGTAAGGATTTACAGGCTTTAGACATGCAAAGAAAAGCAGCAGAATTAGGAACGAAATCGGCAAAAGCAGAAAATTATCCTTCGATAGCATTTACCGGAGGGTATGTAGCTGCGGATATTCCAAAGTTTTTAACAATTTATAATGCTGTAAACGTTGGACTTGGGGTTTCTTACAATTTATCAAATCTTTGGAAGCAAAATTCTTCATTGAAACAGTCGAAAGCGAGAGAAATGCAATTGGCTGCAACGAATGAATTGTTAAATGACAACATCAAATTAGACGTCAACAGAGAATATCAGAACACAGATTACTCCAAAAAGAGAATCGCCGTTTTCGAAAAATCAGCGGAACAGGCTAATGAAAACTACAGAATTACAAAAAATAAATACGACAACGGCCTCGCAACCATGACAGAATTATTGGATGCAGATGCAGCCCAGATTGCAGCAAACGTTGGCGTAATCAATGCAAAGGCAGATGCAGCATTGGCATACAGAAAACTATTACAGACTACAGGAACTTTAACAATTAAATAAAATTAATAACGAGACCAACAATGGAAAATAATAATACAAAAGCGACTGAACCTAAAAAGAAAAAAAGTTTGGTTTTTCCTATCATTTTAGCGGTTGTATTAATCGGTGGAGGAATTTACGGATACAAAACCTATTCTTACGGGCAGGTTCATGAGGAAACAGATGATGCACAGATCGCTTCAAACCTGGCTCCTGTGATTTCAAAAATTTCAGGATATGTAACTGAGGTTAAAGTAAAAGATAACGAGTTCGTAAAAAAAGGCGATACATTGGTTATTTTGGACAACAGAGACCAGAAAATGGCTCTTCAACAAGCTGAAGCTGCTTTGGCAACAGCAAAAAGCAATATCTCAAATGCACAGGCTTCAACAACAGCAACTTCAAAGAATATCGGTTCGTCTCAAGCTGCGGTAACTACGGCAAATGCACAAATCGAAGCGGCAAAAGTGAACGTTTGGAAAACAGGTCAGGATTTGAAAAGATATTCTGTATTGGTGAAAGATCACTCCATCACAGAACAACAATATGAGCAGGCTTTAGCAGCAAAACAAACGGCTGACAGGCAATTACAGGTTTTAATCGATCAGAGAAACCAGATTGCTCAGCAAACCAATATTGCATCTTCTCAAACGGCGGCAAGCTCTCAGCAGATCAGTGTTGCAGGTTCCGTGGCAAAACAAAGAGAAGTAGATGTTGAAAATGCAAAATTAAACTTATCATATACAGTAATTACTGCTCCGGAAGACGGCTACGTTGGAAAAGTTCCGATTCAGGCGGGACAATATCTTCAGGCCGGATCTCAGCTGTTTTCTTTGGTTAAAAATGATCAGAAATGGGTAGTTGCAAACTTTAAAGAAACTCAGGTTGACAAAATGGTGGAAGGCCAGAAAGTGAAAAT
>Ga0307412_10001071_pt1 | contig 15654 bp, 17 predicted proteins | sample DK1Cmetagenome_3_FD_203823 | JGI IMG/M metagenome (GOLD analysis project Ga0307412, IMG submission 203823) | Maize rhizosphere microbial communities from greenhouse at UC Davis, California, United States - DK15-C-1 | ecosystem: Host-associated > Plants > Roots > Rhizosphere > Soil | place: USA...
GTGGGTCGTCTATCCGCCCGGCTTCGACCCCGCGAAGAAGTATCCGCTGTACCTCCTGCTGCACGGCGGACCGCACAACGGCATCCAGGACAGCTGGACCTTCCGCTGGAATGCGCAGGTCTTCTCCGGCTGGGGCTACGTCACCGGCTGGCACAACTTCCACGGCTCGAGCGGCTTCGGCCAGGCGTTCACGGACTCGATCAACCCGGACGGCATCTCGAAGCCCTACGAGGACACGATCAAGGCGGCGGAATGGTTCGCGTCCAAGCCCTGGATCGACGCGGAGCGCATGGCCGCGGGCGGCGGCAGCTACGGCGGCTTCCTCGCCTCGGTGCTGCTCGGCCGCGAGCACCCGTTCAAGACGCTCGTCGCCCATGCCGCCGTCTACGACATGTACTCGATGTACGGCGGCGACTACGGCGCCGAGAAGAACCGCTTCTTCGAGGCCTGGGAGCGGCCCGAGGAATGGGCGAAGTACTCACCTTCCACGAGCGCCGCGAACTTCAGGACGCCGACGCTCGTGATCCACGGCCAGCTCGACCAGCGCGTGCCGCTCAACAACGGCATGGAGCTGTTCCAGATCCTGCAGAACAAGGGCGTGCCGAGCCGGCTCGTGTACTACCCGGACGAGAACCACTGGATCCTGAAGCGCCAGAACTCGCTGTTCTGGTACGACGAAACCAAGAACTGGCTCGCGCGCTATGCGCCGGCCGGGGCACGCTAGGAGCACATGATGAAGATGACACGACGCACCATCCTGAAGGCAGGCGCCGGCACCGCAATCGCACTCGCGGGCGGCCGCCTCGTCGCCGAGGAGAAGGCCCCCGGCACGATGCTGATCCTCGGTGGCACCGGGTTCATCGGCCCGCACATGACCGAGCTCGCGCTCGCCAAGGGCTGGAAGGTCACGCACTTCAACCGCGGCAAGCGCGACGCGGACGGCGTCCCGGGCGTCGAGACGCTCCACGGCGACCGCAAGGGCCAGCTCGATTCCCTGAAGGACCGCAAGTGGGACGTCGTCGTCGACAACACCGGCTATATCCCCAGGTACCAGAAGATGTCGGTCGACATCCTCGCGCCGAACACCGGCTACTGCCTGTACATCTCGAGCATCTCGGCTTACGCCAGCTTCGAGAAGCCGAACGACATCGGCTCGCCGACCGGCGTGCTCGAGAACAAGGACCAGGAGGAGATCACGAACGAGACTTACGGGCCGATGAAGGCGCTGTGCGAGCAGTACGTGCGCGACGGCTACGGCGCGCGCTCCTCGATCGTGCGGCCCGGCTACATCGTCGGACCTCTCGACCCGACGGACCGCTTCACCTACTGGCCGGTACGCTTCGCAAAGGGCGGCGACATGGCGGTGCCCGGGACCGCGGCCGACCCGATCCAGATCGTGGACGTGCGCGACCTCGTCGCGTTCATGATGGGGCTCGTCGAGCGGCGCGTGGACGGCTACTTCAACGCGGTCACGCCGCCGAACACGATCACGATGGGCGGCCTCATGGAGACCAGCCGCAAGGTCACTGGCGCGGATACCAAGCTCACCTGGATCGACGAGACGTTCATCGCCGAGAAGGCGGCGGACGTGAACCTCGCGCCCTGGAGCCCGATGCATGGCGCGGAGGCCGGGGCCTCGCTGACGGGCATGCAGGCGTCCGCCGGCCAGGGACTCAAGGCGCGCCCGCTCGAGGAGACCGTGCGCGACACGCTCGCCTGGCACGAAACACGGCCGGCCGACAAGAAGGCCGCGCTGCGGTCGGGCTTCACGCCCGAGCAGGAGGCTCAAATCCTCGCCGACTGGCGCGCGAAGAACGCCTAGAGAAAGCGCGCGAAAACAAAGGGGACAGACCCCTTTTTTCCGCGCGCTCGCGCTTCGCGAGTCTGCGGGCGTAAGATCCGGGGAAAGGCTGCTCCGGGAGGCTCGCGATGCGTACCGTCAGGCAGTTGCTCGAAGGGAAGAAGGCCGGCGTCATCACTATCGACGCCGCGGAACCGGTCCGCGCCGCGATCCAGCTGATGGCCGACCATTTCATCGGCGCGTTGCCCGTGCTCGAGGCCGGACGGCTCGCGGGAATCGTCTCGGAGCGCGACTACGCGCGCAAGGTCGTGCTGATGGGCCGCAAGTCCACCGAGACGACGGTCGGCACGATCATGAGCGCGCCGGTGATCCACGTCGAACTCGCGCAGACCGTCAACGAGTGCATGAAGCTCATGACGGAGAAGCGCATCCGTCACCTGCCGGTCGTCGAGAATGGCGAACTCGTGGGCGTGATCTCGATTGGCGACTGCGTCAAGGCTGTGATCGACGAACAGAAACACGAGATCGAGGACCTGAGGCGGTACATCGCGGGCTGACGGCAGTCCTGCTGCAGCCGCCCGCGAACTACCACACGCCGGTGTTCGGCATCGACTTCCAGGGCTCGGCGGGCGGGAGTGCGCCGCCCTTCTGCAGCAATTCGACCGAGATGTTGTCGGGTGAGCGGACGAAGGCCATGCGGCCGTCGCGCGGCGGGCGGTTGATCGTAACGCCGCCGGCCTTGAGCTTCTCGCAGGCCGCGTAGATGTCCTCGACTTCGTAGGCGAGGTGGCCGAAGGCGCGGCCGATGCCGTAGTCCTCAGGATCCCAGTTGTACGTAAGCTCGATCTGCGCCTCGTCGTCGCCGGGCGCGGCGAGGAATACGAGCGTGAAGCGCCCGGCCTCGTTGTCCTTGCGCCGCAGCTCGCGCAGGCCAAGCAGGTCGCGGTAGAAGTGCAGCGACCGCTCGAGGTCAGCGACGCGCACCATCGTGTGCAGGTACTTCATGCACACACGCTAGCATGGCTGTCGCTTCAGGCGAAGCCGAGGGCGAGGCCGGCGAGCGCCCCGCCGGCGATCACCCACGCCACGTCGACGCGTGTCAGCGTCAGCACGGCAAAGGCCGTCGCTGCAATCGCCAGGGCGGACAGGTTCGGCTGTGCGACGCCGTCCGGGAAGAGCACGCCGCGGCCGAAGGCGATGGCGAGGCTCGCGATCACGCCGACGACCGCTGCGGTGATGCCGGCAAGCGCGGCGGCGATCCGCGCATTCGCATTGATCCGCTCGACAAAGGGCGCGCCAACGAGCATCACGACGACGGCGGGCAGGAATACCGCCCACGACGTGAGCAGCGCCATCAGCGTCGCGGCCATTCCCGGGGCCGCGGCGCCGGGATGGTTCCAGCCGGTCATGAAGCCGATGAACTGCAGCACGATGATCAGCGGCCCGGGCGTCGTTTCGGCCAGCGCGAGCCCCGCGACCGCGTCCGCCTGCGTGAGCCAGCCGTACACCTCCACGACCTGCTGGTTGACCCAGGCGAGCACGGCGTAAGCGCCGCCGAAGGTGACGAGCGCGGCGGTCGTGAAGAAGCGGTAAACGTCCGCGTACAGCGAATCGCCGCCCGCAAGGACGAACACCGCAATCGCGGGGACGGCCCACAGCACGATCCCGGTCACGAGGGTGCGCCAGGGAAAGCGCGCGGCGGCCGCAGGCGCCGCCGGCGTCTGCGTTTCCCGCACCCTCAGGGCGCCCGCGAGTGCCGCGCCGAGCAGGACGACCGGGAACGGCAGCCAGCGGCCCAGCATCGCGGCGAAAGCTGCGACGGCGAGGACGACGTGCAGCGGACCTTGCAGCGCCCGGCGCGCGATGCGCACGAGCGCCTGGACGATCAGCGCGATCGCGACCGCCATGAGGCCGTCGAGCAGCGCGGCGACGAGCGGCACCTGTCCATAGAGAGCGTAGACGAACGAGAGGGCGAGCAGCAACGCGACCGAAGGCAGCAGGAAACACAGCGCGGCGACGACCCCGCCCCGGGCGCCATGCAGGCGCCAGCCAAGCCAGACCGCGAGCTGCAGCGCCTCCGGACCGGGAACGAGCACTGCGAAGTTGAGGGCGTTCAGGAAGGTGCGCTCGTCGAACCAGCGGCGCAGCTCGACGAGCTCGCGGTGCATGATCGCGATCTGCGCGACCGGGCCTCCGAACGAGATGAGGCCCAGCTTCAGCCAGAAGCGGAATGCCTCGCCGCGCGAGGGAAGCACGACGGCTACCGGAAGATCAGCCAGCTGAGGTAGGCGATCAGCAGCACCACGACCGGCAGCACGAGCGCCAGGGAACGGCGGGCGACGGTCACGACGCCGGCGCTGCGCGCCTGCAGCTCCTCGGCGCGATCCTGGATCTTCTCGGCACGCTCCGCCTGCCGGCGCACGAGATCGAGCTGCGTGCGCTGGAACTCGAGCGCCTCGCGCTGGCGGGCGAGCTGCTCCGCCTGGTTGTCCCGGATCTGTTCCAGCAGCGCGGCGATTCGCTCTGTGTCGTCGCTTTGCATGGCGTGCTCCTTAGGGCGCGGTGATCGGCGAGTACCACGGCAGGCGCTTGAATTCCGCTATCCAGCCCGAAATCGCGGGAAAGTCCTCGAGCTGGTAACCCGCCTCGTCCGCGACGTGCGTGTAGGCGAAGAGCGCGATGTCGGCGAGCGTCACGCCGTCGCCGACCAGCCAGCGCCGGCCGGCGAGGCCCTGCTCGAGGACTGCCAGCGCATCCGCGCCGCGCTGGAAACGGTCCGTGTAACGCACGCCGAGCTCTTCTTTGCTCTTATTCAGGTAATGGAGCATGAATCGCACGGTCGCGACGCCGGGCTCGAGCTGGTACTGCTCGAAGCACAGCCACTGCCACACGAGCGCGCGCTGGTACCTGTCCTCGGGCATGAGCTTCGTGCCCTCCGCGAGGTAGTTGATGATCGCGTGGCTCTCCGCGATCGGACCTTCGCCCGGGACGACCAGCACCGGGATCTTGCCGTTCGCGTTGATGGCGAGGAACTCGGGCGTACGCGTCTCGCCGGCGATGATGTCGCGCAGGCGGATCTCGTAGGGGATGCCGAGCGCCTTCATCGTCAGGCGGCACTTGTAGCCGTTACCGGAGGACAGGAAGTCGTAGAGGACGTAACCCATGCGTCAGCCTCGGCCGAGGAGCCGGCGCGCCACGGCGGCGGCGCGCTTGCCGGACAGGTGCGCACCGTGCAGCGTGCCGTAGGCCGCCTGCTCCGTGTGCTCGCCCGCGAAGACGATGCGGTCGCCGACCGGACGCGTGAGCGTCGCGCGCGCGCCGTGGCGACCGGGCACGCAGTGCGAGTACGAGCCGCGCGCGAAGGGGTCCGCGGCCCAGGCGGTCGCGATGCCCTTGTCGAACTGCTTGCGGAGCTCACCGCCCAGCATGGCGGCGAGCTCGTCGACCGCATGCCCGATCGCGGCCGCCTCGCCGGCCGCTTCCAGCTCGCGCGCGAGCCGGCCCGCGGCGAAGCCGATGCATACGTTGCTGCCGAAATGGCGCGTCAGGTAGTTGAGCCCGCGGCCGTCGTCCCGCTTCATCTGCAGGAACTCGGTCGCCTCCGACGGGAACACGTTCTTCTTGAAGCGCAGCGCGATCTTGTCGAGCAGGCCGAGCGGCAGGTCATGGTGCGCCTGGAGCACCTCGGCGGGCAGGTGCGGCGTGAACACGATGCCGCCCTCCGCGACCACCGACGAAGGCAGCGCCACGATGGCGATGCGCGCGCTCGCCGCGCCCGCGGCCGTGTCGGCCGCGACGCCGCGCCCGCCCCAGCGCAGCCGCGTGACCGGCGTGCCGAGGCTGACGTCGACGTTCTTCGCGTAGTGCGCGAGGAGCGTCCCGTAGCCTCGCGGGATCACGAAGTCGCCCCCATTGTCGTCGTACTGCCACGCGTCGAGCGCGGAGAAGTTCGACGGCTCGACGCCCTCCCAGGCCGTCAGGTCGTCCATCGCGAGTGCGTACCAGGGATCGGCGAGCGTCTCCTGCGTGAAGGCCGCCTCGGCCGGGATGTCGAGGCCGCGCCGTCCGGCCCGGTCGAGCTCGCGGTCCATCCGCTCGACGACGGCGCGATATCCCGCGGTCTGCGCCTCGCCCATGCGCTTCGCCCCGGCGTAGACATGGCGGGGCCAGGCGTCCTGCGCGATCTCGAAGTCGTTCTGGCGCGCGTAGCTCACCCACGGGTTGACGTTCGCCGAGTGCAGCCACGAGCAGCCGCGATCCCAGTCGGTGCCGAGGCTGCTCTCCGTGAAGGCGCGGCCGCCGATGCGGTCGCGCGCCTCGAGCACGAGCACGGAGACACCCTGCGCTGCCAGTTCCCTGGCGGCCGTGAGCCCGGCGCCGCCCGCTCCGATCACGAGCACGTCCGGCGCCGCGGTCGCGGCGCGCAGCGGCGCAGCAAACGCGCCGACGAACGCGCCCGCGCCGAGACCCTGGAGGATCTGCCTGCGATTCAACAACGGATGGCACTCCGCCATGCTTCGAGCTTCGCAAGATAACCCATCCCGGCATGCGCCGGACTCGTGGACGGGAGCAGGCGGTACTCGAGCTTGCGTGCCGCCGGCAAGTCCGGCAGGACGCGGCGGCGCCAGGCGTGTTCCGCCTTGCGGCCGTTGAAGCAGACGCGACGGATGCCCGGGTGCGCGGCGAGGAAGCTCGCGAAATCGTTGACTTGGATCGAGTCCTCGCGGATCGCGGAGTCGAGGCTCCCCGGACGGACGCAGCTCTCGAGCACGTCCCAGAGCGCGATGCGGCAGCGTTTCACCGCGGCCTTGCGCCGCGCGTACGGTGCATCGTGCTCGAATCCGCAGACGGCGCCGACGATGCGCCAGAACTGGTTGTGCCGGAAGGCGTAGTACTGCCCGGCGGCGAGCGAGGCCTCGCTCGGCATGCTGCCGAGAACCAGAACGCGCGCGCGACGGTCGGCGATCGGCGGGAAGCCTTTCAGGCGTTTCATCGGAGAGGTCAGTCAACGCGGATTAAGCGGGGACTGTCCCCTTTGGTTCCGCGACGGTTGATGATCCGCGGTGATGTCACCAAAGGGGACTGTCCCCAAAGGAAAGGCCCGCCGAAGCGGGCCTTTCTCTGGCAACGAACGGGTGCTTACCAGCGCCCGCCGCCACCGCCGCCGCCGCCGCCACCCGAGCGGAAGCCACCACCGCCACCCGGACGGCCACCGCCACCCGGACGCGGGCCGCGGGGACGATCCTGCGCTTCGTTGACGCGCAGCTGACGGCCACCCATCGAGAAGCCGTTCAGGGCCTCGATGGCCTTCGCGGCCTCGGCCTGCGGCATCTCGACGAAGCCAAAGCCACGCGGACGGCCGGTCTCACGATCCGCCGGCAGGGCGACGGACTCGACCGCGCCGTGCTGCGCGAACAGGTCGCGCACCTGGGCCTCGGTCGCCGAGAAAGGCAGGTTTCCAACGTAAATCTTCATGTCTCAAACTCTCGCTATTCAGATAAACACGGCCGTGCGCGGCCCTCTCACGAGGGTCGACAACGGCCATTCACAACGGCAGGAAACACGGTCGGGGATCGTCTGGGCGGGCAAATGAGCTCGGCAGGGCGAATCTTCGATCAGCGGGTCCTGTCACCTTGGCCGAGCCGGGGGCTACGGCCGGCGCGGAGAATAACATGCTGTTTGGGGGGTGCACCATTTCGGCAAATCACGAAAACGGGCGTTTGCTCGTATCGGGGGCAGACCCCCTTTTGCAATAGGCACTTACGCCAGGAATCAGTCCAGACGCTTGCGGAAGCGCAGGATGGCCGCGGTCATCATCACCGTGGTGAAGGCGACGAGCGCCAGCACGCTCGGCCAGAGCTCGACGAGGGCGGCGCCCCGCAGCATCACGCCCCGGATGAGGCGCAGGAAATGGGTGAGCGGCAACACCTCTGCGATCCACTGCACGACCTGCGGCATGCCCGCGAAGGGGAACATGAATCCCGACAGCAGGATCGACGGCAGGAACACGAAGAAGGTCATCTGCATCGCCTGGAACTGGGTCTGCGCCTTCGTCGAGATCAGCAGGCCCAACGTCAGGTTGGCGAGCACGAGCAGTATCGCCGCCACGTAGATGTCGAGCACGCTGCCGCGGATCGGCACGTCGAACAGCCAGAGCCCCACCAGCAGGATCACGGTCGTCTGCACCAGGCCGATCACGGCGTAAGGCAGCACCTTGCCCACCATCAGCTCGCTGACGCTGACGGGCGTCGCGATCAGCAGCTCCATGTTGCCGCGCTCGCGCTCGCGCACGATCGCGACGCCGGTGAACAGCACCATCGTCATCGTCAGGATGACCCCGATCAGGCCCGGCACGATGTTGACCTCGGAGCGCCGCTCCGGGTTGTAGAAGCTTACGACGCTGATCTGCGCCGGCGTGACTTCGCGCAGGCCCGTGACATTCGCCTGGGCACGGCTGTTGTCGAGCGGCATCTGCGCGAGCTGGATCGCCGCGCTCTGCACCACCGTGTCGCTCCCGTCCACCAGCACCTGCACGGCCTCGCGGCCGTCGATGCGGCGGCGCTCGAAGTCGGGCGGGATCACGACGCCGACGCTGATCTGCCCGCGCCGCAGGCCGTCCATCAGCTGCCGGGGCGTGGCGGCCGCGATCTCGGCGTCGATCACGCCGGTCGCGATCATGTCCATCACGACCGCGCGCGAGCCCGCGGTGGCGGCCTGGTCCGCGATTCCGGCCGACAGGCCGCGCAGGTTCAGGTTGATCGCGTAGCCGAAGAGCACGAGCTGCATCACCGGGATGCCGACGATCATCGCCAGCGTCACGCGGTCGCGGCGCAGCTGCCGCAGCTCCTTGACCATGATCGCGGACAGGCGGCGCAGGTTCATGCCTGCTGGCGCCTCGCGGGCTCCTCATCGCGGGCGCGCTTGCGCGTCGCCTCCACGAACACGTCCTCGAGGTTCGGCGAGACCGCCTTCACCTCGCCCTGCAGGCCGGCCTCCTCGAGGGCCCGGCGCACGTGGTCTGCGACGGCCCCGCCCGTGCGTGTCAGCACCCGCAGGTCGCTGCCGATCTGCGCGACGCTCACCACGCCCGGCTGCCCGAGCAGGGCGCGACGCGCGCGCCGCACTTCGCGCGTGACCACCTCGACGATGCGCCCCTCGAGCGCGCCGGTCAGCGCGAGCGGCGTGCCGTCGGCGACGAGCCTGCCGCGGTCGAGGATCGCCAGCCGGTGGCAGCGCTCGGCCTCGTCCATCAGGTGCGTCGACACGAGGATCGTGACCCCGTCGTCGGCAAGCTCGAAGAGCTTCTCCCAGAAGTTGCGGCGCGACTCGGGATCGACCGCGCTCGTGGGCTCGTCCAGGAACAGGAGCTCGGGCTCGTGGATGACGGCGCCGGCGAGCGCGAGCCTCTGCTTCTGCCCGCCGCTCATCGTGCCGGCAAGCTGCCCCTGGCGGTCGGCGAAATCGTATTGCGCGATCAGCGCGTCGACGCGCTGCCTCGACCGCACTTTCGGGACGTCGTGCGCGGCCGCCAGGAACTCGAGGTTCTCGCGCACGGACAGGTCCTCGAACAGAGAGAACTTCTGCGTCATGTAGCCGATCCGGCGGCGCAGCGCCTCGGCCTGTTTCGGTACCTGCAGGCCCAGCACCTCGATCCGCCCGGCCGTGGGCGTGAGCAGGCCGCAGAGCATCCGGATCGTGGTGGACTTGCCCGAACCGTTCGGGCCGAGGAAGCCGTAGACGTGAGAGCGCGGAACCGTCAGGTCGACATGATCGACCGCGACCAGCTTGCCGAACTGCTTGGTCAGGCCGCGGGCGCTGATCGCCGCGTCATTGCCCGCCATCGAATTCGACCCTGACCGGCAGGCCCGCCGGCAACTCCGCGGCGTCGTTGCCGAGCGAGATTTCCGCCAGGTAGCTGAGTCGTGCCGCGTCCTCGCCGATGAGCGCGTAATACGGCGTGAAGCTCGGCTCGCTGCGGATCATGCGCACCTTGCCGGCGAGCGCAGTCGACTCGCCGTCGACGAAGACGCGAACCGCGTCGCCCACCTTCACGCGGGCGCGGATCGGCTCCGGAACGTAGATGCGCGCATACGGCGCATCGCCCACGAGCAGCACGACGAGCGGCGCGCCGACGGGCGCCTGGTCGCCCAGCCGGTACGGCAGGCTGTCCACGCGGCCCGCGCGCGGCGCCACGACCTGAAGCTTGTCGAGGACCGCGCGTTGCGCGGCTTCGGCCGCCTCGGCGCGTCGCAACGCCGACTTTCCCTGCGCCACCTGCTCGCGGCGCGTGCCGTGCAGCAGCTCGTCGAGCTGGGCCTTGGCGGCACGCACCCGGGCATCCGTACTGCCCGCTGCGGCACGCGCACGATCGACGTCCGAGACCGCAACCAGCTTGCGGTCCGCGAGGCCCTTGACGCGCTCGTAGTAGGCGCGCGCGTCTTCCGCGTCCGCCTGCGCCGCGGCGAGATTGGCGCGCGCCTGCTGGATCTGTTCGCTGCGCGCGCCGGCCTCGAGCTCGGCGAGCGCCTCGCGCTGGCGCTGTGCTTCCGCCTGCGACTCCTGCGTCTCGGCCTCGACCCGGGTGCGGTCGCGCGTCATGAGCACGGCGCCGGCCGCGACCTGCTCGCCTTCGCGCACGTCGATCGAGACGATCTTCTCGGCGACGGGCGCAGGCACGGTGATCCGGTCGTACTCCAGCGTCCCGAGCGCCTGCGGCGGCCCCTCGCCGCATGCGGCGAGCGCGAGCGTAGACGCCGCGATGAACGCCCGGCCCGCTGGAGTCATGCGAATCCCCCCGCCCCCTTCCGTGTTCGCGGATAATAGCGGGGATGCGTTCTGCGTTCCTCTGGACCCTGACTGCCTGCCTGGCGGCCGCGCTGCCCGCGCCCGCCGCCCACGGAGACGAACCGATGATCTCGATCGCCATTCACGGCGGCGCCGGCGTGATCGGCCGCAGCTCGATGACCGCGGAGAACGAGCGCGCCTACCGCGCCGACCTCGAGCGCGCGCTCGATGCCGGCTATGCGGTGCTCGGGAAGGGCGGCACGAGCCTCGACGCCGTGGTCGCGTCGGTGAAGATCCTGGAGGACTCGCCCCTGTTCAATGCCGGCAAGGGCGCCGTGTTCAACCACGCCGGCGCCAACGAGCTCGACGCCTCGATCATGGACGGCGCCACGGAGCGCGCGGGTGCGGTGGCGGGCCTGCGGCACGTCAGGAACCCGATCGACCTCGCCCGGCTCGTCATGGACAAGTCGCCGCACGTCATGCTCGTCGGCGAAGGCGCCGAGGAGTTCGCGCTCGAGCAGGGCATGGACCTCGTGCCCGGCAGTTACTTCTATACGGAGCGGCGCTGGATGCAGCTCGAGGAGGCGCAGAAGGCCGAGCGCACCGCCTCGCTGCCCGGCGAGGACATCGGCTTCTTCAGCACCGTCGGCGCGGTCGCGCGCGACAGAGACGGCAACCTCGCGGCGGCGACGTCGACCGGCGGGATGACGAACAAGCGCTGGGGACGCGTCGGCGACTCGCCGATCATCGGCGCCGGCACCTACGCCGACAACGACAGCTGCGCCGTCTCCGCGACGGGCAGCGGCGAGTACTTCATCCGTGCCGTCGTCGCCCACGAGATCTGCGCACGCGTTCGCCTGTCCGGCGTCAGCGCGGCGGAGGCTGCCCGCGACGTCATCCACGGCAGGCTGAAGGAGATCGGCGGCGACGGCGGCGTCATCGTCGTCGACAGGGATGGGAAGCTGTCGCTCGAGTTCAACACCGAGGGCATGTTCCGCGGGGCGCGCGATTCCGGCGGCCGCCGCGAGATCGCGATCTACTAGGTATTTGCCTCGCCCGGCGCCGGCTTCGCCGCCTTGCGGTGGAAGTAGCCGGTCTGCATGTGCTCGTATTCCTCCTCGAGCACCTCGAACCGGTTGCGTCCGCCGTCCTTGGCGGCGTAGAGCGCCTGGTCGGCGAGCTGCACGATGCCCGCCCAGCTGCGGCGCGCGCCCGGCACCACGCAGGCGATGCCGAGGCTGATCGTCAGCACCGGCGCGGCACCGGACGCCCCGTGTGGTATGGCGAGTCCGCGCACGGCCTCGAGGATCTTCGCGCCGATGCGCTCCGCCTCGGCGCGGCCGGTGTCGTAGAGGATGACGGCGAACTCCTCGCCGCCGAAGCGCGCCGCCAGGTCGAGCGGCCTGCGCGCGAAACCTGCCAGGGTCGACGCGACCGACTTCAACGCCTCGTCGCCGGCCTGGTGCCCGTAGCGGTCGTTGAACGGCTTGAAGTGGTCGATGTCGCCGAACACCAGCGCGAGCGGCTTGCGGTCGCGGATGCCCTGCGCCCAGGCGCGCTGCAGGTGGTCGTCGAAGCGGCGCCGGTTGTGAATGCCCGTGAGGCCGTCCTGCAGCGCCGTCTCGGCAAGTCGCTGGCCTTCCAGCCAGGCGGTGCGCCGCGCGTGCTCGAGGTTCCAGGCGCCCGCGACGCAGATGACGTTCGCGATGCAGATCGTCAGCAGGTAGTGGAGCAGGTCCACGCCGGGCATGCCCTTCAGCACCGCGACCGTCACGAAGGCCGCGAGCCCGACGGCGTTCACGACGATGGCCGAACGGAAGGCGAGGCCGAGCACGAAGTACACGGCGACCATCGCGAGCAGCATGCGCCCGAAGATGCGCGGCTCGCCCGCCATCCACGCGGAGATGGTCACCCAGGACATCGCGGCGAGCGCGATGCTCATCGCGACCGCGATGTAGCGCGGGTACCAGGCGTCGGCGCGACGCGTGAAGGTGACGGCGAAGCCGACGATCAGCAGCGGCAGCATGATGCCCGTGCGCGCGAGGTCGGGTACGAGGCGGCGGATCACCGGCATCACGATGTGGTCGACCTGGATGACGAGGAGGCTGATGGCGGCGAGGATCGCGAGGTTGATGCGCAGGTAGCGGATACGGTCCCGGAACTGGTCGCGCCGGTAGGCCGCCTCCAGTTCGCCCTCGAACCTCAATCCGTGGAATCCGCGTGCCAGCTGGTCGGCCAGCGAGGACGCGTTCGCTCCGCTCACCACGATCGCGCCCGCCTCAGACCAGGGATCCTGCAGTATAGCGCGCGACGAATTCGGCGAACGGCAGCGTGTCGCGCGCCTCGACGGCGCGCTGCTCCTCGAGCGAGGCCGCGGCGTTCGCGCGCAGTTCCGCGAGCCGGCCGGGATTCGGCGGGTACAGCTCCCGGAAGTAGTCGCGGTGCATGCGCGACATCCACAGCCCGACGTCGTAGAACGACATGCCCTGCCGGCGCATCTCGTCGAGGAGCCGCGCCGAGGGCAGCTCGCCGAAGTCCACGAGCTTCGCCCGCTGGAAGGCGAGCGCGGCCGAGTACGGCCGCGACGCGTCGCCGGAATCGAGGAGCTCACAGATGCCCTGCATCTGGTCGAGCACTTCCGCCGCCCAGTCCGCGAGCAGGAGCGGGGCCGGCTCATTCCACAGCTCGAGCCCGGGCTCGCGGCCGCGGCTCGCGACGAGCACGTGGTTGGCCTCGTACCTGCCCGACTGCTCGCGCGCCAGCGGCGGGCTGTCGCGCAGCAGGCACAGCGCGGCGAACGCCTCGAGGAACAGGAGCTTGCGCTGGTTGACGCCCACCGGGTCATAGGCGCCGACGTCGAGCGAGCGCATCTCGACGTACTGAACGCCGGCGCGCTGCAGCGCCCGGGTGGGGCGCTCGCCCGAGTATGCGACGCGCTTCGGGCGGATGAAACTGTAGTACTCGTTCTCGATCTGCAGGAGGTTGGCGTTCAGCTGCCGCCACTCGCCGTCCACTTCGACGCCCTGCGCTTCGTACTCCGGGTGCGGCGTCGAGATCAGGCGCGAGAGGTCGCGCACGTATTCCTCGAGCGAATTGACCGAGACATAGACGCCGGCCTGGCTCTTGTTGCGGTAGCCGAGGTCGCTCATGCGCAGCGAAGTCGAGTATGGCGCGACCAGCGTGCCGCCGCCGCGGGCCTCGAGGCCGCCGGGGATCTCCCGCCCGGCGAAGAAGGACCGGCACATCGCCGGGGAGACGCCGAACAGGAACAGGATGATCCAGCCGAAGCGGCGGTAGTTCCGCAGGAGCGCGAAGTAGGCATCGTCCACCAGCGCCTGGCCGCGGAGCTTCGAGGCGGTCACCGCCTCCAGGACCGGCCAGAGCCGCGCCGGGAACGAGTAGTTGTAGTGGATTCCCGAGATCGCCTGCATCATCCGCCCGTACCGCAGGCCGAGCCCGACCCGGTACACGTGCTTCATGCGGCCGATATTCGAAGTGCCGTACTCGGCGATCGGGATCTCGGCATCGCCGCCGATCGCGCAGGGCATGCTGGTCGCCCAGAGGAATTCGTCGCCGAGCTCGCTGTAGACGAACTGGTGGATGTCGCAGAGGTACTGCTGCAGTTCCCAGGCGCTCGGGAAAGGCGGCGTCACCAGCTCGATCAGGGCTTCCGAATAATCCGTCGTGATGTTCGGATGGGTCAGCGCCGAGCCGAGCGCCCGCGGGTGCGGCTTCTGCGAAATCCGGCCGTCGGGCGTGACCCGCAGGGCTTCCCGCTCCACCCCCTTGAGGCCGCCCGAAAGCACGCCGCGCTCGCGGGCATTGACGAGGCCCGACAGCCGGCGTTCGAAGGCGCGATCGACGCGGTTTCTCCCCATGGGCCGGCCATTCTGCTGTGCCCGGCAAACTAAGGGAAATTATGGTGGATACCGGCTTGGTCCCCCACCCGGCCGGGCGTACATTGTGGACCTGCGGCTTCAGCCGCCATTCACCTGCCACGAGGCAAGGTGGGGGCCATGAAAAAGACAAAGACGGGGATGATCGCGCTCGCCGCCGGAATCGCCCTGTCCGGCCCTGCCGCCGCGGATTCCATGCGCTGCGGCAGCAAGCTGATGACGGACGGCGACCCGAGCGACAAGGTCCTCGCCTACTGCGGCGAGCCGGCCGGCATCGAGCGCCGGGAAATCCTGCGCGGCTACGGCTACTACCACGGCACGACCGTGAACACGGCGTACGAAGTCTCGGTCGAGCTGTGGACGTACAACTTCGGGCCGCACAAGCTCATGTACCGGCTGCGGTTCGAGGACGGTCTCCTGGTCGACGTCGATACCCTTTCGCACGGCTACAACCCACCCGCTTACTAGTCGACCCGCCAAACCTGCGCGCGCCAGCGAGCATGGGTGGTCAGCGACAGCGGACGATCTTGTAAGCGCGCGCGAGAATTTCGTACCCGGATTGCGACACCCGTCATTGGTTTTCAGTCGCGCGCGACATTAGATTGCGATCCATGGGACGAAATGCCGCCATCGACTGGCTTCCGCACTACCGCGAAGTGCTCGTGGCAACGGCCGTCCGCGCGCTTCGTGACAGCTTTCCGGCCGTTCATGGATTCACGCCCGCGGCCGAGCGGCGCGCCTGGTTGTCCGCCTCCAGGGACGAAGGTGGTTGGCGTGCCGTGGCAGTCGCGGCGGGCGCCGTCGCCTCGGGCCCCGTCCTGCCCTGATCCTGCCCGGATTTCAAGGCTCCCCGAAACCCTGACCGCCGTCGCCTAGGTCGCGAGCGCGCCACGAACCCGCGTGACGTGCCGGTAGCGCAGCAGCAGGAAGGCGGCACAGGTCACCAGTCCCGCGATGAGGCCCGCCCAGATGCCGGAAGGACCGGCACCCAGGTGGATGCCGAACCACCAGGCCGCCGGGAATCCGATCAGCCAGTAGGCGGCGAAATTGAGCCCCATCGGCACCCGTGCGTCCTTGAAGCCCCGCAGAGCCCCCGCCGCCCCGACCTGCAGCCCGTCCGGGATCTGGAACAGGGCGACGAACAGCATCAGCCACGCCGCCAGCTCGCGCACC
>Ga0307412_10001072_pt1 | contig 15653 bp, 13 predicted proteins | sample DK1Cmetagenome_3_FD_203823 | JGI IMG/M metagenome (GOLD analysis project Ga0307412, IMG submission 203823) | Maize rhizosphere microbial communities from greenhouse at UC Davis, California, United States - DK15-C-1 | ecosystem: Host-associated > Plants > Roots > Rhizosphere > Soil | place: USA...
GAGCTGAACAGGTGCATCAGCGGCGACGCCAAGCCATGCCCCGACAGGTCGGCCACGAATGACCCCTTGCCCTGCTCGGTCTTGATGATCCCGCGGGCGCGCAACAGCTTCAGTCCCTCGCGAAGGGCGGTACGGGAGACGCCGAGCTTTTCCGTCAACCGCCGCTCCGAAGGCAGTAATTGCCCGGTCTTGAGCACCCCATCGACGATCAGTCGTTCGATGCGCTCGCAGACCACGTCGGCGACCTGCGGGTTACGGCTCGTCTCGAAGCTTTCCATCGAATCTCCAACTGGTATGACCAGTGCTGTCAACGGATTCAAATATGTTCAAACACAGCCATAGTTCGCTGTTTTTTCTCAATTTTTCCAAAAAAATCAAAAGAACAGGGTGAAAGAACTGGTTCGACCAGCCCAACAACACATGGACAGTAGAACGCCTCGGGCCAATGATGCAAGTCAGCCGTATCGGAACAGACCTCTAATAAAAACAAGCGAGTCTCGCCCACGAACGATGAACATTCTCTACGATGAAAATGTCGACGGCGTCCTGCCTGACGTCGATAAGAACGCGCTGTTGCAGGCCTTGCAAGCGCAGCTTCCCGATCTGGAAATCCTCCACCAGCGCGAAGCGCTCAAGCCGTACGAATGCGACGGACTCTCCGCCTACCGGACCACGCCGATGCTGGTGGTGCTGCCGCGCCACATCGAGGAGGTCCAAGGCGTGCTTCGCCTCTGCCACGCGCGCAAGGTGCCCGTCGTCGCCCGTGGCGCGGGCACCGGTTTGTCCGGCGGTGCCCTGCCGTTGGAAAAAGGCGTGCTGCTGGTGATGGCGCGCTTCAACAACATCCTCCACATCGACCCCGCCGCCCGTACCGCACGGGTTCAACCGGGCGTGCGTAACCTGGCGATCTCCCAGGCGGCCGCGCCGTTCGGCTTGTACTACGCGCCGGACCCTTCCTCGCAGATTGCCTGTTCGATCGGCGGCAATGTCGCGGAAAACGCCGGCGGCGTGCATTGCCTCAAGTACGGGCTGACCGTGCACAACCTGCTCAAGGTCGACATCCTCACCGTCGATGGCGAACACCTGACGCTGGGATCCCAGGCCCTCGACTCACCCGGTTTCGATCTGCTGGCACTGTTCACCGGTTCCGAAGGCATGCTCGGCGTGATTACCGAGGTCACGGTCAAACTGTTGCCCAAGCCGCAAACGGCCAAAGTGCTGCTGGCCGCCTTCGATTCGGTTGAAAAGGCTGGCCGTGCCGTGGGAGACATCATTGCCGCCGGGATCATCCCGGGCGGCCTGGAAATGATGGACAACCTGGCCATTCGCGCCGCCGAAGACTTCATCCACGCCGGCTACCCGGTGGACGCCGAAGCGATTCTATTGTGCGAACTCGACGGCGTGGAAGCCGACGTCCACGACGACTGCAACCGCGTGCGCCAGGTGTTGCAACAGGCCGGCGCCACCGAAGTCCGCCAGGCTCGCGATGAAGCCGAGCGCGTGCGCTTCTGGGCCGGGCGCAAGAATGCGTTTCCTGCGGTGGGCCGCCTTTCGCCGGATTATTACTGCATGGACGGGACCATTCCGCGCCGGGAACTGCCCGGCGTGCTGCAAGCTATCGCGGCGTTATCGGCGGAATACGGCCTGCGGGTCGCTAACGTTTTCCACGCCGGCGACGGCAACATGCATCCGCTGATCCTGTTCGATGCCAATCAACCGGGCGAGCTCGATCGCGCCGAAGCCCTGGGCGGCAAGATCCTCGAATTGTGCGTGAAGGTCGGCGGCAGCATTACCGGTGAACACGGAGTGGGCCGCGAGAAGATCAACCAGATGTGCGCGCAGTTCAACAGCGATGAGCTGACCGTGTTCCATGCGGTCAAGGCCGCGTTCGACCCGAGCGGGCTGCTCAACCCCGGAAAGAACATTCCGACGCTGCATCGCTGCGCCGAGTTTGGCGCCATGCATGTCCACATGGGTCAACTGCCCTTCCCCGAGCTGGAGCGTTTCTGATGGGCAGCGAACACGATTTTGATGACAGCGCAGCGCTGCTGGAACAGATCAACCAGGCGCTGGAGAACGCCACCCCGTTGCGCATCCAGGGCTCCAACAGCAAGGCGTTCCTCGGCCGCAGCGTGGCAGGCGAAATACTCGACACGCGCTCGCACCGCGGCATTGTCAGCTACGATCCGACGGAACTGGTGATCACCGTTCGTGGCGGTACGCCATTGGCAGAATTGTTCGAAGTACTGGACGCGTCGCAGCAGATGCTGCCATGCGAACCGCCCGCCTTCGGTGAAAACGCCACGGTGGGCGGCATGATTGCCTGCGGACTCTCGGGGCCACGTCGCCCCTGGGCAGGATCGGTGCGCGATTTCATCCTCGGCACACGGGTCATCACCGGTTTGGGCAAACACTTGCGTTTCGGCGGCGAAGTCATGAAGAACGTCGCCGGCTACGATCTGTCGCGCTTGATGGCCGGCAGCTACGGCTCGTTGGGCGTGGTGACCGAAGTGTCCCTCAAGGTCCTGCCAAAACCACGGCAGACCTTGAGCGTCAGCCTGGAGATGGACATCAATCATGCCTTGCTGCGCCTGGCGGAATGGGGGCAGCAACCGCTGCCCATCACTGCCGCGTGCCACGATGGCCAACGATTGCATCTGAGGCTCGAAGGTGGCGAAGGTTCGGTGGCGGCGGCTCACGACCGTCTGGGCGGAGAGCGGTTGGCCTCGTCGTACTGGCAGGAGCTGAACGAACATCGATTGGATTTCTTCGACGAGGATCGCTCCCTGTGGCGCCTTTCACTGCCGCCGAACACCCCTCGGCTGCCCCTGCCGGGCGTTCAACTGATCGATTGGGGCGGCGCCCAGCGCTGGCTCAAATCCGATGCCGAAGCGACCTTCATCCGCTCGATCGTCGAACCAACCGGCGGGCATGTGACCTGCTATACCCCTGGCCAGACCGACCATCCTTTCCAACCGCTGCCCGACGCATTGATGCGCTACCACCGGAACCTGAAGCAGCAACTCGACCCCCGGGGCCTCTTCAACCCCGGTCGCCTGTACGCGGAGCTTTGAACCATGCAGACCACCTTGAGCGAAGACGCCCGCCAATTGCCCCGCGCCGCAGAAGCCGAACGCATCCTGCGCAGTTGCGTGCACTGCGGTTTCTGCAATGCCACCTGCCCGACCTATCAATTGCTGGGCGATGAACTGGATGGCCCGAGGGGGCGCATCTACCTGATCAAACAGGTGCTCGAAGGCAACGACGTGACCCGCGCAACCCAGGAACACCTGGATCGCTGCCTGTCGTGCCGCAACTGCGAAACCACCTGTCCCTCCGGCGTCGATTATCACAACTTGCTGGACATTGGCCGGGCAGTAGTCGATGCGGCAGTCCCGCGTTCACTTGGCCAACGCCTGTTGCGCGAGGGCTTGCGCGGCGTGGTGCCCAATCGCGGGCTGTTCAAAGGGTTGGTGGGCGGCGGCCAGGTTTTCCGCGCGTTGCTGCCAGACACGCTGAAAGCCAAGCTGCCCCGCAACGTGCGTTCAGCAAAACCACGGCCGACCACCCGCCATGACCGGCAAGTGCTCATGCTCGAAGGCTGCGTACAACCGAGCCTCTCGCCCAACACCAACGCAGCCGCCGCTCGGGTACTGGATCGATTGGGCATCAGCGTCGCCCCGATTCGCGAAGCCGGTTGCTGCGGGGCGGTGGATTATCACCTGGACGCCCAGGCCACCGGACTCGATCGTGCCCGGCGCAACATCGATGCGTGGTGGCCGGCCATCGAAAGCGGCGCCGAAGCCATCGTGCAAACTGCCAGCGGGTGCGGCGCCTTCGTCAAGGACTATGGACACCTGCTCAGCAGCGATCCGGCGTATGCCGACAAGGCCGCAAAAGTCAGCGCCCTGGCCAAGGACCTGGTTGAAGTACTGCGCGACGAACCGTTGGATCAGCTCGGCGTACACAGCGACCAGCGCCTGGCCTTTCATTGCCCCTGCACGTTGCAGCACGCACAAAGACTCGGGGGCGCAGTCGAGGCGATCCTGGAAAAACTTGGATTCAACCTCACGCCGGTGCCCGACAGCCACCTGTGCTGCGGCTCGGCGGGCACCTATTCGCTGACCCAGCCCGAACTGTCCCGGCAACTGCGGGACAACAAGCTAAACGCCTTGGAAAGCGGACACCCCGAAGTCATCGCCACCGCCAATATCGGCTGCCAGACCCACCTCGACGGTGCTGGCCGAACCCCTGTCAGGCATTGGATCGAACTGGTTGAAGCGGCGTTGCCTTGAGCGAGCATTGGAGACTTTCCATGTAAAGCAAACCCGCGCTGAACCAGGCCGAAGCCGGACAATCCAGGAAGCGGACGCGCCACCAGCCGCCAGGACATCCATTGTTCGACCCGCCTCGAAGTGAGGAACCTGTCAAGCCCGTAACCTCGGAGCAACCTCGAGGAGATGGCGATGACAAACACACGTTTTTTTGGAAAAACCGTACTTGCCTGCACATTCATCCTGGCAATGATCGGTTGGGGGATCGGCTTCTATGGGCCGCCGATCTATATGCAAGCGGTCATCGAGCGCACGGGCTGGCCGATCGCCCAGGTCTCGGCTGCCGTGACCTTGCACTTTCTCAGCGGCACGCTTGTCATCGCCAACCTGCCACGACTTTATGCACGCGTCGGCATACCCGCCATCACTCTGCTGGGCAGCATCATCCTGGGCATCGGCGTGAACATCTGGGCCCAAGCCGACCAGTTGTGGGTGCTGTATGCCGGTGCCGCCTGCTCGGGTATCGGTTGGGTGACCTTGGGGGCTGCGGCCGTCAATACCCTGATCGCACCGTGGTATATCAAGGAAAGGCCCAAGGCCCTGGGCAAGGCTTACAATGGCGCGAGCATGGGTGGAGTAATTTTTTCACCCCTGTGGGTGTTGCTGATCGAGCGTTTCGGTTTCGCCACGGCGACGCTGGTGATCAGCGTCGTCGCCGTGCTGCTCATCGGTGCCTTCGCCTGCCTGGTCTTCAGCAAAAACCCACAAAGCCTGGGACAACATCCTGACAATGCAGACCAGCCGGAACCCGTTTCCGTCAGCACCGATGCGACATCGTGGACCGCCATGCAGACGCTCAGGTCGGCCAGTTTCCGCACCTTGGCAGCCGGCATGTCGTTGGGGCTGTTCGCCCAGATCGGCTTGATCGCGCACCTGTTCTCGATCCTGGTGGAACGCATGGGCGCCCATGAAGCCTCGTTCGCCATGGGCCTGGCGACCGCCAGTGCGATGGGCGGGCGATACGTCGCGGCACGCCTGATGATCCAGGGTATGAATCGCCGGCAGCTGGCCTGCGTCGGATATGCCATCCAGATGCTGGGTACGCTGATGCTGCTCGGCCTGGACCTCCATCCGACGGTAGCCTGGATGGCAGTGCTGCTGATCGGTTCGGGCATTGGCAATGCCACTTCCTTGCCGCCGCTGATCGCGCAGACCGAGTTCAGCCGTGAGCACACCGCCAGGGTGATCGCCCTGATGGTCGCGATCAGCCAAGCCACTTACGCCTTCGCCCCGGCATTTTTCGGTCTGGTTCGCTCCGCCTTCACCGATCCAGGTCACGCCATCGCCGCCGTCGTGACTGGGGTGGTTGTCGTGCAGGTGCTCGCCATTTTGTCGTTCTATCGGGGCGTGTCCGCTCGCCCGTGAGACACGTGGCTCAAGCAGGATTGGAAACAGCCAACTTGAGCCCAAACGCGACGAAGACCCCGCCAGTGAGCCGATCAAGTGCCTTCAATGCCGCTGGACGCTTGAGAAAATTGCTCAGCGGCACCGTAGCCGCGACCAGGATGCCGAACCAGGCCAACGTCAACATCACATGCAGCACCGCAAGGAAGAAGGTATAGCTGGCCACATCCGAACCACTTGGGACGAACTGGGGCAGGAAGGTGATGTAGAAGACGCCTATCTTGGGGTTCAGCAGGTTGGTCAATAATCCGCGAAGGAAAGCGTCACGCGCCGTGGCAGCTGTGTTCTCGTTACTTTGTCCCTGTAGCATTGTCCGCGGTCGCAGCAGCAGTTTTACCCCCAGCCAGACGAGATAAGCCGCGCCGACAATCTTCAGCGCAAGGTAAGCCCACTCCGAAGCCTGCAACAAGGCGCCGAGCCCCAGTGACACCGCGGCGCCCCATACCAGGCAGCCGAGCACGATACCGATGGAAGCCATCGCCGCCGAACGTCGACCGCCGCTCGCTGTCGCGCGAAGAACCATCGCTGTGTCCACGCCAGGGGTAACGGTAAGCACTGACGCAGCGGCAATGAAGGCAAGCAGCAGGGATAAGTCGTTCATTTGGACTCCATGGCATCAGGCAGCCTGTAGGCTGCCCACTCTAGTTAGCCATTGGAAGTCTGGTCAAACGCTCCGTGCAATCAAGCGATGAAAAATACCTGCACCGCGAGCGGCGACCCCGGACTCGACCCGATGCCAAGGCGAGCAACCTCCAAACCCGTTCACCCTTGCCCTCCCTGCCCATCCGCCAACGCCGCGCCGTTGAGGTAATGGTCGCCCAGCAACCGGCGCTGGGTCAGCAACGCCGGTTCGGCGGCGTCCGGCAATGGTCGCGGCAAGCTGCGCCCGGCCAACTCGAAGTACGCGTGACCGGCCACGCGCGCCGCCTCGGCAGCGGCCAGACGAAAAGCGATGGCGGTCGATTGGGACGTGTTTGCGCGTTCGAGCAAAGCGTCGGCGGCGTCGATGCGGATGTGCAGGTCGCCGACCGCCGCGACCACCAGGGCTTCATGTCGTGCGCTCTGCCCGCGCAGGTAGTCAAGCAGTGCCGCCTCGACGTGGCGGGCATGGGCCAGGTCGCTGCGACCTTGGGAATGTGAATGGGACATGCTCGATACCTCAGTTCCAGGAGTGCCGTTGTGGCTTGATGTCGTTGAGTAGCTGGTTGCCGACCAAGTGATATTTCCAGCGCACGGGGTCGTGCAGGGTGTGGGTCCGCGCGTTGCGCCAGAACCGATCCAGGCCTTGGCTGGCCGAGACGCTGCGCGTGCCGCCCAGTTCCAGCAAACGGCTCGACGCCTCCAGGGCGATCTCGGTCGACAGTACCTTGGCCTGGCCAACGATTACGGAAGCCTCGGCGACCCGTTCCTCGCTGGGCTCGGCGACGGCGCGATCGACGGCTTGGGCCGCGCGCTGCAAGATCGCCTCGGCCGCTTGCAGGCGCCAGGCCAGCTCACCGACCAGCGCCTGGCCAAGCGGGTCCTGCCAACCGTGCTGCAGGCCGCTGTCGACCCAGGGGCGCGCCTGGCGGGCGACGCGCAGGGTCTCGGCGAAGGCTCCACGGGCAATGCCGGTGTCCACCGCAGCTTGGATAATCTGCGAAATCGGACCGTCGGAAGTGGGTTGGTCATAGGCCTTCCAGGCCGGCACCACGTCGATGGCAGGCACTCGCACGCCGTCGATGCGCACCTGGCCGCTGGCGGTGATGCGCTGGCCGAAACCGTCCCAACTGTCGATCACCGTCAGTCCAGCGGCGTCGCGCGGCACCAGGGCGATGTGCACATGCCCCACCTCGTCCACCCCGGCAACCGGCACGATATGGGCGAACAATGCACCGGTGCAGTAGGCCTTTTCGCCGTCGAGTACCGCCGTGTCGCCGTCGAAGCGGATCTGCGTCTGGAAGGTCGTGACGTATTGGCTTCGCGCTTCGGAAAACGCGTTGCCGAAGCGATACCCCTGGAGCACCTTGGCGAAGTAACGTTGCTTCTGCTCTTCGCCGCCGGTCAAGCCGAGATTGCTGAGCACGCCGAAATGGTTTTGCGGTAACTGGCCGAGGGATGAATCGGCCGCAGAAATGATGGCGATCACTTCGCTGAGGGTGACATAGGACACCCCGGCGCCACCGTAGGCCTTCGGCACGCTGATCGCCCACAGGCCGCTTTCGGAAAAGCGTTCGAGTTCATCCCAGGGCAGTCGTCGTTCGCGATCGCGCAAGGCGGCCTCTTGAGCGAAATCCTCCGCCACACGCTGAGCCACCTCGATGGCCTCGGCGTCGCTGCGAATGATGTGGGCCGGGCGCCGAGGGGCCGGACGAGGCTGCTGGGACGGGTCCACGGTTGGTGAATGGCTCATGTGCTGCTCCTTGCGTAACGGGTTCACCTACAGCCAGAGCACAGTCCGTACCAACCCTTTAAACCCTTTATATTCAATTAGTTACGAACCGACAGCAGGCCTGAAAAAGCTCCTGCAACAGCAAACTGCGGATTCACTGTTGCCCACGAGACAGTGGCGTCACCCGCGCTCAACCGGTCTTGCCGCCCAGATAGAAATGCTGGATGTCTTCCCGCGCCGCCAACTCCGCACCGCTGCCCTCACCCACCACCCGACCGTTTTCCAGGACGTAGGCGTAGGTGGCATGGCGCAGGGCAACGTTGATGTTCTGTTCGGCCACCAGAAAGCTCATGCCTTCCTGGGCATTGAGCTGGGCGACGATGGCGAAGATCTCCTCGACGAGGATCGGCGCCAGCCCCATCGAGGGTTCATCCAGCAATACCAGCCGAGGCCGGGTCATCAAGGCCCGGCCAATGGCGAGCATCTGCTGCTCGCCGCCCGAGGTCAGCCCGGCCTGGGTCTTGCGCTTGGTCTTCAGGCGCGGGAACCAGGCGTAGATGCGTTCCAGGTCCTGCTCCAGCTCACGGCGCGTCGGCTTGCGCAGGAAACCGCCGCTGCGCAGGTTTTCCTCGACGGTCAGGTGGGCGAACACATGCCGCCCCTCCAGCACGTGGACGATGCCCTGGCGGGCCAGCAGGTTGGCTGCAACGCCGGCGGTGTCCTGTCCCTGGAAAGTGATTCGCCCACGGCTGACGTGGGCGCGGTCAGCCTGGACCAACCCGGAAATTGCCTTGAGCGTGGTGCTCTTGCCGGCCCCGTTGGCGCCCAGCAGCGCAACGATGTCGCCCTGCCCGACCCGTAGGGAAACCCCGGCCACGGCGAGGATCGCGCCGTCGTAAATCACTTCGATGTCGTGTACCGCCAACAGCTCGCTGCTTGTAGTGCCGGCAAGGGCTGCAATGGTCATGGGTGCTTCCTCCTCGGGCGCGGGTGCGCCCGGTTGTGTCTTGTGAGCTCGGTCATTGCGCCGCGCAATCGCGGGCGGTCACGCCCTTTTCCTTGGCGTATTCGGCGGCCTTGGCATCGATCAGCGGACGCAACGTCGCGCGGTCGGCCTGGACCCAGTCGGTGATCAGCTTCCATTGCTGGCCGTCCCATTGCTGAACCTTGGCGGCCCCGCCCCCTTCGTGATCGCTGCAAGACAATTTCAGCGGCTGCATCAATCCAAGGAAACCGATCTCCTTGAGACGCGCGTCATTAAGGTCGAGGTGTTCCAGGCCCCAGCGACCTTCCTCACCGTTGAGCGGACGATTGCCGAATTTTTTCTGCCCGGTACGAATCGCCTCGACAGCAATGGCGGCGTTCACCAGGCCGGAGTTGTAGTAGACGCTGCCGAAACTCTTCGGGTCCTTGAGGTCGCTCTTGCCGGTATCGAGGATGTACTGGCGGATGCGTTGGTGAATGTCGAAGTCGGCGCCGCCCGGATAAGGTGTCAGCGCCAGGTACCCCTTGCCCGCCTCGCCGGCCGGCAACACGTCTTCGTTGGAACTGGCCCAGATGTCACCGACGATGCGCTCCACGGGGTAGCCGAAACGCGCCGCGGTTTTGATCGCCACGGGCGTGGACACTCCCCAGGTCCGCAGGAACACCCAGTCCGGCTTCAATTGCCGCACCTGGCGCCACTGCCCGGCCTGTTCATTGCCCGGGTCGGCCACCGCGATCTGGATGTTCTCGAAGCCATACTTCTGCGCCAGCAGCGCCAGCGGCCCCTGGGTTTCCCGACCATAGGCCGAGTCGTGGTAGACCGTGGCGATCTTCTTGCCCTTGAGCTTGTCCAGCCCACCCTCGCGCTCAGCCACGTAATTGATGAACGCCGAGGCCTCGCTGTAGAACGTCAGCATGGCCGGGAAGTTGTACGGAAACACCCTGCCATCGGTGGCCTCGGTACGGCCATAGCCGAGGGTGATCAACGGGATCCGGTCGGCTTCGGCCTTGTCCGCGAGGGCATAGGCCGCCGGTGCGCCATTGGGCTGGTAGACCGCGACGGGTGCGCCATTGAGGCCGTTCTTGAAGCGCTCGTAGCACTCGATGCCTTTTTCCGCCGTCCATTCGGTCTCGCACTCCTGCCAGACCAGCTTCACGCCGTTGATCCCGCCCTCCACGTCGTTGATATAGCGCAGGTAGTCGATCATTCCGGCCCACACCGGAATGCCGCTGGAGGCATAGGCGCCGACCCGGTAGGTTGCCAGGGGGAAGAACTGTTCGTTGGCCGCCTGGGCGGCCGGTACCAGCGTCGCGCAGGCGCCCAGTGCCAGGCTGATGGCAGCGAGGCTGCGTTTGAAAGTTGCATGCATGTTTGTCTTCTCGATGGGGTCTTGTGCAGTGTTGGAAACCTCCTTTCCCTCGGCAGGGTCAAGGCTCGTTGGGTGGTGGGTCGGCGCTCAGAACCGCAGCGGCCAGACCCTGATGCGTTCGCGCAGGTCGCCGAGCAGGCGCGCCAGCCCCTCCGGTTCCTTGATCAGGAACCAAATAATCAAGCCGCCGAAGAGCACCTTCTGCAGGTTCTGCAATTGCCCGGCGTCGACGTTGCCGTTGAACAGCCATTGCCCGGCATGGCTGAGCAGGATCGGTACGAGGCTGATGAAGGCCGCGCCAATGAAGCTGCCGGCGATGCTGCCCATGCCGCCGATAATGATGATGAACAGAATCTGGAACGAACGATTGATGTCGAAGCTGCCCGCGCTGGCTGTTCCCAGGTAAGCGAACGCCCAGAGCGCCCCAGCGATGCCCAGGTAGAACGAACTGACGGCGAAGGCCATGCGCTTGTCGCGCTCCACGGCAATCCCGATCACGGCGGCAGCGGTGTCCATGTCGCGGATCGCCATCCAGTTGCGGCCGACCTGGCTGCGCACCAGGTTGACCGCCACCCAGGTCAGCAGCACCACGCAACTGAGGGTCAACAGGTAGCGACCGACCGGGCTGCTCAGGTTATGGCCGAGCAGCTCCAGGCGCGGCGCGCTGATGGTGCCGGACGAGGCGTAGTTGTAGAACCATGGGAATTTGGCGAACACCCATTCCAGGAAGAACTGCGAGGCCAGCGTGGTGACCATCAGGTAAAAACCCTTGATCCGGGAACTTGGAATGCCGAACAGCAGCCCGACCAACCCGGCAATCACCCCACCGCCAAGCAGCGCCAGTGGCAACGGCAGGCCCGGCACGCGCAGCAGCAAGCCATAGGTGGCAAACGCCCCCACGGCCATGAAGCCGGCCGCGCCGACCGAGGTCTGGCCGGTGTAGCCCGTCAACAGGTTCAGCCCCAGTCCCGCCAGCGACAGCACCAGGAAGGGAATCAGGATTGCGTTGAGCCAATAGTCGTTGCCCAGCCACGGCAACCCGACAAACGCCACCAACAGCAACAACAGCAGGCCCGGCCGCCAACGGCGACGCACCAGGGTCAGGGGCGCGTCGTCGAAGCTGGCAGTGAGGCGCGGAACAATAGCGGTCATGGCGTCATACCCGTTCAATGATCCGGTCGCCGAACAGGCCGGACGGACGGATGTAGAGAAAAATCAAGGCGAGGAAATAGGCGAACCAAGGCGTGATTCCACCGCCGATCAGCGGGCCGATATAAGCCTCGGCGAGGTTCTCGGCGGCACCGACGATCAGCCCGCCGACGATGGCGCCACCGATCGAGGTGAAGCCACCGATGATCAGCACCGGCAACGCCTTGAGCCCCACCAGCGACAGCGAGAACTGCACGCCTTGCCGCGCGCCCCAGAGCAACCCGGCGACCAGGCCGACCACCCCGGCCACGGCCCAGACGATCTGCCAGATGCGGTTGAGGTTGATGCCCAACGAAAGCGCCGCACGGGTATCGTCGGCCACGGCGCGCAGGGCGACACCGATGCGGGTCTTGTTGAACAGCAAGGCCAGCACCGCCACCGTCAGCCCCGAGACCCCGGCGGCGATCACGTCGAACTGGCTGACCATGATCTCGCCCACGAACAACGGGACGTCCTCGATGCCCAGGTCCAGCGCATGCACTTGGGCGCCCATCAACCCTTGGGCCAGGCCTTCGATGATGAACGACAGGCCAAGGGTGGCCATGAACAGAGTGATCTGCGATCGGTTGACCAAGGGACGCAGCACCAGTCGCTCGATCAACAGTGCGCCGACGATCATTACCAGCACCGTCAACACCAACGCGAGGGCGAAAGACAGGCCTTGCTCACGCAAGCTGACGAAGGTTAGCGCGGCGAACAGCAGCATGGCGCCCTGGGCAAAATTGAACACGCCGCTGGCTTTGTAGATCAGCACGAAGCCGATGGCCACCAGGGAATACAGGGTGCCGGCCAACAGCCCGCCGATCAGGGTTTCCAAAAAGAAATTCATGAATGCGAGGCCCCCAGGTAAGCGGCGATCACATCGGGGTTGGCCTGCACTTGCGCGGGCGTGCCGTCACCGACCTTGCGTCCGTAGTCCAACACCACCACATGGCTGGACAACCCCATGACCACCTGGATGTCGTGCTCGATGAGAATCACCGTAGTGCCAAGGTCGCGATTGATATCGGCGATGAAGCGGCTCATCTCCTGTTTCTCCTCGGCGTTCATGCCGGCCATCGGTTCGTCGAGCAACAACAGGGTCGGCTGGGCGATCAGCGCCCGGCCCAGCTCCACGCGTTTCTGCAAGCCGTAGGCGAGGCTGCCCACCGCGACGTCGCGCCAAGCCTGCAATTCGAGAAACTCCAGCACCCGCTCGGCCCGCTCGGCAAACGCCCGCGCCTCGCGCCGGGCTCGCGGCAGGCCCAGGGCCTGTTCGAGGAAAAACGTGCGCTGGAAGCGCGACAGGCCGGTGAGCAGGTTGTCCACCACGCTCATTTTCTTGAACAGCGCGTTGTTCTGGAATGTCCGACCAATACCGAGCCGCGCCGCCTTCAGCGGATGCGGCCGGTGCAACGGTTCGGCGGCGAAGAACAATTGGCCGGCGTCGGCCCGGTAGACCCCGTTGAGGATATTCAGCAGCGAACTCTTGCCCGCCCCGTTCGGCCCGATCAAGGCGCAGATTTCGCCAAGCCTGACGCTGAACGAGAGGTCGGAAATCGCTTTCACGCCCCGGAACGACAGCGACACATTGCGCACCTCCAACAGCGCACTCATGCCGCTCGCTCCAGGTATTCCTGCAACCATGCCGGGCCGTGCAGCACGGCGTTTGTGGTCGCGCTCGGCACCTCGATCCGGCGCAACCGCTGGAACCCGAGCAGGTGCCGCACCCGCGCCTTGAGCCAGCGTCTCAAGCCACGTCGCGGATCATCCAGGGTCCATTCGCACAGCCGCCGACGCCAACTGCCCGGAGTCGGCAGCCGGGCTTCTATTTCCATCGCCAGCGATTCGACTCGCGCAGCGGACAGCAGCAAGGCCGTAGGGGCAATCTCGCGGCGATCGCGACTGGCCGATTCGCGGGTTTCCGGAAAGGCCAGGCCTTCGCCGAACTCCAGCCAGCGGCGGAACAGGTGCGCCAGCCCGTCACGCCATTCGGTTCCCTCATCGATCCACACTACCGCGTCGTCGGCGACCTGGGCCCAGCCCTGGCGCTGCGCCGCCGGCGCCTCGGCGACAAACAGCACCGCCAGCGATTGCACCTGCCACAAGCCGCGACGCACCGCGTTGGCCTGGGCCGAATACAGCCGCAACGACCAATCTTCATCGAGACCGCACTGCAACCAGTGCGACACGCTTTCGCGGCGCTGGACAAAGGCGAACTCCGGGCGGATCAAACGCAATTGGCGTCGCAGATCCTCACCCTGACTGTCGCGGTCGATCACCACGCTGTGCCCCCCCAACTGACGCGCCGCCAGTGCCAGGATCAGCAGGCTCGGCTCGAAGGCACCGCTCAGCGCCAACCGCGCGCCCGGGACAAAACCTTGCTGGCGCAGGCCATCGCAGACACGCTCGACCTCACGCTGCACATCGATCCACCGCCAGGCCTTCCAGACGCCGAGGCGTCGATGGCGCAAGGCGATTTGCGTCGGCCGCTCCCTGGCCCAACGTTGCAAGGCCACCAGGGCGTTGTCCGTCACGCTTTCAGGCAGTGGGGCATTGAGTTCGAAGAGGCTCATGCGCTTACTCCTGTTCAGCCAAGGCCGGCTCGGCGACGCGGGTGCGCTGGCCCAGTCGACTCAAGTCCCGATAACCGGCGCCCGGGTGGTTGGCAGGCAGGCGCGGGCCGTCGCCAAACAGCTTGTCGCGCAGGGTGCCGGGGCGGTATTCGGTCTTGTAGGCGCCGCGCTGTTGCAACTCGGGCACCAGCAGTTCAACTACATCGCGAAAGGTTTCATGGGCCAGGACGTAGGCCAGGTTGAAGCCGTCCACATCGGTTTCCTCGACCCAGGCCTGCAACTCGTCGGCGACGGTTTGTGCACTGCCGACGATCAACGGGCCGAAGCCTCCGATGCCGACCCAATCGGCCAATTCCTGGACGGTCCACTGCTTGTCCGGGTCGGCGGTCGAGAAGGTCTCCACGGCCGATTGGATGGCGTTGGTATGGATGTGCTTAAGCACCTGGTCGGGCCGGTACTGACCGAAGTCGATACCGGTCCAGCCGGAAATCAGCGCCAGCGCGCCCTCGTAGCTGCTATAGGATTTCAGTTCCTGCCACTTGGCCTGCGCCTGGGCGTCGGTCTCGTCGACGATCACCGTTTGCAAGTTGAAAATCAGCACCTTGCGCGGATCACGTCCGGCCTCGGCGGCTCGTCGGCGGATATCGGCCACGGACTTTTTCAGGATGACCTTGGACGGCGCCGCGACGAACACACATTCCGCATGCCCGGCGGCGAAGTCCTTGCCCCGACTCGATGCCCCCGCCTGATAAAGCACCGGCGTGCGCTGCGGCGACGGCTCGCAAAGGTGGATGCCCGGCACCTGGAAGTGCTTGCCCTGGTGACGGATCTCATGGACTTTGCTCGGGTCGCTGAAGATGCCGCGCTCCCGGTCGCGCACCACTGCGCCCTCCTCCCAACTGCCTTCGAACAGTTTGTAGAGCACCTCAAGGTATTCGTCGGCGTAGTCGTAGCGCGCATCGTGATCGCTCAGCGCCTTCTGCCCGAGGTTGCGCGCCCCGCTGTCGAGATAGGAAGTCACGATGTTCCAACCGATCCGCCCTTTGGTCAGGTGGTCCAGCGTGGACAGGCGGCGAGCGAAGGGATAGGGATGCTCGAAGGTCAACGAGGCAGTCAGGCCGAAGCCCAGGTGCTCGGTCACCAAGGCCATCGGCGTGATCAACGCCAGTGGGTCATTGACCGGCACTTGGGTCGCCTGGCGGATAGCGGCATCGCCGTTGCCGCCGAGCACGTCATAGATCCCGATCACATCGGCGATGAAGATGCCGTCGAACTTGCCGCGCTCCAGCAGCTTGGCCAGGTCGGTCCAGTAATCGAGGTCTTTGTACTGCCAGGCCCGGTCCTTGGGGTGTCGCCAGAGACCCGGAGACTGATGGCCGACGCAGTTCATCTCGAAGGCGTTCAAACGAATTTCACGTGGCATGGA
>Ga0307412_10001073_pt1 | contig 15653 bp, 14 predicted proteins | sample DK1Cmetagenome_3_FD_203823 | JGI IMG/M metagenome (GOLD analysis project Ga0307412, IMG submission 203823) | Maize rhizosphere microbial communities from greenhouse at UC Davis, California, United States - DK15-C-1 | ecosystem: Host-associated > Plants > Roots > Rhizosphere > Soil | place: USA...
TCAGCGTGCGAACACTCGCCGCCGCGGTGGCCTTCTTCGGCGGCGCCGGATGGGTCTCGCTGCGCGCCGGCCTCCCCGGCGCCGTGGCGCTTGTCGTTGCCGCCGCCGTGGGCGCGGGCGCGCTCGTCGGTACGGCGTTCCTCATGCGGTCGATGCTCCGTTTCGAGTACGACGGCACGGCGCGGATCGAGGGCGCCGTCGGGCTACCGGCGCGCGTCTACCTCGCGGTGCCCGGAAACCGGCGCGGGCTCGGCAAGGTGCAGCTCACGCTCCAGAACCGAACGGTCGAGTACCAGGCCGTGTCGGCGCACGACGACCTTCCAACCGGCGCCGACGTGATCGTAGTGGACGTCGTCGGGCCGGACACGGTGGAGGTCGTACCCACCCCAACGCTTCCCGGAGAAGTCGATGTCTAGTGCCCTCCTCGCGGCGCCCCTGCTCGCGACGCCTGCCGCCGCCATGCAGGTCGCCGCCGACGTTTCGGCGCTCGGCCCCGCGCTCGTTCTCGGCGTGCTCGCGGCCCTCGTTCTCGTCGGAACGCTGCTGCTCTTCGTCTCGCGCTACAGGCGGTGCCCGGCCAACAAGGTGCTCGTAATCTCCGGCAAGGTGAGCGGCGGGGAGAGCGCCAAGTGCATCTCCGGCGGCGGCGCCTTCGTCTGGCCGGTGATCCAGGAGTTCGACTACCTCGGCCTCGAGCCGATCCAGATCGACATCCCGCTGAAGGACGCGCTCTCGTTCGAGAACATCCGCGTCTCGGTGCCGAGCGTGTTCACGGTCGCCATCGGGACTGAAGCGGAGGTGCGGCAGAACGCGGCGATCCGCCTCCTCAAGCTGACCCACGAGCAGATCAAGCGGCAGGCGCAGGACATCATCTTCGGCCAGCTCCGGCAGGTGATCGCGTCCATGCGCATCGACGAGATCAACCGCGACCGCGACGCCTTCCTGCACAAGATCCAGACGTCGCTCGAGCCGGAGCTGAAGAAGATCGGGCTCGTCCTGATCAACGTGAACATCACCGACCTCAAGGACGACTCGGGCTACATCGAGGCGATCGGTCGCAAGGCGGCGTCGCAGGCCGTCCAGCAGGCGCGCGGCGACGTCGCCGAGCAGGAGAAGCTCGGCGAGATCCGCGTCGCGAACGCGAACCGCGAGAAGGCGGTGCAGGTCGCCGACGCGGCCAAGGTGCGCGAGATCGGGCTGCGCGAGATGACGCGCGAGCAGGCGGTGCGCGTGGCGGAGCTGGACAAGGAGCAGCAGATCGGCGAGCAGACGGCGGCGCTCGAGCGGGAGACGCAGATCAAGGAGGCGGAGCAGAAGAAGCGCGTCGCCGTCGCCGACGCCGACGCCCGGGCGCAGGCCGGCGAGGCGAAGTCGCAGGCGATGATCGCCGACACACAGGCCGAGCTGCGGGTGCGGCAGGCGGAGGCGTACCAGCTGTCCGAAACGAAGAAGCGCGAGGCCGAGGCGGCGGTGGCCGAGGCGCAGAACCGGGCGATGGCGCGGGCCGCGCTCGCCGAGGCGGAGCGCGTGGAGGCGGAGCAGCGCGCCAAGCTCGAGGCGCCGGCGAAGGCCGAGAAGGCACGCACGATCGTCGAGGCCGAGGCCGACGCCGAGAAGCGCCGGATCGGTGCGCAGGCGGAGGCCGCCGCCGTCTACGCGCGGCTCGAGGCGCAGGCGCGCGGCGAGTACGAGATCCTTGCCAAGAAGGGCGAGGGTCTCAAGAAGATCGTGGAAGCGTGCGGTGGCGCCCGCGAGGCGTATCAGATGCTTCTGCTCGAGCACCTGGACACGCTCGCCGAGACGACCGCGACCGCGATCTCGAACATCAAGTTCGACAAGGTCGTCGTGTGGGACGGCGGCGGCGAGAACGGCGGCGCGACGTCCGGCTTCCTGCAGAACATGGGGCGCACGCTGCCGCCGATGATGCAGGTTCTGCGCGACGTCGCCGGCGTCGAGCTGCCCGACTTCATCGGCCGGATGGCGACCGACGTACCGGCGGACGCGGTGGCAGAGCGGGCGCGCTCGGCGCCGCTCAACTCCGCGGCGGTGGCGGACCCCGGGGTGTCGCCGGTGGCGCCGTACAGCGCGCCCGTCGTGTCGGCGGTGCGGGACTGATACGCACGCGCGGTCGATCGCGCGGCGGGGAAGCAGCGAGCGGCGCGGCCCCGGTGGGCCGCGCCGCTCGCGCCGTCAGGGCAGGCGCGTTCGCGCCGGCGCGGCTGCGGCCATCCCCAGGCTCGCGGCGAGGGCGAGCACGGCGCCGAAGGTGAAGGCGGTCGACGGGCCCCTCCAGTCCCACAGCGCGCCGAAGAGCAGCGATCCGGGCAGCGCGGCGAGGCCGACGGCGAGGTTGTACCAGCCGAAGGCGGTGCCGCGGCGCTCGGCCGGCACGAGATCGGCGACGAGCGCCTTCTCGCTCCCCTCGGTGAGCCCGAAGAAGACCCCGTAGACGGCGAACAGCACCCATGCCTGCCAGGGGTCGGTCGCGCGGCCGAACGCGAAGTACACGCCGGCGTAGAGGAGCCAGCCGGCGACGATGAGCGGCTTCCGACCGAGGGCGTCGGACAGCGCGCCGCCGGGCGTGCTGGACGCCGACTTCACGACGTGGAGCATCGCCCAGAGGATCGGCACGAGCGCCGCCGGGACGCCGAGCTGCGCGGCGCGGAGGAGCAGGAACGCGTCGGTAGAATTGCCAAGCGTGAAGACGAGGATCGCGCCGAGGACGGCCCAGAAGCGGCCGGGGAGGGGCGCGCCGAGGCGGGGCGGGGTCTCGCCCGGGTGGACGGCGACCGACCTCGCCGCTGGGGCGCGCGGCACCTCGCGGACGGCGAGCACCAGCACGGCGACGGCCGCCAGCCCCGGGATCGCCGCGGCGAGAAAGAGCGAGCGCAGCGAGAACCCGCCCCACTGCAGCAGCGCGAAGGCGACGAGCGGCCCGACGACGGCGCCCGCGTGGTCGGATGCGCGGTGGAAGCCGAACGCCCGTCCGCGCACGGCGGGGTCCACGGAGTCGGCGATCAGGGCGTCGCGCGGCGACGTGCGGATCCCCTTCCCGACCCGGTCGGTGAGGCGGATGGCGAGCACCTGCAGGGGCGAGAACGCGAGTGCAACGAGCGGGCGCGCGAACGCCGCGAGCGCGTAGCCGCCGACGACGAGCGGCTTGCGCCGGCGCACGCGATCCGACCACCAGCCGCTGGCCAGCTTGAGCAGCGCCGCGGTGGACTCCGCGGCGCCCTCGATCGCGCCGATCGCGCTCACGCTCCCGCCGAGCACCGTGCTCAGGAAGAGCGGCAGCAGCGGGTAGATCATCTCGCTCGAGAAGTCGGTGAAGAAGCTCACGACGCCGAGCGCGATCACGTTGCGAGAGAGCCGCCCCGTGGCTCCGCCGATCCTCATCCGATCCCTGGTCCCGAGCCGCCGCGGCCCGCGCCGCCCCCGCCCGTTCGCAACGCGGCGCGAGCGGGCGCCCGGAATGTAGCGGCGGCGCCCGGGCGCGCGACGGCGGCGCGCTTGCGCCGAACCCGGTCGCGGGGCCATTGATAGGCATGGCCAGACCGGAGCGGTCGCAGACGGCGCGGATCCACGAGGCACTCGGCGAGGCGCGGGCGCGCCTCGCCGCCCGCGACGCCGAGATCGTACGCGCGCAGGTCGCCGTCTCGCAGATCGCCGCCCCGACCGGCGAGGAGTCGCGCCGCGCCGCGTGGGTCGCCCGGCAGTTCGCGACGCTCGGCCTGCAGCGGGTGCGCGTGGACGCGGCGGGCAACGTCATCGGTCGGCGGCCCGGGGCCCCGCACTGCGACCCCGACGCGCCCGTGGTGCTGTGCGCGCACCTCGACACCGTGTTCCCGGCCGACACGGCGCTCGAGGTGCGGCAGGACGGGACGCGGCTCGTCGGCCCGGGGATCGGCGACAACGGGCGCGGGCTGGCGGCGATGCTCGCACTCGCCCAGGCACTCGACGGCCGGCGGCTGCGCACGATGCGCCCCGTGGAGTTCGTGGCGACGACGGGCGAGGAGGGGATCGGTGACCTGCGCGGCGCGAAGCACTACTTCGCCACCGCGGGCACCGGCGCCGCGTCGGCGATCGCCCTCGATGGCGCGGGGGACGAGCGAGTGGTGCACCGCGCGCTGGGCTCGCGTCGCTTCCGCGTCGTATTCCGCGGGCCGGGCGGGCACAGCTGGGCCGCGTTCGGCGTACCCAACGCGGTGCATGCGGCGGCCGGCGCGGCGGCGAAGCTCGCCTCCCTGCTCCTGCCGCACGAGCCGCGGACGACGCTCTCGGTCGGACGGATCGGCGGCGGGCTGTCGGTGAACTCGATCCCCGACGAGGCGTGGCTCGAGGTGGACCTCCGCTCGACCGCGCCGGCGATGATCGAGCGCTTCGACCGCGAGCTTCGCCTCGCGGTGCGGGCCGCGCAGGCGGAGGAGAATGCGCGGCGCGCCTCCGGTGCGCCGCCGCTCACCTGCACGGTGGAGACGATCGGCGACCGACCGTGTGGGGAGGTGCCGTCGGACGACGCACTCGTCGTGGCCGCGGTCGAGGCGACGCGGCTCGTCGGGCGCGAGCCGGGCCTGACGACGGCGTCCACCGACGCGAACGTCCCGATCGGCCTCGGCATCCCGGCGATCGCGATCGGCGCCGGCGGCCGCGGCGGCGACGCGCACACGCCCGGCGAGTGGTTCGACAACGCCCAGGGCCAGCTGGGAATCGCGAGGGCGCTCACGATTACCGTCGCCGCGGCGGGGTTGGCGTAGAGGTTGGCGTAATCGCGAGTTCGGCCAGAGCCAATGCGGGAAGACTGTTCTACGCATCGAGGCGCGCGAACAGTCTTTCCTCGTTCGCTCTGGCCGTGAGTATCAGCTGCCGCGTATCACGACCTCCGAGTGATCCCCGATCGTCGCCTCCCCCTTCATCCCCTCGATCCGCACCGAGTCGCCGACGAGGGAGTTCGCGAGAGCGGAGCGAAGGATGCGCGTGTCGGCCCCGATCACGGCGTCGCGCAGCGTCGAGCCCTCGACGACGGAGCCGGCGAGGATGGACACGTTGGGGCCGACGGTCGAGTCGGTGATCGTGACGCCGTCCTCGATGTACACCGGGTCCACGACGCGCGCGCCGGCGCCGAGCGTCGCCGGCTTCCGGGCGCGGCCGCGCCGGAGCATCGCGGCGTTCGTCTCGAGCAGCGTGTCGAGCTTGCCGGCGTCGTACCACCCCTCGACGTCCACGACGCGGATCTTCGCCCCTTTGTCGATCATGTACTGGAAGGCGTCGGTGAGATAATACTCGCCCTTGTTCTTGGGCTGCGTCAGGACGTGGTCGATCCCCTCGTAGAGGAGCTTCCAGTTCCTGATGTAGTAGAGGCCGATGTTGGCGCGCTTGGAGATCGGGGTCGAGGGCTTCTCGACGATCTTCGTCATGTCGCCCTGCGCGTCGGTGACCACGACGCCGAAGCGCTGGTAGTCCTCGACCTCCTTGACCCAGATGATCCCGTCGGCCTCCGTCGTCTTCACGATGGAGAGGTCGGCGTCGAAGATCGTGTCCACGAAGACGATCAGCACCGGCTGGTCGACGTACGGGCGGGCCAGCGCGACCGCGCCCGCGGTGCCGTCCTGGATGACCTGCTCGACGAAGACCGCCGGGATGTCGTAGGAGGTGCGCGCGAACTCCTCGACCTTCTCCTTCAGGTGGCCGGTGATGTAGACGACCTGCTCGACGCCGCCAAGGCGCGCCACGTCGTCCATCACGTAGGCCATGACCGGCTTGCCGGCCACCTTCAGCATCGGCTTCGGCGTGACGTGGGTGTGGGGGCGGAGCCGCGTCCCCTTCCCGGCGAGCGGAATGATGACCTTCATGCGTCGTTCCTCATGGCGCGCTGGTTCCCTCGCGCCCGTAGCGGTCCTTGAGGCGCACGACGTCGTCGAGCTCGGGCGTGGACGCCTCGAGCACGTCGCAGTCGGTGACTGCCTCCATGTAGTGAATCGTTCCCGGCGTGATCCGGAACGCGTCTCCGACCCGCAGCCGCACGTCCTCCAGCTCGCCGTCGGGCTGGAGCTTCACCCAGTACTTCATCTCGCCCGTCAGGAGGTAGATCGTCTCGTCCTTGCGCTCGTGGTACTGCACGCTCAGCGCCTGGCCGGCCGTGATGTGCAGGACCTTGCCGACGTAGCGGTCGGTGTGCGCCCAGATGATCTCATACCCCCACGGCTTGTCGACGCGCTTCACGACGCCACGACCGCTCATTCCACTCTCCTCGGGTGATGACCGGCGCCGTCCGCCGACGCCGGCTCGATGCCGGCGTGCAATATCTCAGGACGGCGCTCGCTCCGGCAACCGACGCGCTACCAGAGGTCGTCGAAGGAGAAGGCCACGCGCGGCTGCCCGCGCGAGTCGCCCGCCTCGCCGCCGACGGCGAGCGCCGGCCGCGACACGTAGAGCGGGAAGTCCAGCCGCGCGCGCACCTCGCGGTCGTAGAGCTGTCCGCGCAGCGCGAGGCCGACGCCGGCGTCGGCGAGGGCGTCGGCACGTCCCCCTCCGCGGCGACCGAGCGGCTGCCCGGCGTCGGCGAAGGCGGAGGCGAACAGCCGAAGCGGTCGCGCCGTGGGGCCGATGACGCGCAGAAGCAGCGACTGCTCCGCGTTGAGCGCGAGCACGCTGCCGACGGCGAGGCGCGGATCGAAGCCGCGCAGGCCGGCGCCGCCGAGCGCGACGTAGTGTGCGTCTGGCGCGGCGAGCGGCGAGCCCCAGGGACGGAGGAAGTGGTTGGAGAAGGTCTCGGTGGGGCTGCGCGACGAGGCATATACCTGCCGCTCCAGCGGCGCGCGCTCGACCCACGCCGCGAACGCCCGGCCGAACGTCACCCACCGCCAGTCGGTCGAGCGGCGGAGGCGCGACAGCTCGCCGGTCACCCGCACGAAGCCCTTCGTGGCGGCGCTCGCGCCCGACGGCAAGTGGCCCGACACCACGCCGCCCGTCACCCCGACACGAAGTGCCGTAGGCGACGTCCCTGGCGTGCGGGCGGCATAGCCGAGCGTGAGGTCGCTCGTCGAGCGGCCGCTCCAGCGGGCCGGGTCGACCCAGTCCAGCGCGTAGGGGTAGGTGCCCGTGAACCCCAGCGACGCCGACGCGCGCACGCCGGGGGCGACGAGGAACCGGCTCAGGTCCCTGCTCTGCCGCAGGTCGAGGCGCTGGATCCCGTCCACGGTCCACGACCCGAACGAGAAGCCGACGAGCGGCCGCCGGCCGAGCCGCGGGTTCTCGACCGTCGTCCAGAACTGCAGCCGTCCGTGCGCCGGCCAAGCGTCGCGGTCGTCGGCGACGCCGGCGCGCTCGGGGGCGCGCCGCACCGCGTAGACGACTCCCGCCTCGACGCGGTCGAACGTGCCCTGGTAGTTGGCGCGCGTGCGCAGGCCGAGCGTCGCGTGTCCCGGGCGACTGAGCCACCCGACGGGTGTCGTCGCGACGAGGTAGCGGTCCGCCTCCGCCTGGTCGAGGAAGGGCCAGTCGAAGACGTGGCGGCGGACGCGTCCCGAGCCGCGCCCGTCGAGCCCGACGCGCACGTCGTTCGGGCCGTACCAGTCGGGGGTGACGTCGAGTGGGTCGAGCCGCACGTCGCGCGGGCGCGCCGCAGTGCGCACCTCGACCGTCTGGTCGCGGGCGAGCGCGTCGCCCTGCACGATCGTCCACCTCCCGTCGTCGGTGCGGACGCCGACCGCCGGCGGGTGGCGATACTCGCCGCGGCGTACGACGCGCGCCCGGGTCAGCCAGGCGTCCCCGTCGCGCGCCGAGCGCACGCGGCGAAGCTGGTAGTCCACGAGTCCGGTGCGGTGCACCCACTGCTCGAAGAACCAGCCCAGGTCGCGCCCGGCCGCGCGCTCCGCCTCGGCGCGCATCGCGGCCTCGTCCACGTGGCGGAAGGCCCAGCGCGCGTAGTAGCCGCGCAGGAAGGCGCGGAAGGCGTCGTCCCCCAGCACGTCGCGCAGTGCGCCGTACATCAGGGCCGCGCGGTCGTAGATCATCGAGTTGTAGATCGCGAACTCGCTGAAGCGGTCGCCCGGCGTCCCGATCGGCTCGGCGCGCCCGAGTATGTCGTAGCGGATCTGCTGCAGCCGCGACGCCTCGGCGGGCGCGGGACGTAGGGCGCGGGCACCATAGCCGCTCGGCCGCGCGCTGAACGCGGGACGCGCGTCGGGCGTCCCGCCGCTGTCCGAGGCGAGAAGGGAGTCGAGCGGCGTGGAGGCGCTCCGGTGGTCGTGCGCCGTGAGTCCCTGCGCCCACTCGGTCTGGTACTCGGTGAGCCCCTCGTCCATCCAGCCCGACCGCCATTCGTTGTTGGCGAGCATGCCGAACGTGTAGACGTGCCCGAGCTCGTGGAGAACGAGGCCCTGCGAGGCGGAGCCGTTCATCATCATCATCGGGAACTCGGTCCCGCCGCCGTCGAGCCGGTGCAGGTTCGTCACCTGCGGGTAGCCGTACGCGCCGTAAACGTCCTCGAGCCAGCGGAGGGCGCGCTTCGTCCGCTCGACGGCGCGGCCCCCTCCCCACTGGCGCTCGTCCCCGGGGCGGTAGAGGACGTGCACGGCGACGGTGTCCCACGTCGGGAAGCGCTGCGGCCAGACGCCCGCCGGCCGCACGTACACTCCGCCCTCGTAGCGGTAGTCGGGCGACGCCGACCACGCGAAGTGGTGCACGTCGCGGGCGACGAAGCGCACGCGCTTGTAGCCCAGCGGCGTCGAATCGCCCGACGGCGCCTGCGCCGCCACGCCGCCGTACGAGGCCCCAGTGGGCTGCACGGCGCCCCACTTCAGCGCGCCGCTCCACCCGGGGTCGCCCGCGACGGGAACCCCGGTCGCGCCGAGCACCTGGTCGTCGCGCACGACGAGCGTGACGTCGTAGTCGCCGAACTCGCCGTAGAACTCGCCCGCCGGCACGAGGGCCCGGGGCTCCCAGCCGCCGCGGTCGTAGACGGCGACCTTGGGGAACCACTGGGCGAAGTCGAAGTGGCGACCCCGCCGTCCTTGTCGCCGCGGCACCGTGGAGGGGCGCGCTTCCCACGCGAACTCCGCGCGCAGAGAGTCGCCGGGCGAGAGCGGGTGCGGGAGCGCGAAGCGCACGACCGTGCTATCGGCGCCCCCGGGATACTCCGGCGTCACTCCCACCCCGTCGACGGTGGTCGTCTCGGTGAAGCGCTCGTAGGCGAAGTGCGGCTCTTCGAGCTGCTGGAAGCGGACGCGCCGCTCGCGCTGGTCGGCAGCGCTCCACGCCGAGCCGGGGCGGAAGGCGTTGAGGTACTGGTGGACGTAGAGCTCCCGCAGCGTGTCGGGAGAGTTGTTGACGTAGGTCAGCGTCGCGCGCGCGCGCACGGCGGCGCGCGCCTCGTCGAGCCGGCCGACGATCTCGTAGCGCACCCGCTGCTGCCAGTAGCCGACGGTGTCGCGCGACGGCGGCGTGGTGGCCGATCGCTCGACGGGAAGCTGGAGCAGAAGCAGCGTGGCGAGGGCTGGGTGCATCGGCGGGGCGCGAGGACGGGACGCGAAATCTACCCGCCGGCGCCCGCGACGCGCGAAGGGCCACCCCGCGTCCCGCGCCGGGCGGCCCCTGCCGATCAGAACCCTCGAATGCTCCGCGAGCGCTACCGCGCGTCCGCGAGCTGGTACTTGAGGAGTGCCAGGCGCCGGCGCACCGAGCCGTCCATCACGGTATCGCCGACCTTCACGACGACGCCGCCGAGGATCTCCGGATTCACGACGACGTGCGATACCACCTGCCGGCCGAGCACCCGGCTCAGCTCGCGCGTGATCGCGTCGCGCTCGCCGTCGCTCGGATCGCGGGACACGGTGACCTGCGCGTGCACGCGGCCCGACGCCTCGTCGACGAGCGCCAGGTACTCGGTGGTGATCGCCGGTATCAGCATCTGCCGCCGGTTGGTGACGAGCGTCTGGAGGAACCGGACGAGGAGTCGCGGCATGCGGTCCTGGAACGCCTTCGCGAGGATGTCGTTCTTCTGCTCGGCGTCGACGCGGGGCGACTCGAGGAACTGGCGCAGCTTCGGGTCGCGCCGCATCGCGTCGGCGACGTCCGAGAGCATGCGCCCCCAGCCGTCGAGGTCCCCGCCCTTGCGCGCGAGCTCGAGAAGCGCCTCCGCGTAGTTCCGGGCGATGGTCGTCTCGCGCATCTCAGCTCCGGACCTTGCCGGCCGCGACCGAGGAGAGGAAGCTCTCCACCAGGCGGCGGTTGGACTGATCGTCGAGGTTCTTCTCGATCACCTTGCCGGCGCCGGCGATGGCCAGCTCCACCGCCTCGCGGCGCAGCTCGGCGATGGCGCGATCCCGCTCGCCCTGGATGTCGCGGCGCGCGCGCTCGAGCAGCTCCTGCTGCTGCTGGCGCGTCTGCTCCAGCATCTCGGCGCGGATCTTCTCTCCCGCGGCCCGGCCGTCGGCGATGTACCGCTGCGCCTCGGTGCGGGCGGCCTCGATCTGCTGGCGCTGCTCGGCGAGGATGCGAGCGGCTTCGTCCCGATCGCGCTTGGCGCCCTCGATCGCTTCCTCGAGCGCCCGCTCCCGCGCCTCGACCGCCTCGGTGATCGGGGGGAAGGCGAAGCGCCGCAGAATGTAGAAGAGGACGGCGAAGATGACGAGCGTCCAGATCATCAGCCCGGCCTTGGGAGCCAGGAGGTTCACCCGCTCGGCCTCTTCCTGCGCGAAGGCGGTCGAGGCAGTCGTCACGACGAGGAGCAGGGCACGAAACAGCGCGATACGCATGGGAAGCCTTGCGGAGGTTCGGAAAGGGTGGCGGGGGCCCCGGGGCCCCCGCTCCCGACAAGGTGTTACGCGAACTTGCCCTGAATGAGGAACGCGACGACGATCGCGATCAGCGCGGCGCCTTCGATGAGCGCGGCGAGAATGAGCGCGCCCGTCTGGATCGTGCCGGCGGCCTCCGGCTGCCGCGCCATGCCCTCGACGGCCCGGCCGCCAATGAGACCGATGCCGAGGCCGGCGCCGATCACCGCGAGGCCGGCGCCGACGGCGGCGCCGAGCAGCGCCCAGGCGCCCATGTATTCCCGGCTGAACGCGGCCGCCGTGGTCTGCAGAAGTGGAAGAATTTCCATGACGAATTCCCTTGGGATGTGCGAGTAGTGCGATGTCGCTCCGCGGTACGCACCGGCCGCAGCGAGCTACGCGGGCGTGACCGCTGCCCGTCAGCGGGACCCGGGTCCCAACGGGCTTCCCCGGCCGCTCGGCCGGGTACGTGCGGCGCGTGGGGGAGCGAGCCCCGCGCGCCCGTTCGGCACCGGCGAGCCGGTACCCTCCTAGTGGTGCGCCGTACGGATCTGTCCGATGAAGACGCTCGCCAACAGGGCGAAGATGTAGGCCTGCAGGAACGCCACGAACAGCTCGAGCAGCATGATCGCCACCGCCAGGACGAGCGGGCCGATCGCGATGAAGTAGCTGCCGAAGGCGAAAATGAGACCGATGAACGCGAGCACCGCGACGTGACCGGCGATCATGTTCGCGAAGAGACGAATGGCCAGCGCGAAGGGCTTCGTCAGCTTCCCGACCCACTCGACCGGCGACATGATGACGAACATGATGACCCGCATCAGCAGCGGCAGGTCCTTGTTCCAGTAGAACAGCGTCGAGAGGTAGCCCACGCCCTGGGCGCGCATCCCCGAGATCTCGACGACGAAGAACGTGAGCAGCGCCAGCGTCGCCGTCACCGAGATGTTTCCAGTCGCCGTCGAGCCGTACGGGATGAGTCCGAACAGGTTGGCGAAGAGGATGAAGAAGAAGAGCGAGAGCACGAAGGGCACGTACGCCTCGCCGTGCGGGCCCACGTTCCGCAGCACGACCTGGTCACGCAGGAAGAGCACGAGCGACTCGATCCCGGTCGCGAAGCCGCGCGGCCGGCCCTGGGCGCGCGAATGGCGGCGGTGCGCCGCGGCGGCGGAGAGCAGGATGATCGCACACACCGACGCGGCGATCAGCATCCAGACGACGTGTTTCGTCGGCGAAAGGTCGATTTCGAGACCGCCCACGTGCAGCGGTCGCCACTGCGGCAGGTCGGCCTCGCAGGCGAACCCGTGCGAGGCGTCGAGGCACGGGTACTCGATGTGGTGCGAGTCGGTGATGTGCGGCGTGATGATGTCCACCGGACCCGCCGCGCCGGCCCCGTGCGCATCCGGCGCCTGGCCGTGGACCTCCTTCGTCACCGTCGCCGCGACCGCGGAGTCGACGTCGTGCCCCGCTGTCGGACTCCCCGCGGCCGCGGCCGGGGGAGCGCCGTGCTCCTGCGCGCGCAGGGCCGGGGTCGCGAGCGGCGCGGCCGCGGCGGCGGCGAACGACGCGAGCGAGAGGACCAGTGTCTCGACGTATTTCATGCTCCGAGCAGCAGAGGTTCGACCAGTTCGGTGAGAAAGAGGAAGACCGCGAGGCTGAGCAACGCCGCCTCGAGCGGCAGGCCGAACGCGGGCGCGGCGAACCCCAGAACGACGACGGCGACCAGACAGAGGATGGCGCCGAGCACCCAGCCCCCGATGGCGTGCCGGGCTCGCATCGCGCGGGCGCCGCTGAACGCCGCGACCTGGAGCACGATGGCGATCACGCCGCTCACCTGGATCGCGCGGACCTCCGCCGGCGCGTCGTAGCGAAGGGTGAACAGGGCGCCGGTGATCGCCACGAGGGCCAGCGTCACGGTCGCGTACAGGGCGACGGCTCTCACGACGGGCGGCCGGTCTTCTCGTCTCGCGCGCGCTTCTGCGCGGCCATCAGCTTGCGATACATGCTGTAGAACCCGGCGGCCGCTCCGACGAACACGCAGATCATCGTGAGCCACGGCGCGGTGCCGAAGCGACCGTCGAGCCAGCGGCCGATGAAGAGAAAGACGAAGACCGTCGCGGCGAGCTGAAAGCCGATTCCGGCGAGCTCTCCTCCGCCGGCAGCGGGCGACCGGCGTCGTCCCAGCACGTCATGCGCCGTACGCCGACTCGGGTCCTCCTTCTCTCCTTCCTCCGGTCTCATCGCGCGCGGGAATCTAGCGCTTGTGAAATTTTTCGCAAGCAAACGGACCCCCCGAATCGCGGGCGAAGGGCGAACAGACGGCGAACCTCAGCGACCTCAGGCAACTGCTGAATTATTCTGCACTTAGATGTTGCCTTTGGGTTGACCCGTCGTCACGAGGACGATATGTTCGCGCTCGGACGCAACGTGAGCTACCGCGAGCTCCGACGCGCCGCCCGCCCCGCCGCCCCGCCATGCACAGCCGTTTCCTCGTCCCGCTGTTCTGCGCCGCCGCGATTGCCTTCGCCTGCGGCCCGCGCCCCCACGCCGGCGAGGCCGTCGCGTCTGCCGCCACCCCCGCCCCCCTGCCGACGTCCAGAGCGTCGGGCGACGACGAGGGACCCGTGATCGCCTCGTCGCTCGACGTCAGCGTGAAGGAGGGCGTCGCGCTCGTCTTCCACGTCACGAACAGCGGGCCGAAGGCGATCGAGCTGATCTTCCCGAACGGGCAGACGCACGACTTCGTGGTCACCGACTCGGTGGGACGCGAGGTCTGGCGCTGGAGCAGCGACCGCATGTTCACGCAGGCGCTGCGCAACTCCGTGCTCGATGCCGGCGAGACGCAGAGCTACGAGGGGCGGTGGGACCCGGCCGGCCGGCGCGGTACGTTCACCGCCGTCGCCACGCTGGCAAGCAGCAATCACCCGCTCGAGAGTCGTGTCGAGTTCGCCGTGCCCTGACCGGCGACGCGCCGAGACGGCCGCGCCCCCGCTCGAGCATCGCTCGGCGGGGGCGCTTCCGTTTGCGGGAGGGAAACGGACTGGACAGAGGGTCGTCCTTGAACGGTAGCCACGCCCGAGTCCGGTGCACCGGCCCCGCGTGCAGTTCCGTTCGTCAGACCTCAGGAGCCGTCCTCCATGACCCTGCTTCGCCGCGTCATCCTCCTCACCAACGCCCTGCTGGCCGCCTCGCTGATCGCCTGCTCGGGCGAGGACGTCACCGGGGCCGCGCCCGAGGTCCAGATGACCGACGCGCAGCGCGCCGTCGTCGCCCAGGGACTCGTCGCGGCGACCGAGGAGAGCGGCGACGGCTCGCTCGCCGCGCACTTCGCCGCCGCGGCGATCGTTGCCGGCGCCGAGGTCCGCACGGTGCAGGCGAACCAGATCTCCGCCGCACTGACGACCTCGGCCGCACGCGCAGTTGTCCCGGCCGGCGCCCGTGGGAGCCTGGCGACGACGGCGTCGGCGTCGGCCTACTTCGCGGTCGCGACGCAGGTCGCCGAGGGGGACTCGCCGGACGTCCTGTCCATCATCGTGGCATGGCGACAGGGGAGCGACGGAACGCCGACTGATTTCGTCGTCACGCTCGCTGGCGGCGCGGGGTCGGCCAGCTTCGCTCCGGTGGGCGACGAGCCGCCGGGCGCCTTCGCCCTCATCCACGCCGCGCCGAGCGCGCTCTGGCGGGCGACGGCCGGCACGACGAGCCTCGAGCGCGCGTCCACCGGTGACGCCTGCCGGAACATCGACCAGCGACTCGCCGCGTCGGGGCTGCGCGGCACCTGCAGACTTGCCCTGTTCGACGCCGGCGTGGACGTCGCCGCCTCGACGCCGGCGGCGACGACCGGGAACACGGCCCAGGGGAGCGCGGTCTTCTCGCTCGGCGCGTCGCGGATCGGCGGCGTGCTGATCACGATCACCGGCCTCGCCGAGCCGCCGACGACCTGACGAGCTGGCGAGATGCGGCGCGAGACGCGGCGGAGCCGACCTTCGGGTCCGCTCCGCCGCGTCTCGCTTTCCCCGCCCCGCCCTTCAGCCGGCCGCGTGCGCGTGGTTAACTTCCCGCCTGTCTCAACCTGAATGGCAGGGTCATGCACGCACCTTCTCGCGGGACCGCCGCGGCGCCCGTGGGCGTCCGGGGGGGCGACGACCGGGACCTCGAGCTGCTCGGACAGCTCGCCGAGGCGCGCCGGGCGCTCACCGAGCAGATCGGGCGCCGCGTCGTCGGCCAGCACGAGATCGTGGACAACCTGATCGCCGCGATCCTCGCCGGCGGGCACGCGCTGCTCGTCGGCGTGCCGGGGCTCGCCAAGACGCTGCTCGTGCAGACCGTCGCCCAGGCGCTGGACCTCTCGTTCTCGCGCGTCCAGTTCACGCCGGATCTCATGCCGAGCGACATCACCGGCACGGAGATCCTGGAGGAGGACCACGCGACCGGCCGGCGCGTCTTCAAGTTCGTGCGCGGCCCGCTGTTCGCGAACGTCGTGCTGGCCGACGAGATCAACCGCGCCCCGCCGAAGACGCAGGCCGCGCTGCTGCAGGCGATGCAGGAGCACGCCGTCACCGCGGCCGGCCAGACGCACCGGCTCGGCGAGCCGTTCTTCGTCCTCGCGACGCAGAACCCGATCGAGCAGGAGGGGACGTACCCGCTGCCCGAAGCGCAGCTCGACCGCTTCATGTTCGAGCTGCGCGTCGGCTACCCGTCGCGCGACGAGGAGGAGCGGATCGTCTCGGCGACGACGGGCGACGTCGAGGCCAGTATCTCGAAGATCCTCCCCGCCGAGCAGCTCGTGGCGCTCCAGCACCTCGTGCGCCGTCTCCCTGCCCCGCCGACGGTCGTGAAGTACGCCGTCGGGCTGGCCCGCTCGACGCGCCCCGACGACCCCGA
>Ga0307412_10001074_pt1 | contig 15651 bp, 16 predicted proteins | sample DK1Cmetagenome_3_FD_203823 | JGI IMG/M metagenome (GOLD analysis project Ga0307412, IMG submission 203823) | Maize rhizosphere microbial communities from greenhouse at UC Davis, California, United States - DK15-C-1 | ecosystem: Host-associated > Plants > Roots > Rhizosphere > Soil | place: USA...
CGTTGAGTTGCCTGGTTGCGCCCCGTCACACACCGCAGGCCTGCGCGCGATATCGATATGCGGAATCGGCATTGAGCAGGCTGCGGTCCAGGTCTACACTGGACTTTCCTTTACCCGTTGGAGCACACGCCTCATGAGCACCTACAAGATTGCGGTTTTCGTCGGAAGCCTGCGCGCTGCCTCCATCAACCTGCGACTGGCCCGCGCGCTGGAAAAGCTGGTTCCCGCCGAATTCAAGTTCGAGTACGTGAGCCTGGGCGACATCCCGCTCTACAACCAGGACAACGAAAACAACCTGCCGCCGCCTGCCGCCAAGCTCAAGCAACAGATCGCCGACGCGCAAGGCATCTTGTTCGTCTCGCCCGAACACAACCGCTCGGTGCCCGCCGCCATCAAGAACGCCATCGACTGGGGCTCGCGCCCCTGGGGCCAGAACTCGTGGCCCGGCAAGGCTGTCGGCATTGTCGGCGCATCGCCCAGCGCCGCCGGCACCGCGCTGATGCAGCAGCACCTGCGCAACATCCTGGCCGCCGAAGGCGCCAACGCGCTGACCACGCCGGAAGTCTTCCTGCAATACACGGAAGGCCTGGTCGACGATCAGTTCAACATTACCAATGAAGGCACGCGCAAATTCCTGCAAGGCTGGATCGACCGCTATGTCGATTGGGTCAAGAAGCTGAACAGCTGATTGCCGCCGCCGCCGGCCCGGGGCCCTGCCCCCGCCGGCGCCGATCGCCCGATCTACCTCCGGGCGATCAAGCCCCTCGATGCGTCGAGGGGCTTTTTTTCATCCCGAAGAAGAGCCGAGCTCTCGATGATGCCTCGGCGTTTTTTAACCTGAAGAAGAACAGCCGCGGCGCAGCCCCCTCGGGGGGCAGCAAGCGCGCACAGCGCGCGCAGCGTGGGGGCAACTTATCCCCGCTTACTGTGGAGAACGTTGAGGACAGCTTTGGGGCAGACCCAAAATCTCCTGTCCTGCCAAGCACTTGCACCTGCTGATCAAACAATGCGCAATCATCCTTTTGGATGAGTTTTCGCGCGTTTATCCACGAAAAGGCTGGATGTCCGTCCAGGCCTTTTGCGTCCGCCCCATCGTGTGTGGATTTGTCCCAGCATTCTGTGGAAAAGCATGAGGACAGCTTGAGGGCAGGTCCGAAATCCCTTGCGATATCAATGCCCTGCAAGGGGTGGTCAAGAAAGGCCCAAGCGCTCGATTTTCTGCCCGGGTTGTCCCCGTCAAATGTGGATAAGCCTGAGGACAGTATGCGGGTAGTCGCCAAAAACCCTTATGCGGCAACGACTTGCGGGTAGCGGGCAAAGAACGCTCAGGCGCACGTGCCAAACGCCACCGCGTTTCGCGGCGCGAGGCGATGGGGATAAGCGCACGGGCTTGTCCCCATCGAATGTGGACAAGCCTATGAACAGTCGGATAACAAGCCCGAAAAGTCCTTATCCGACAACCACTTGGAAGGGCTGCTCAGAAAAGGCGCAGCACCAGAATTTACTTGTCGCCTTCCAGGCGCATGCCGATCTTCAGACCGACCTGCCAGTGCGCCACCTTGCCGTCCTTGATATGGCCGCGCACTTCGGTGACCTCGAACCAATCCAGGTTGCGCAGGGTTTCCGAGGCGCGCTCGATGGCTTTGGCGATCGCGTCATCGGTGGACTTGGTGGAAGAGCCCACCAGTTCGATTTGCTTGTAGACATGATTCGACATTGCTCTTCTCCGCTAAGGGTATGAGTCGTGAATCGTCGGCGCGCGAGCCTTTCCGGCGCTTACGACCGGCAATCCATTCGAACACACAGGATACCCCCGCGGCGGTAGAGTGGTGTTACGAGTTTCGTCGCCCGATCTCGACAGGCGACGGCTCTGCTCCCGCAACCTCGCAAGGAGATCACCATGCCTGAACGAAAAACCCTGGAACGAGCCAAGCGCGACAAGCGCGAGGGCAAGTCAGCGTCCACGCAGGCCGGAGAATTCGTACGCGAAGAAATCGAGCATGTCCGCGAAGGCAAGCACGGCGTGCGGTCCACCAAACAAGCCATCGCGATCGGACTGTCGAAAGCGCGGCGCTCGGGGGTCAAGCTGCCGGCCTCCAAGTCGGCCAGCCCAGCCACCAAGCGCAAGGCGGAACAGGACACCCATGCCGCCAAGGACGGACACGCCAAATCCTCCACACGCGCCCGCACCACCACCACCGCGTTGAAGAAGGAAAGCGCCAAGCCGGCATCGCGCGCCGCGCTGTCGCGCCAGGCCAGCAAGACGGCCGGCCGACGCACCGCGGCGGACCGCTCGGCGGCCGCCAAGAAAGCGGCCGCGACCAAGGGCGCGGCCGGACGCTCCGCGGCGGCAAAGAAGGCGGCCCGCACGCGGGCAGCCAACAAGCAGGCAGGCGGCGCCCACCATCGCGCGGCGCATTGACGCGATGACGCGATGACGCGGCTAGCCTGCGTCGAAACGCTTGAACCGTTCCTGCAGGAATTCGCGCATGCGTTTCACTGCGGGCGACAGCAGCATGCGGTGCACGCACAGCAGGTATAAGGGCGACGGCTCGGTGCCGTAGTCCGGCAGCAGTTCGACCAGCCGGCCGGCGCGCAGGTCGCTCAGCACGTCGTAGCGCGATTTGTAGGCCACGCCGTGTCCCGCCAGCGCCCACCGCCGCACCAGGTCGCCGTCATCGCCCACCCGGTCTCCCTTGACCGGCACCGTGGTGCGGGTGCCGTCGCGCTCGAAGCTCCAGCGGTCGTGCAGCGTTTCGCCCAGCACGAACGACAGGCAGTTGTGGCGGCGCAGATCCGCGGGCGCCTGCGGCACGCCATGGCGCGCCAGATACGCGGGCGATGCGCACACGACGCGACGGTTGTGTTCGGACAGCGGCAGCGCCACCAGCGCCGAGTCGTTCGGCGTGCCGTAGCGGATGGCGATATCGACCGGTTGCCGGTACAGGTCGGCCAACCGGTCGCTGATGCGCACCTGGAAACTCACGCGCGGATGCTGGTGCTGGAAATCGTCCAGCCAGGGCAGCAGCACATGGCGCCCCAGGTCGGACGGGATAGAGACCGACAAGGTACCCGAGATGGCGGTCTTGTCGCGGGCCATGGCGTTCTTGCCAGCCTCAAGCGTGGAGATCGCTGCGCGGGCATATTCCAGATAGCGATCACCATCGGCCGTCAGCCGCAGGCTACGCGTGGACCGCACGAACAGCCGCGTTTCCAGCGTCAGTTCCAGCCGCTTGAGCGCGGCGCTGGCGACCGCCGGCGACAAGTCCAGTTCGCGGGCGGCGGCGGAAAAGCTGCCGTGGTCGGCGGCTGCCACAAAGATCCTCAAGTCCTCAAACCGGACCATGGTTGCCTCATTTTCAAAAAATTATTGAAACTGAGTCGGATGCTAGCCGGTTTTTCAACGTCCCGGACTAGGTAATCATGAGTCCATTCCCCGACCTGTCTGGAGTCAACGCATGAAAATCGAACTGAACGGCAAGAAAGCCCTGGTCACCGGATCTTCTGGCGGCATCGGTCTGGCCATCGCCATGGGGCTGGCGGAGGCCGGCGCGGACGTGGTCCTGCATGGCCGCAATGCCGACAAGCTGGCCCACGCCGCCCAAGCCATCGCCGACAAATTCCCGACCGCCCACGTCAGCACCGTGCAGGCCGACCTGGCTACCGCGGACGGCGCGGCATCCGTCTGCGCCGCCCACCCGGACGTGGACATCCTCGTCAACAACGCCGGCTTCTTCGCGCCCAAGTCCTTCACCGAAATCACGGACGACGACTGGCAGGTCATGCTGGACACCAACGTCATGAGCGGCATCCGCTTGTCGCGCTACTACCTGCCCCGCATGATGGCCGCCGATTGGGGTCGCATCATCTTCATTTCCAGCGAATCCGGCGTGCAGATCCCCGCCGAAATGATCCATTACGGCGTCAGCAAGACCGCGCTACTGGGCGTGTCGCGCGGGCTGGCCGAACTGACCGCCGGCACCGGAGTCACCGTGAACGCCGTACTGCCCGGCCCGACGCGATCCGAGGGCGTGGCCGACTTCTTCGCCGAAATGGCCAAGGAGCAAGGCGTGTCGCAGGACGACATGGAACGCGACTTCATCGCCCAGCATCGCCCGACGTCCCTGCTGCGCCGCCTGGCCACGGTAGAGGAAGTGGCCAACATGGTCGTCTACACCTGCTCCACGCAGGCCTCCGCCACGAACGGCGCCGCGCTGCGTGTGGACGGCGGCGTCGTGCGCTCCATCCTCTGATTCCCCTCTGACCCGACCCGAGCCCGCCATGAAAGCCATCGCCTACTTCAAGAACCTGCCTGCCGATCAGGCCGACGCCCTGCAAGACATCACGATCGACGAGCCCGTGCCCGGCGACCACGACCTGCTGGTCGACGTGCACGCCATTTCCGTCAATCCCGTGGATGTGAAGATCCGCGCCAACCGCGCGGCCAAGGACGGCCAACCCGAAATCCTGGGCTGGGATGCCGCCGGCATCGTGCGCGCCGTGGGCGCCAAGACCAGCCTGTTCAAGCCGGGCGACCGCGTCTGGTATGCCGGCGCCCTGAACCGCCCGGGCGCCAACAGCGAACGCCACGTGGTGGACGAACGCATCGTCGGCCGCATGCCCGACAGCCTGGACTTTGCTCAGGCCGCGGCATTGCCGTTGACGACCATCACCGCCTGGGAACTGCTATTCGACCGCCTGCGCGTGCTGGACAACACCGCCCCCAGCCAGCACAGCCTGCTTGTCATCGGCGCGGCAGGCGGCGTGGGATCCATCCTGGTGCAGTTGGCGCGCCAATTGACCGGCTTGACCGTGATCGGCACCGCTTCGCGGCCCGAGACGCAAGCCTGGGTACGCGAACTGGGCGCCCACCATGTCATCGACCACAGTAAGCCCCTGACGGAAGAACTCGCGCGTATCGGCTTCGGCCAGGTCAGCTATATCGCGGGGCTGAACCAGACCGACAAGCACTTCCCGCAGATGGCGGCGGCAATCGCGCCGCAAGGGAAAATCGCGCTGATCGACGATCCCGCCGCTATCGACGTGCGTCTGCTGAAAGGAAAATCCGCGTCGCTGCACTGGGAATTCATGTTCGCGCGCCCCCTTCACAACACGCCCGACCTGATCGCCCAGCACGAACTGCTGAACCAGGCGGCCCGCCTGATCGACAACGGCACGCTGCGCACGACGCTGGGCGAGCACTACGGCAAGATCAACGCCGCCAACCTGCGCCGGGCCCACGCTTTCATCGAAAGCGGCAAGGCGCAGGGCAAGGTGGTGCTGGAAGGGTTCTGACCCGGCCGCTTCCGAGCGCATCCGCGCGGTTTGGCCTGGAGGGCCCAAGAAAATCCCTCCAGGCCATTACCCAGATTTGGGGAAACCGGCCCGAGCGTCGGGCGGCAGATCTCGCCATTCCGGCCAGAAAGCGGTAAAAACGCGGGCGGACTGTTCCGTGTGAATTTACCGGGAGTTTCCCCTGCTTGCCCATTTGATCGATCAAACGCTCGAGCCGCTCCTGTGGGGAATGGTTGCGTTTACCCTCTTGATGCTTCGGCTTGCGCCGCTGCAAGGCTGGAAGGCCGCCGTCGTCGCCGGCGTCGCGGCCGGCATGGTGTTCGACACCATCCAGTTCCGCGTCGGCCCGCCGCGCCTGTGGGACTCGCTGGTCCTGACCTCCGTCCTGGCCGCGTTGCTGGCGGCAGCCGTTTTGGAAATGGCTGTTCACCTGTTCACGCGGGTACGCGCCCGTCGCGCCTGACCCTGAAGGCTAGGCGCTAGCGCCAGGCAGCACCAGGTCGCCTACCCGATAGGTCTAGCCGCGCCCTTCCCGCTTGGCGCGGGCATGGGGGTCATTGATCTCGTTCTCGAGTTCCGTGATCAGCCAATCGAACCACCCCGTCTCGGTGCGGGCGTACACCACGGCGGCGGGCGTCTTGCCGTCGCGCCAACCCGGTTGATGCGTGTCCATCCAGGACGCCAGGCTCTTATGCGGCGCCAGCAGACCCGACAGCCAGCTCCAGAGGTACTCCGGAACATTGCGCCGAAACCCTTTTGCGCTGGCGTAGAGGGTAGGCTCCAGCGGCAAATTGCCCGAGCGGGCCAGCTTCGCCTGCACCCGGCGCAGCGTCTCGGCCGCAGCCTGCAATTGTTCGGTGCTGAGCTTTTTCACGTAGGAACTCCTGGATTGGATTTGCCCGGATTATCGCCGGAGGAGCCGGCGCTTTCCAAGCGCCGTGTTCTGGCCCGGGTCAGCGCTGGGCGCGGGGCAGGTTCAGCCCCAGCAGGCAGGTCGCGCTGAACCGCGCGCCCGCTTCCAGCGTGCGCATGCCGGTGCGCGTATCGCCATCGGCGGCCCGATTAAACGCATCGGCCACGTTCGTGACCGGTTCCACGCAAAGGAAATCCGAGCCCGGCGCCGTATAGACCACAAGATGCGCAAACGCCGGATCGGCGTGCAGCGCCAATTCATGCCCGTCCGCCCAGTGCAGCGTGGCGCGCCCCTCCCACTGCGACAGATAGGTGTCGCACCCGTCGGCCGACCGGCGCAGTTCGCGCACATGCTTGACGCGGCTGCCCGTGGGCAGGCCATCCGCGTCGGCCGTCCACAGCCGCCGCGCGTTCAATGTGACCCGCTCGGCGGTGAAATACGGATGAATGCCGAAGCCGAACGGCATGGGCGTATCGCCCTGGTTGACGATGATGAAGGACAGGCTCAGCCCGCGCGCGTCCAGCCGATAGCGCTGCACGCATTCAAACGGCCAGGGCCATCCCAACACGCCGGCCGGCTGGTTCAGGGCCAGATCGATGCTGTCGGCCGCGTGGTTGCGCACATGCCAGGCCTGGAACAGGCCCGCGCCGTGTATTGCGTGGGGCCGCCCCGGCACGGACTGCAGCGCATGCCGCGCGCCGTCGAACGTGAACACGCCATCGCGAATGCGGTTGGAATACGGCGCCAACGGGTAAGACCCCGCCCGCGGCCATTTTCCCGCCGGCCATTGGGTGTCGGTCAGCGGCACGATCCAATCATGCGCGCCCGTGGACAAACGGGTCAGACGCCCGCCGCCGCCCGGCGCGAATTCCGCCTGGTGGCCACCGCCGGCGATAACGACCCGTTCGGACGCATCCAACGGGTCGGCGAAAGGGTAATCCTGCATCTACAGCTCCCGCAGCCATCACAAGGCCGCGTCGCCAGATTGTGACGCCGCCGCACCTAAGCGGCAAGCGCGCCGGTCCTCCTGTCCGAAACGCATGCGCCCGGACAAACAAGTCCCATCGCCGTCCCCCTGCCGCCTGCTCCGGCCCGATACAATCACGGGCATGAATTCAGCAACACAAAACACCGCCGCCGACGCCCACGCGGGCCACACCCCGATGATGCAGCAATACCTCCGCCTGAAAGCGGAGGCTGGACCCTTGCTGCTCTTCTACCGCATGGGGGATTTCTATGAAATGTTCTATGAAGACGCGGAACGCGGCGCGCGCCTGCTCAACCTCACGCTGACCAAGCGCGGCTCATCCAACGGCATTCCGATCCCGATGGCCGGCCTGCCTGTCCACGCCATGGAGCAGTACTTGGCGCGCCTGGTCGCCATGGGCGAATCCATCGCCATCTGCGAACAGATCGGCGACCCGGCCGCCTCCAAGGGCCCCGTTGAACGCCGCATCGTGCGCATCGTTACGCCCGGCACCCTGACCGACGACGCCCTGCTGCCCGCCAAGGCAGACCGCGCGCTGGCCGCCGTGTTCGTCAGCGGCAACGCCCGTGCGCCGCGCGCCGGGCTGGCCTGGCTGAACCTGGCCAGCGGCGAGTTCCGCGTGACCGAATGCGCGCCCGCGCAGCTGGAATCCGAACTGCACCGCATCGCGCCCGCGGAAATCATCTGCGCCGACAGCGCCGATTTCGACTTCCCCTTCGAAGGCGCTCGCGCCCGGGTGCCGGACTGGCACTTTGAAAGCGACGGCGCGCGCGCGCATCTGCTGGCGCACTTCAAGACGGACACGCTGGCGGGCTTCGATATCGAAGACATGCCGGCCGGCATCTGCGCCGCCGGCGCGCTGCTGCGCTATGCGGCGCGCACCCAGTCGCAGGCGCTGGCGCACGTGCAAAGCCTGTCGGCCGAGCGTCCCGGCCAGTACGTGCTGCTGGACCCGGTCACCCGCCGCAACCTGGAACTGACCCAGACGCTGTCCGGCGAAGACTCGCCCACGCTGTTCTCGCTGCTGGACGGCTGCCGCACGCCCATGGGCAGCCGGCTGCTGCGCCGCTGGCTTCACCATCCGCTACGCGAGAACGATCAAGCGCTGGCGCGCCAACAAGCCATCTCGGCGCTGCTGGCCGGCCGCATGGACGTCGAGCAGACCTTCGGTGTGGCCGGCTTAGGCGCGGCCGGCCTGCTGGAATCGCTACGTGCGGCGCTGAACGCCTTCCCCGACATCGAACGCATTGCCGCACGCCTGGCGCTGCGCTCGGTACGCCCGCGCGAATTGGCCAGCCTGCGCGACGCGCTGGAATCCCTGCCGGCCTTGCGTGACCTGGTCGAACCCATGGCGGATTCCCCGCGTCTGGGCGAACTGATCTCGCACCTGTCGGTAGACCCGGCGCTGGCCGCGCTGCTGGTGCGCGCCATTGCGCCCGAGCCTGCCGTGGCGATTCGCGACGGCGGCGTGCTGGCGGCCGGCTTCGATGCCGAACTGGACGAACTGCGTGGCCTGGCGGCCGACGGCGGCGACTTCCTGGTGCAACTGGAAGCGCGCGAGCGCGAGCGCACGGGCATCAATAACCTGCGCGTGGAGTTCAACCGCGTGCATGGCTTCTACATCGAAGTCTCCAAGGGCCAGACGGCCAAGGTGCCGGAAGACTACCGCCGCCGCCAGACGTTGAAAAATGCCGAGCGCTACATCACGCCCGAATTGAAGACGTGGGAAGACAAGGTACTGTCCGCCCAGGACCGTTCGCTGGCCCGTGAAAAGTGGCTGTTCGAACAATTGCTGGACGTGCTGGCCGAACATGTGCGGCCGCTGTCCGACTGCGCCGCTGCACTGGCCGAACTGGATACGCTGGCGGCCCTGGCCGACCACGCGCGCCGCCACGACTGGATGGCGCCGGACTTGTCCGAACAGGCCGATATCGATATCGAGGCCGGCCGCCACCCCGTGGTCGAACACGCCATCGAACGCTTCACGCCCAACGGCTGCCGCCTGGACCCCGCCCGCCGCATGCTGCTGATCACCGGCCCGAACATGGGCGGTAAATCGACCTACATGCGTCAGGTGGCGTTGATCGTGCTGCTGGCGCGCATCGGCAGCTTCGTGCCCGCCACCCGCGCGCGCATTGGCAAGATCGACCGCATCTTCACCCGTATCGGCGCGGCCGACGACCTGGCGGGCGGGCGCTCGACCTTCATGATGGAAATGACCGAGGCGGCAGCCATCCTGTCGGCCAGCACGCCCAACAGCCTGGTGCTGATGGACGAGATTGGCCGCGGCACCTCCACCTATGACGGCCTGGCGCTGGCGTGGGCCATCGCGTGCCGCCTGCTGGCGCACAACCGCGCGTTGACGCTCTTCGCCACGCACTACTTTGAACTGACCCGTCTGCCGGCCGAACAGCCGGCCTCCGCCAACGTGCACCTGGCCGCGGCGGAATCGGCCGGCGGCATCGTCTTCCTGCACGAAGTGCGCGAAGGCCCCGCCAGCCGCAGCTATGGGATCCAGGTGGCGCAACGCGCCGGCGTGCCCGCTGCTGTGATCCGCCAAGCCACCCGCGAGCTCGAACGGCTGGAAGCGCAGGGTTCGCCCACACCGCAGCTGGGCTTGTTCTCGGCCGCGGCGGACGCCGACGCGCAGGCCTACGCCGACACCGAGCGCTCCGACGAAATCGAGGCGCTGAACGCCTTGCGCGAATCGCTTGCCGCCATCGACCCCGACAGCCTCACCCCGCGCGAAGCGCTGGATGCCCTCTACCGCCTGAAGAAGCACCTTCAATGAACCTCGACCAACGCCTGCCGCTGCTGGGCAACCAAAGCCCCAACGACTTCATGCGCCGCTATTGGCAGCGCAAGCCGCTGCTGATCCGCCAGGCCATCCCCGGCTTCAAGCCGCCGCTGACCATCGCGGCCATCAAGAAGCTGGCGCGCCGCGACGATGTCGAATCGCGCCTGATCTGGCGCGAGAACGGCGAATGGCAAATGGAGAACGGCCCGTTCGCGCGCCTGCCCAAAGACAACGAAGGCGATTGGACGCTGCTGATTCAAAGCGTGGACCTGCTGAGCGATGCGGCATCCGAACTGATGGGGCTATTCCGATTCATCCCCGACGCCCGTCTTGACGACGTGATGATCAGCATTGCGAGCCACGGCGGTGGCGTCGGCCCGCACTTCGACAGCTATGACGTCTTCCTGTTGCAGGCCGCTGGCGAACGCGAATGGCGTTATGGCCGCCAGAAAGACCTGTCGCTGGAACCCGGCCTGCCGCTGAAGATCCTCAGCAATTTCCAGCCTGAAGAAAAGGCCGTGCTGGTCCCCGGCGACATGCTGTACCTGCCGCCGCAGGCGGCCCATGACGGCATCGCCATGGGCGATGGCTGCATGACCATCTCGATCGGGTTCCGCGCCCCCACGCAGGCCACGCTGGCACGCGGGCTGCTGGAAGCCGCCGCCGACCAGGTCATGGCGCGCGTCGGCCTGCTGGGCGGCCCCTACGGTGAACCCGCCCTGCCCGGCCCCAAACTGTCCGCCGTCTATCGAGACCCGGGCCAGCCCGCCGTCGACACGCCCGCGGCACTGCCCGATGCCCTGGTGGCCGCCACGCTGGAAACCGTGGAAAAACTCCGTTTCGACGACGCGCTGGCGTCGCGCTTCCTCGGTTGCTGGCTGACCGAACCGCACAACCTCAGCGTGTTCGACGCGCCCGAGGGCATGGACGTGGACCTGGAAGAAGACTGGCCCGCCTCGGGCCGTCTGGTGCTGGATCGCCGCAGCCGCATGCTGTATCGCGGCAAGCAACTCTTCATCAATGGCGAAACCGCCATGACGCCCGCCGAGGCCGCCCTGCGAACGCTGGCCGATGCACGCAGTCTGGATTGCGCCGACCCGGCCTGCGCAAAGCTATCCGACGATGCACGTTCATGCCTGGCGGATTGGGTGGATTCCGGGTGGATTCATTACCGTGCGGCGTAGTATCCAGACACGTGCGCGTATCTGACTTACACAGAACGCAATCAGGTCTATGCGTGCGGTCACATAAGGAAAGACATAACACGGAGCTGAAAGGTTTGTTGCCATTGGGATGCGACCTTTTTAACTTTCACACGCGATAGGGCCCCGGCTTCCTGTAGCCTGGATTCTGGTTTCCCCTAAGGGGGTTTCAAGAGTCGTCATCTACAGGAGTCCAAAAATGATGAGCAAAACCTTGATTATTGCCTCGGTGCTGGCAGTGTCGCTCAGCGCTTGCAACAAGAAGGAAGATGCCCCGGCGCCCGCGAACAACCCCACTCCGGGCGCTAGCACGCCTGCCCCGAGCACCACGCCCCCGGCCACGTCGCCGGCTCCGGCGCCCACCCCCGGCACGACGCCTGGTGGCGGTTCGAACACCCCGGGCGGCTCGACCACCCCCGCGTCTTAATAAAAACAGAGACGAACCCCCGCTCTGAAGACGTAGAAAAGCCCCGGCAGCCATGCTGCCGGGGCTTTTTTATGCGCGTCGCCAGATGCCGCTGACGCAAAGGCGCATGACGACGCCGGCGCCCATGAAAAAGGCCCCCTTTCCGGGGGCCTTCCGCATCAAACCGGCGCCGAAGCGCCGATCTGCCGCGATTTACATCTTGTCCTTCAGGACGCTCAGCAGACGCTGCGCGGTGGCGCTGTTGTCGCGGGTGCCCGTCGAATCCAGCACCGTCACCGTCGTCTGGTCGCCGGTGGCGGCCAGGTGAATACGGTATTGCGGCGCCTCGGCCTTCTTGTCGCCCGAGAACATGCGGCCGAAGAAGCCCGGTTGCTCGTTCTTTTCGCCGGTGTCGGTGTCGACATAGCGCACGAAGTAGTCACCTGCGGAGCGGTCGCGGTCGTCCACGGCGAAGCCGCCGCCGTCCAGCGCCACGCCGACACGGCGCCATGCACGGTCAAACGATTCAGCCACCAGCAACGACGCGCCCTGCGTGCGGACATCTTCCTGCACGGCCGGCTTCTGCGGCGAGGCTTCCGCCTGCTGCACCAGCTTGCGGGCGCTGTCCACGTCCGAACCCAGGTAGACCATCATGCGGGCGAGCATCGCGGCGTTCAGGCCAGGATCTTCCTTGCCGTTCTGCCACTGCACCTGGCCGCCGTCGGAACCCACACGCTTTTCCAGCATCTGGCGATGGCTGACATAGACTTCGGTGTGGCCGTTGACGCGTTCGACGCGCGTGCGGAATTTCTCGCGTTCACCGCTATCCCAAGCCGATTCCAGCACCGCGCCCAACGCCTGGCGCAGCCAGCTTTCCGGGATCTTGGCGCGGTTTTCCGCCCAGTCGGTTTCGATCAGGCCAGCGCTGGGATTGTTGCTGGCCACGGTGAAGCCGTTTTCAGTCCAGAAGTCGACCAGACGCGGGAACACGTCTTCGGGAGCACGGTCCACGACCAGCCAGCGCAGGTCGCCGTCACGCTCGACACGCATGTCCTGGCGGCCAGGCAACACGTTGCTGGTCTTGGGGGCCGTGGCTTGCGCCTGACCCTGCTGCTGGAACTGCGAGTACGTCGTCGAGCCCGAAGCGGGCGCGCGATAACGCGGATCGCTGTTGGCCTGAGTCAAATCCGGCGGGATGCTCAGAGGCTCTCCACGCTGGGTGACGGCGCTCTTGTAGTTGACGGATTCTTCATTGCCCAGGAATTGGTTGACCTCGCTGCAGCCGGCCAACAACACCAGAGACATCAATGCCGACAAACCGGCATGACGTTTGTTCATACGTATCCTCACGATATTTAGAGCAGACCCGTTTCCTGGAGCGCGCGACGCACGACTTCGTGGTGCTGCGAGCCCAGTTCAACCAGCGGAAGCCGGTAGCCCAGTGCGCTACGGCCCATTTCGGCCAACGCCCACTTGACGGGGATGGGATTGGCTTCAACAAACAAAGCCTTGTTCAGACGCGCCAGGAAGGCATTAAGTTCACGGACCTTCGGCACATCGCCGGCCAACGCCGCGGCGCACAGGTCGCGCATGAGCTTGGGCGCCACGTTGGCGGTCACGGAAATGTTGCCGCGCGCGCCCAGCAGGATCAGGGCGGCGGCGGTGGGATCATCGCCGCTGAAAACCTGGAAGCTTGCCGGCGCTTCGCGCAGCAACAGGCCGCCGCGGGCGATATCGCCAGTGGCGTCCTTGATGCCGATGATGCCGGGCACCTGCGCCAGGCGCAGGACCGTCTCGTTGCTCATGTCGGCAACGGTGCGGCCCGGCACGTTGTACAGGATGGTCGGCAGATCGACCGTTTCCGCGATCGTGCGGAAGTGGCGATACAGGCCCTCTTGCGACGGCTTGTTGTAATAGGGAACGACCGACAGGCCGGCCTGCGCGCCAACAGCCTTGGCGTGTCGCGTCAGGTGGATGGCTTCGTCGGTGGAGTTGGCGCCCACGCCAGCAATGACCGGAATGCGGCCGGCGGCGTGTTCCACCGCAACGCGGATCAGTTCCGCGTGCTCTTCCATGGAGACCGTGGGCGACTCCCCGGTGGTGCCCACCACCACCAGCGCGTCGGTTCCTTCCTGGACGTGCCAGTCGATCAATGACCGGTAGGCAGCGTAATCCAGGCTGCCGTCGGGCTGCATGGGAGTGACCAGGGCCACCAAGCTGCCCTGGAAATTAACGCCTGCGGCGGTTGCAGGGGATGCCATAAATGTAGGGCTCCAACGCCCCGTGGCAGGATGCCCCAGGGCCAGAATCAATGAAACCGCTGAGTTTAACGGAATTTGGCCGGAATCCTACAGAAACCACTGGACGATAGTCGTTCCAAATTCGTACACCGGACGCATCAGAAGCCAAAGCACGTCGGTGACCAAAAGGACGATGACGATCATCAGGCCATACGGCTCGATTTTCGAGTATTGCCAAGCCAGGCGGTTTGGCAGCAGGCTGAACAGGATACGTCCCCCATCCAACGGCAAAATCGGCAGCAGGTTCAGCGCCATCAGCACCAGGTTGATATTCACCCCGGCCACGCCCATCTGGAACCAGAACGACTCCTGCATGCCGGATTCCAACATCAGGCGCAGCGAAAACGCCCACAGGATCGCCATCAGCAGGTTCGCGGCCGGCCCGGCCAGCGCCACCCACAGCATGTCGCGCTTGGGGCGGCGCAAGCGTCCGAAATCCACCGGTACGGGCTTGGCCCACCCGAACAGCATGCCCGGGCTCCCCAGCAGCTTGGATGCCAGCAGGATGACCACCGGCACCAGCAAGGTGCCGACAGGGTCGATATGGCGTGCCGGGTTCAGGCTGACGCGGCCGGCCTCGTAAGCCGTCGGGTCGCCGAACATCCGCGCGACATAGCCGTGGGCCGCCTCGTGCAGGGTGATAGCGAAGATGACCGGTATCGCGTAGACCGCAATGGTTTGGATGATGTCGTTCATGGCGAGCCGGATTGTAGATGAGCCGCGGGGCCGCCGGGGCCGGCACCCAAGGCACAAACGAGTGGAGAAAAATAAGGCAAGGCCAAGCGTGGCGGGATCGCCGCGGCCCACGCGCACGACCACCGGATCGTCGCTGGTCAGGTCGATGACCGTGGTCGGAGATTGCGGGCAGGCGCCCGCGTCGATGATGGCCGCCAGATCGTGGTCGTAGCGCGCGCGGATGTCTTCGGCGTCGTTCAACGCGTCGGTCTCGTCCTTGGGGATCAGGGTCGTGGAAAGCAAAGGCGCCCCCACTTGCTCAAGCAGGCCCAGCATGACCGCGTGATCCGGGACGCGGATGCCGATGGTTTTGCGCGACGGGTGCGAAACGCGCCGCGGCACTTCCTTGGTGGCTTCAAGAATGAAGGTCCAGGGGCCCGGCGTCGCGGCCTTCAGCAAGCGGTATTGCTTGTTGTCGACGCGGGCGAAGTGGCCGATTTCGGCCAGGTCGCGGCACAGCAGCGTCAGGTGGTGTCTTTCGTCCAGGCCGCGAAGCCGGCGCAAGCCGTCAGCGGCGTCCTTGTCGTCCAGGCGCGCGACGACGGCATAGCTGGAGTCGGTGGGTACCGCCACCAGGCCTCCATCGTTCAGCCATTGGGCTGCCTGCTTGAGCAGGCGAGGTTGAGGATTCGCAGGATGAATAGATAAATACAAGGCCATGGGATTATCCTAACACTCTTGAATGCCGGCCAACGTGGCGCGGCGATGCAAAATGGCGGGAATGCCGACCCGCCCGGAGAAACAGTATGCGCCTCGATGACTCGCGTGAAAGCGACAATGTGGAAGACCGACGAGCCAGTGGTCCCCGTATCGGCGGCCGTGGAACCATCGGCATCGGTACGATAGTACTTGCCTTGGTGGCCATGTACTTTGGCGTGGACCCCAGCGTGGTCCTGCAAATGGCCGAAGGACCGCCCCAGACCCAGCAGCAGGCGCCGGCCACCCGCCCGCCCGTCGACGATCCGCAGGCGCGCTTCGTGGCAAAGGTGCTGGGCGAAACCGAAGACACCTGGAC
>Ga0307412_10001075_pt1 | contig 15643 bp, 8 predicted proteins | sample DK1Cmetagenome_3_FD_203823 | JGI IMG/M metagenome (GOLD analysis project Ga0307412, IMG submission 203823) | Maize rhizosphere microbial communities from greenhouse at UC Davis, California, United States - DK15-C-1 | ecosystem: Host-associated > Plants > Roots > Rhizosphere > Soil | place: USA...
CCGGGGAAGTGGCACAGGAAGAGTGGTGGGCGCTGGCGTACCGCTACGAGCAGGAGTTCCTGCGGGCCTACGACACCCTCGGCGTTTCCCGGCCCACCTACGAGCCGCGGGCCACCGGCCACATCCCTGAGATGCACGCCCTGATCCAGCAGCTGATCGACCGCGGCCACGCCTACCCCGCGCTGGATGACTCGGGTGACGTGTACTTCGACGTGCGCTCGTGGAGCAAGTACGGCGCCCTGACCCGGCAGAACATCGACGACATGCAGGCCGCCCCGGACGCCGACCCGCGCGGCAAGAAGGACCCCCGTGACTTCGCCCTGTGGAAGGGCTCCAAGGAGGGAGAACCCGCCACGGCGTCCTGGGCGTCGCCGTGGGGCGCGGGCCGTCCCGGGTGGCACCTGGAGTGCTCCGCGATGGTCACCAAGTACCTTGGCACGGAGTTTGACTTCCACGGCGGCGGGCTGGACCTGCGCTTCCCGCACCATGAGAACGAGATGGCGCAATCGCAGGCGGCAGGGCACCCCTTCGCCAGCTTCTGGATGCACAACGGCATGGTGACCTACGAGGGCGAAAAAATGTCCAAGTCCATCGGCAATACCATCAGCCCCACCGAAATGCTGGAACTCGCCCCGCCCCGGGTGGTGCGCTACTACCTCGGCCAGGCCCACTACCGCTCCGTCCTTGACTACCGTCCCACGTCGCTGCAGGAGGCGGCGGCCGCCGTCGAGCGCATTGACGGGTTCCTGGGCAAGGCCGCGGCACGCCTGGGCCAGGATGCCGGGCTTGGTGCCGACGGCGGCCGCACGCCCGGAAGCCTGGAAGCATTTTCCGAGGCCATGGACGACGACCTGAACGTGCCGCGCGCGCTGGCTGCCCTGCACGAAGCCGTCCGGACGGGCAATACAGCCTTGGCGGAGGGCGACGACGACGCCGCCCGGGAGGCGATGCGCGCCGTCACCGTCATGACGGGCGTGCTGGGGCTCGACGCCGTTGCCGGTACCGACGCCCGGAACAGCCGGGAATCGGATGCGCTCGGCGTCCTGGTGGAGGCGCAGCTCGCTGCCCGGGCCGCGGCACGGGCCAACAAGGACTGGGCTGCCTCGGACTCCATCCGCGACATGCTCAACGAGGCCGGCGTGGTGGTCGAGGACGGCCCGGACGGCGCCACCTGGAGCCTGAAGCGCGACTGACCCGAAGGATTCCCGCCGCGGTCCGGCGATTTTTCTTCGGTCAGTAGACTGGTATGCAGACTCAGTCAACACAATCAAGGGTGGAACATCATGGCCAACAATGGTCGCCGATCGGTTAAAGCGAAGAAGGGCCCAACCATCGGAACCGGTGGCCATGGCCGAAAGGCCCTGGAAGGCAAGGGGCCAACGCCCAAGGCGGAGGACAGGCCGTACCACAAGGCCCACAAGGCCAAGCAGCTTGCCGAGCGGTCCGCCGCGAAGCGCGGCACCGGTGCCCGCAGCGCGGGCGCGGCGAAGTCCGGACCCAAGGGACGCGCCACCGAGGAAGTCGTCACCGGCCGCAACTCGGTGGTGGAGGCGCTCCGCGCCGGCATCCCCGCCAAGGCGCTGCACGTCGCCATCCGGATCGAAATGGATGACCGCGTCAAGGAGTCCCTGAAGCTCGCGGCCGAGCGCGGCATCCCGCTCCTGGAAACGGGCAAGCCCGAGCTGGACCGGATGACGGATGACGCGGTCCACCAGGGGCTGGTCCTGCAGATCCCACCGTACGACTATGCGGACGCCTATGAGCTGGCCGAAGAAACGGTGGACAAGTGGAAGAAGGGGCACGTCGCCAACGCCCCGCTCTTTGTGGCCCTTGACGGCATCACCGATCCCCGCAACCTCGGCGCCATCATCCGCTCCGTGTCAGCATTCAGCGGCCACGGCGTCATCGTTCCCGAACGCCGCTCGGTCGGAGTCACCGCCTCCGCCTGGAAGACCAGCGCCGGCGCCGCAGTCCGCGTGCCCGTGGCTCGCGCCTCCAACCTCAACAATGCTCTTAAGCAGTTCAAGAACATGGGCATCTTCGTCCTGGGCCTGGACGGCGACGGAGACGTTTCGCTGCCGGACCTGACGCTCGCAACGGAACCGGTGTGCATCGTGGTGGGCTCGGAAGGGAAGGGACTCAGCCGGCTGGTCCGGGAGAACTGCGACCAGATCGTGTCCATCCCCATCGATTCGGCGATGGAATCGCTGAACGCCTCCATGGCAGTGGGGATCTCGCTGTACGAGGTCTCGCGCCAGCGGGCAACAAAGTAGGAAACGCTCAACAAAGTTAGAAATGTGAAGGGGCGGAGCCTGCGTTCTGCGGGCCCTCCCCTCCCCGGCGCCATGTCCGGCGGCGGGGCAGGTCAAATGCCCGTGGCGGCTACTATTTAGGTGATGGTCATGCCGCTTTTCGACACCGCTTCCACCATGGACTCCTCCACGGCAGTTCCCCTCGGTGTCAGCGTTCCGCGTGGAGATTCCGGCGGCACGCGGCACCGCGCCGGGGGCCGGGCCAACGTGGCCTGCTACGCCCCGGGAGTTCCCAGCCTGGAAATCGTCTACATCGCACCCGGCGGGGACTGGCGTGTCCGGGCGCTCCCCAACGTTACCGACGGCGTCCACCACGGCATCGTGGAGGACCTGCCCTATGGCGCGCGGTACGGGTTCCGTCCCGCCTCCCATGAGCAGTCGCTGCCGCTTGCCATGCCCACCAGGGAGGTTGAGGACGACGGCGGCCAGCCCCTGCTTCTCGACCCGTACGGCCGTGCGGTGGACCAGCGGGACGGAGTGCTCACCAGCGTCCGGATGGCAGGCGACTTCAGCTGGGACGGCGACGAACGGCTGCGCCTGAAGTGGCGCGACACCATCATTTACGAAGCCCATGTCCGCGGGCAGACCATGCTCCACCCGGATGTTCCCCGGGAGCTGCGCGGCACCTACGCCGGCATGGCACACCCCGCCGTGGTGGAGCACCTCACCAGCCTGGGAATCACTTCGGTGCAGCTGCTCCCGGTGCATTTCCACCTCGACGAACCGCACCTGCAGGACCTGGGCCTGACCAACTACTGGGGCTACAACACTGCGGCCTTCTTTGCCCCGCACCCGGCGTATGCCACAAAGGCAGCACAGGAAGCCGGGCCGAAGGCTGTCCAGGACGAATTCAAGGAAATGGTCAAGGCGCTCCACGCCGCCGGCCTCGAGGTCATCCTGGACGTCGTGTACAACCACACGGCCGAGGGCGGACCTGACGGCCAGACGGTCAGCTTCCGGGGCCTGGGGGAGGACAAGTACTACCGGACGGACGGGCACGGCAGGTACGTGGATACTACCGGCTGCGGGAACAGCCTGAACTTCGGCGAGCCCCGGGTTGTCCAGCTGGTGGTGGACTCGCTCCGGTACTGGGTGGACGAGTTCCACATTGACGGCTTCCGTTTCGACCTCGCGGTCACTCTCTGCCGCAACGCTGCCAACGAATTCGACCCACGGCATCCGTTCCTGCTGGCCGTCGCGGCGGACCCCGTCCTGTCGGACGTAAAGCTGATCGCCGAACCGTGGGACGTGGGCTACGGAGGCTGGCAGACCGGACGGTTCCCGGTGGGCTGGGTGGACTGGAACGACCACTTCCGGGATTCCCTGCGCTCCTTCTGGCTTGCGGACCGGGCAGCCCTCGAAAACGGCGGCCACGGCGGATCAGTCGCCAGGCTCGCCGACTCGCTGTCAGGCTCGGCTGCCCTCTTCCAGGCCTCCGGACGTTCCCGCCTGGCGTCGGTCAACTACATCACCGCGCACGACGGTTTCACCCTGAACGACCTCGTTTCCTTCGACCGGAAGCACAACGAGGACAACGGTGAGCAGAACCGGGACGGCCACGGGGACAACCGCAGCTACAACCACGGCGTGGAGGGCCCCACCGAGAACGGCGAGATCCTCGCCAAGCGGGCACAGTCCCGGCGCAACCTGATGGCCTCGCTGCTCATTTCGCTCGGCGTGCCCATGATCACTGCCGGCGACGAACTGGCGCGGACCCAGCTGGGCAACAATAACGCCTATTGCCAGGACAACGCCATCACCTGGGTGGACTGGACCCGCACGCCGGAGTCCCACGAAATGCTCCGCAGCACCAAGCGCTACATCCGGCTGCGCAAGGAGTTCCTCGCCGCCCAGCCGCACGACTTCCCCGTCCGCGACGAGCAGTCCTACCTTTACTGGTTCGACCAGGACGGCCGGCCCATGTCCACCGAGCGGTGGAATGATCCGCACCACCGGGTGGTCCAGCTCCTGCTCGGCACCGACGACGGGGAGTTCGCAGGGCTGATCGTGGTGAACGGCGGAACCTCGGACGTGCAGATCACGCTCCCGGAGGTTGCCGCCGAACAGGCCGCCCCGCGCAGGTTCGAGCTCCGCCTGACCACCTCGCCGCTGCACGAGCAGCGGCAGGGCGGTGTGGTGGCTGCCGGGGGGACGGACGTGGCCGAGGCCAACTCCATCAGCATTTACCGCACGTAGCCGGGATCCAGGAATGCGCAACCGTACCCTCCTGCCCCTGCTGCTGGGCGCCCTGGCAGTGCTCGCCCTGGTCATGTTCGGCGGCCCCGGACTGCTGGATCAACCGTCGCAAACCACGACGGCAGGAGCCACCACGACGGCGGAGGCCACTTCCCGCGTGACGGCACCCGGTCCCGGATCACCGTCCGGCCCGGTGGCGCCGGCCCCGGCCGAGAACCCGTCGGGGCTGGCATCCATCCGGGAATCGGAGCTGCCGCCTGAGGGACGCAGGGTCCTGGCACTCATCCGCGCAGGCGGCCCGTACCAGTACAGCCAGGATGACCAGCCCTTCGGCAACTTCGAACGCCTCCTGCCCCGCCGGGACCGCGGATACTACCGCGAGTACACGGTGCCCACACCCGGGGAACCAGACCGGGGTGCCCGGCGGATCGTGGCCGGCAGCGGCGGAGACAAGTACTACACCGAAGACCATTACGAGTCGTTCACATTCATAGCGGAAGGCAGCTAAGCAAGCCATGAAGATCTACTCCGGCGATACCTGGACCCTGGAGGAACTGCAGGAACAGGTGGCCGATGCCGGACGCCGAAGCCTGGTCGTCCCGCCGGCTGACAGCAAGCGTGCCGTCCTGGAAACGTTCGGTGAAGTCCTCAGTTTCCCGGAACACTACGGCGTCAACCTCGACGCCCTGAACGATTCCCTGCACGACTTCGCGGACTCCATCACGGACAACGGCAATGCCCCGGTCACGGTCCTCTGGCAGGTGGCCGCGCCGTTCCGGAGCGACAGGTCCTTTGGGATCATCTGTGAGATCCTCCAGGACGCGGAAAGCTACGCCGGCAAGGACCTGGCCGTCACCGCCGTCCTGCTCTAGCCGCAGTCAGCCGCCGGCGGGTTCCTCCTGCGACAGGTAGGTGTCGAGCAGTTCGGAGGCCCGGCCGCCGTCGTCCTCCGCAGCCAGCCCCTTGCGCATGCTCTCCGCCTTTTCCCTGCCGGCGGGGAACGGGGGCAGCAGCGGAACTTCGGGGTCCGTCAGCACCTCGATCACCACGGGCCGGTCAGCGGCAAAGGCCTGCTCCCAGGCGTCTCCAAGGAGCTCCGGGTCCTCCACCCGGATGCCCCCAAGGCCCAGCAGCTCGGCGTATCCCGCGAACGGGAAATCCGGGAGCTCCTGGCTGGCAGCGAACCGCGGCTCGCCCTCCGACTCGCGCTGTTCCCAGGTGACCTCCGTCAGCTCCCGGTTGTTGAAGACGCACACCACGAACCGCGGGTCTTTCCAGTCCTGCCACCGGTGGGCCACGGTGGCCAGCTCGGCGACGCCCGCCATCTGCATGGCACCGTCCCCGGCGAGGGCCACCAGCGGCCGGTCGGGGTGGGCCAGTTTCGCGGCAATCCCGTACGGAATGGAGCACCCCATGCTGGCAAGGGTCCCGGAAAGATGCGCCGGGACCCCGGGCGGCAGCACCAGCTGGCGGGCGTACCAGTACACGCAGCTTCCGACGTCGATGCTCACCTGCGCGTTCGCCGGGAGCCTGCCGTTAAGCTCGCGGACCACGCGTTCCGGATTGACGGGAAGGGCAGGCACGGCGGCACGGTCCGCGGCGAGGATGCGCCAGCGGCTGACCTCATGTTCCACGTCCGAACGCCACTGCCCGCGCGGGCGGTGCTCGAGCCTCCGGCCCAGGGCGGTGAGGGCGGATGCGGCGTCACCGGCCAGGCCCACCTCCACCGGGTAGCGGTTGCCGATCTTCTTCTCATCGATATCGATCTGCACGGCGCGCGCTGCCCCGGGCGGGGGATAGAACTCGGTCCACGGATCATTGGAGCCCACAATCAGCAGGGCATCGCAGTTGCCCAGCAGGTGGGCGCTGGCAGTGGTGCCCAGGTGGCCCATGGTCCCGACGGCGAAGGGAAGGGTCTCATCCACGTACGGCTTGCCCAGCAGGCTGGTGGCAATGCCGGCACCCAGCTTCTCCGCCACCGCCACCACCTCGTCGAAGGCATGCCGGGCACCCTGGCCGACGAGCAGGGCCACCCGTTCCGAGGAGTTCAGGAGGGCAGCCGCGGCGTCCAGGTCCTCATCCCGCGGCGTTTTGGCGGCGGAACTCCATGAGGGGCTGGTGACCACGATGCCGTGCTGCTGCCCAAGCTGCGGTGCCGGTGCGGACTGGATGTCGTGCGGGACGATGACGACACAGGGTGAGGATGTGGCCTTCGCCGTGCGGAACGCCCGGTCCAGGACCATGGGCACCTGTTCCGGGGCGCTGACCAGCTGCACGAACTGGGATGCAACGTCCTTGAACAGGGAGCCCAGGTCAATCTCCTGCATGTAGGCCGAACCCAGCACGGTACGGCTCTGCTGCCCCACGATCGCAACGACCGGTACGCCGTCGAGCTTGGCGTCGTAGAGTCCGTTGAGGAGGTGTACAGCGCCCGGACCCTGTGTTGACGTCACCACCCCCACGCCGCCCGTGTACTTCGCGTGGCCCACTGCCATGAACGCCGCCGTTTCCTCATGCCGGGCCTGGATAAACTCCACGCGCCCGCCGGACCGGCGCAGCGCTCCCATGAACCCGTTGATCCCGTCACCGCTGTACCCGAAAACCCGGCTTACGCCCCAGGTGCTGAGCCGGTCCACGATCACGTCGGCCACGGTTTGTTCGGTCATGGGTCCTCCTGCGTCGGTTCAGGCCGGTTGGCGAACGGGTCAGGCGTTGACGATCAGGCCCAGCTCCGCCTTGGATGCCAGGGCTTCATGCCGTGGCAGGACCCTAACCGTGTAGCCGAAGGAGCCCGAGCGGTCGATCACCAGCGAGCCGCTGAAAAGGTGGCGGCCGTTGCCCAGGTCCTCCTTCACCTGCAGCTCCATCAGGGTGATGTCCGCCAGGGTGTCGCTTTCCTCGGCCCGGCCATAGGCCACTTCCACGCACACGTCATCCGGGGTGAGGCTGTTCAGGGCCACATAGGCGTTGACCTGCAGGGTGTCGCCGATCTGCGGATCCTCGGAGACGCCCACCGAGTCCACGTGCTCCACGTGGACCTGCGACCAGTTGGAACGCACCTTGCCCGACCACGATGCGAGCGAACGTGCCTGCGAGTACGAGTTGGCGATGGCCCTGCGTCCGGCCTCTGCGGCGGGGCGGTAGAGGATGTTCACATAGTCGCGCAGCATGCGCTCGGCGGAGACGGCCGGGCCCAAGTGCGACAAGGTGTGCTTGATCATGGACACCCAGTGCGTGGGCACCTTCTCGGCCGCCGACGTCGACGGCCCGGCCGCGCCCGCCGCTTCCGAGACGGTGCTGCCGTAGAACCTCGGGGCCACCTGGGTTTCGAGCAGCTCGTACAGGGCTGCGGCCTCGATGTCGTCGCGTTCTTCCGGTGATGCGCCGTTATTGGCGGTGGGAATCGCCCAGCCGTTCTCGCCGTCGTACATCTCGTCCCACCAGCCGTCCAGGACGGACAGGTTCAGCGAACCGTTCAGCGCCGCCTTCATGCCGGATGTCCCGCAGGCTTCCAGCGGACGCAGCGGGTTGTTCAGCCACACGTCGCAGCCCGGGAACAGGGTCCGCGCCATGGCGATGTCGTAGTTGGGCAGGAACGCGATCCGGTGCCGGACCTCGGGGTCGTCGGTGAACCGGACCAGGTCCTGGATCATCTTCTTGCCGGCGTCGTCGGCAGGGTGGGACTTGCCGGCGATGACCAGCTGGATGGGATGTTCCTTGTGCAGGAGCAGTGCCTTCAGCCGTTCCGGTTCACGCAGCATGAGCGTCAGCCGCTTGTAGGTGGGGACGCGGCGGGCGAAGCCGATGGTCAGCACGTCCGGGTCCAGGACGTTGTCCGTCCAGCCCAGCTCGGCGTCGGCGGCGCCGCGCTTCTTCCAGGCGGCACGCAGCCGTTTGCGGACGTCGTCCACCAGCGCGGAGCGCATCTCCCGGCGCAGCGCCCACACATCGGCGTCGCTGACGTTGTAGGCCAGGTCCCAGCGGCCGTTGGCCTCGGCCTCGCTGCCGAACTGGTCGCGGGCCAGCTTGGCGATCCGGCTGTCCACCCAGGTGGGCACGTGCACGCCGTTGGTGACCGAGGTGATCGGTACCTCGGAGGGGTCGAAGCCGGGCCACAGCGCGGAGAACATGCCCCGCGACACTTCGCCGTGCAGCTTGGCCACACCGTTGGCGCGCTGTGCCAGGCGCAGGCCCATCACCGCCATGTTGAACACGGCCGGGTTGCCGTCGGCGTAGTTCTCGCGGCCCAGTTCCAGGATCCGGTCCACCGGCACGGCGGGCGCCAGGCCGGCCTGGAAGAAGTGGCTGATCTGCGAGATTTCGAACCTGTCGATGCCGGCCGGAACGGGCGTGTGGGTGGTGAACACGGTGGAGGCGCGGCCGGCCGCCAGGGCCTCGTCGAAGGTGAGCGCCTGGTCCCCGGACATGAGCTCCTGGATGCGTTCGATGCCCAGGAAGCCGGCGTGGCCCTCGTTGGTGTGGAACACTTCCGGTGCCGGGCAGCCGGTGAGCTGCTGGAAGGCGCGCAGCGCCTTGACCCCGCCCATGCCGAGCAGCAGTTCCTGCTGCAGCCTGTGGTCACCGCCGCCGCCGTACAGCCGGTCCGTGATGCTGCGTGCCGCGTCATCGTTGCCGGGCACATTGGAGTCAAGGAGCAGCAGGGGGACGCGTCCGACGTCGGCCCGCCAGATGTGTGCCAGCAGCCGGCGGCCGTTGGGCAGCGGCAGGGTGATCTGCAGGGGCTTGCCGTTGCCGTCGGGGGAGGGCTCGCGAAGCAGGGTGAGGGGCAGGCCGTCCGGATCCAGGACGGGGTAGGTCTCCTGCTGCCAGGCGTCCCGGGACAGGGACTGCTTGAAGTAGCCGGCCTGGTAGAGCAGGCCCACGCCGACCAGCGGCACGCCGAGGTCCGACGCGGCCTTCAGGTGGTCGCCGGCCAGGATCCCCAGGCCGCCGGAATACTGCGGCAGGACCTCGGTGATGCCGAACTCGGGGGAGAAGTAGGCGATGGACGCTGGTGCTTCCGGTCCCAGGCCCTGGTACCAGCGCGGTTCCTCAAGGTACCGGTCAAGGTCTTCCTCCGCTGCCCGCACCCGCTCCACCACCGACCGGTCTGTGGCCAGTCGCTGGAATTCTTCCCTGCTGACCATGCCCAGGAAGCCAACGGGGTCCTGCTCGCTTTCCTCCCAGACGCGCGGATTCAACCCGGCAAAGAGTTCCCGGGTGGGGCGGTGCCAGGACCAGCGCAAATTGCTCGCGAGCCGTGCCAGCGGACGGATGGGTTCGGGGAGGACTGTACGGACCGTAAACCTGCGGATTGCCTTCACCTGCGTCACACTAACGGACAACATGGGCGGCTGGAACCAGCTTTGGGTTTCTTTTGGGTAAATGACAAGGGCGTGGAGGAAATGACGTACGGCACGACGAAAATAGTGAGCAGCCTTAGCAATCTCGGACTTTTCTCGCTAACGTCGAGCCTGTGACGACTAACTCAGGAACCAGTGCCGTAACAGAGAAAATGCCAAGGGGATCCATCACGGAGGGACTGCGGTTCGGACGTTTTCCGATCACGGCCGTGCAGCCCGTCGTCGAGGGTGGAAAATTCCCGGCCAAGGCCCTGCCGGGCGAAGGAATCGTTGTGGGTGCCACCTGTTTCAGGGAAGGCCACGACCAGCTCGGCGTAAGCGCAGTCCTGCTGGACCCGTCGGGCGCGGAGCGCCAGCGCGTCCGGCTCGCGCCGCCGCGTGGGGAACGCGGCATGGGAACCGACCGCTGGGAGGGCATCCTCACGCCGTCGGAAACCGGGCACTGGTCCTTTGTGATTGAAGCCTGGCATGACCGCTACGGCACCTGGCACCACAACGCCGAGGTCAAGATCGCTGCCGGGATCGATGTTGAACTGATGCTCGCCGAAGGCGCTGCGCTGCTGTCCGAAGCGTCCGACGACGACTCGCGGAACGAGGCGGACAGGGCCACGTTGCGCTGGGTGGCCGAGAGGCTGGCGGACCAGTCGCTGAGCCCTGAGGACCGCCTCGCCGCCGGGTTCAGTCAAGGAGTGGCTGACATTGTCGCCCGCCAGCCCATCCGTGAGCTGGTGACCGTTTCGGAGAAGTTCCCGCTCAACGTTGAGCGTGACCGTGCCGGCCGCGGTGCCTGGTACGAGTTCTTCCCCCGTTCTGAAGGCGCGGTCAAGGACCACTCCACCGGCGTCTGGACCTCCGGAAACTTCCGCACTGCAGCGAGGCGGCTGGACGCCGTTGCGGCCATGGGCTTCGACGTCCTGTACATGCCGCCCATCCATCCCATCGGCGTGAAGCACCGCAAGGGGCCCAACAACACCCTGGTTGCCGGCCCGCATGACCCCGGTTCGCCTTGGGCCATTGGTTCCGAGGAAGGCGGGCACGACGCCATCCACCCCGACCTCGGCACTTTCGAGGACTTTGACGCTTTCGTGGCCAGGGCCAATGAGCTGGGCCTGGAAGTTGCCCTGGACCTTGCCCTGCAGGCCGCCCCGGACCACCCCTGGGTGACGTCGCACCCGGAATGGTTCACCACCCGCGTTGACGGCAGTATTGCCTACGCCGAAAATCCGCCCAAGAAGTACCAGGACATTTATCCGCTGAATTTCGATAATGATCCTGAGGGTCTTTCCAATGAAATTCTGCGGATTGTCCTGCTCTGGGTCAGCCACGGCGTAAAGATTTTCCGGGTAGATAACCCGCACACCAAACCTGTTTGGTTCTGGGAGTGGCTCATTGCCGAAGTCGATAAAGCAGTGCCGGGAGTGGTGTTCCTCGCCGAGGCGTTCACCCGGCCCGCGATGATGCACGCCCTGGGCCGGGCCGGCTTCCAGCAGTCCTACACCTACTTCACCTGGCGCAACACCAAGAAGGAGATCGAGGACTACTTCCAGGAGGTGAGCCACGAATCGCCGGCGTTCTTCCGGCCCAACTTCTTCGTCAACACCCCGGACATCCTCACCCCCTACCTCCAGTTCGGTGGCCCGCCGGCATTCCGGATCAGGGCAGTGCTGGCCGCAACGGCCAGCCCGCTGTGGGGAGTCTACGCCGGCTACGAGCTGTATGAGCACGTTGCCCGGCCGGGTGCCGAGGAGTACATCGACAACGAGAAGTTCGAATACAAGGCGCGCGACTGGAATGCGGCAGCCGAATCCGGACGCACCCTGGCACCGTTCATCACCCGGCTGAACCACCTGCGCCGGGACCATCCTGCGCTCCAGGACCTGCAGAACCTGACGGTCCACCAGAGCACGGACGCTTCCACGGTGGTGTACTCCAAGCACAAGACCTTGCCTGACGGTTCCAAGGACACCCTCATCGTGGTGGTCAACGTGGACCCGCACGTTACCAAGGAATGCACCGTGACCCTGGACCTCGCCGCACTTGAACTGGACCCGCAGGACCTGACCGCCAACGGCGGGTTCTACGTGGACGACCTCATCTCCGGCGAAAGCTGGGAGTGGGGCGAGTACAACTACGTACGCCTGGACCCGCACGTTGAGCCCGCACACATCCTCAGCGTGAGGAGAATGCATCAGTGAGTTTTACTCCGCAAAGTTCGGGCCAGCACTTCACCCCCAAGAGCACATTCGAACTCAACGCCCCGGGCCTCCAGCATGATCCGCTGTGGTACCGGAAGGCTGTGTTCTACGAAGTACTGGTCCGGGCTTTCGCGGATGCCAACGGCGACGGGTCCGGAGACTTCTCCGGCCTGATCGACCGGTTGGACTACCTGCAGTGGCTTGGCGTGGACTGCCTCTGGCTGCCGCCCTTCTTCCAGTCGCCGCTGCGGGACGGCGGCTACGACATCTCCGACTACAACTCCGTGCTGGACGAGTTCGGCACCATCAGCGACTTCAAGCGCCTGGTGGCCGAGGCGCATGCCCGGGGCGTGCGCGTGATCATCGACCTGCCGCTGAACCACACCTCGGACCAGCACCCCTGGTTCCAGGAGTCCCGCAAGGACCCCGACGGGCCCTATGGTGACTTCTACGTCTGGAGCGACACGGACGAGAAGTACCAGGACGCCCGCATCATCTTCGTGGACACCGAGGAGTCGAACTGGACGTTCGACCCCATCAGGCGGCAGTTCTTCTGGCACCGGTTCTTCAGCCACCAGCCGGACCTGAACTTCGAAAACCCCAAGGTGATCGACGCGCTCTTCGATGTGGTGCGGTTCTGGCTGGACCAGGGCATCGACGGTTTCCGGGCCGACGCCATCCCGTACCTGTACGAGGAGGAAGGGACAAACTGCGAGAATCTGCCGGCCACCCACGAGTTCCTCCGCAAACTGCGGGCCATGGTGGACGAAAGCTACCCCGGCCGGGTGATCATCGCCGAGGCCAACCAGCCGCCCAACGAAGTGGTGGAGTACTTTGGCACGGAAGCGGAACCGGAGTGCCACATGGCCTTCCACTTCCCGATCATGCCCCGGCTCTACTACGCGCTCCGGGACCAGAAGGCAGCGCCCATCATTGAGACCATGAAGGACACCCCGGACATTCCGGAGGGCGCGCAGTGGGGCACCTTCCTTCGCAACCATGACGAGTTGACCCTCGAAATGGTCACCGCGGACGAACGCGCGGCCATGCTCGGCTGGTACGCCCCCGATCCGCGGATGCGGGCCAACATCGGCATCCGGCGCCGGCTGGCGCCGCTGCTGGATAACTCGCGTGCCGAGATCGAACTGATCAACGCGCTGCTCCTGTCCCTGCCAGGCAGCCCGTTCCTGTACTACGGCGACGAAATCGGCATGGGCGACAACATCTGGCTCGAGGACCGGGACGCCGTCCGCACCCCCATGCAGTGGAACCCCGACCGGAACGCCGGTTTCTCCCATGCGGACCCGGGCAAGCTCTACCTGCCTCCCATCCAGTCGCTGGTGTACAACTACAGCATGGCGAACGTGGAGGCCGAGGCCGCCCACTCCGGCTCCCTGCTCCGGTGGACCCGGCAGATCCTGAGCGTCCGCAAGAACCATCCCGCGTTCGGACTGGGCGGCTACAAACACCTGGAGGCCGACCACGACGCCGTCCTTGCCTACCTGCGTGAACTGCCCTACGGCAACCCCGCGGGTATGGACGGCGAAACCATCCTGTGCGCCTTCAATCTTTCGCAGCACCCCGTGGCAGCCCGGCTGCGGGTACCGGAGTACGCCGGCCGCGGACTGCGGGATGTCTTCGGGGGACAGGTGTTCCCCGGAATCAATGACGACGGCACGCTGACGCTGACCCTGGGCAGCCACGATTTCTTCTGGCTGCGCGTCCGGTCGGCGGCATCCAACCCGTCGTCGCCCTACACCCAGGCCATGCCCATCCTGTCGATAGAGGAGTGACATGAACCAGCCTATTCTCACGCCCGCCCTGACCGCGCTGCTCCAGGAATGGCTCCCGAAGCAACGCTGGTTTCCCATCAAGTCGCCGGACTTCGACATGTCCCAGGCCGGGAGCCTGGGGCTTGAAGATCCGGCCAGGCACGCAGCCCTGTCCGTGTTCCTGCTGAATGTCAGCACGCAGGGGCCCGACGGCGCCAGGCGGACTGCCGTGGTCCAGGTCCCGCTGAGCTTCCGGCCGGCACCCGCGGCAGGAATGGAACGCGCGCTCGTCGGCGAAGCCGCCGGGACGGATCCGTCCCGGCCCTGGGTCTACGACGCCGTCCATGATCCCGACTTCGTGGGCAGCTGGCTGGAGCTGATCCGGAATGAGGAGAAGGCTGCCAGCGGCACGGCAGCGGGCTTCAAGGTCTCCGGGAGCTACCGGCTGCCCACCGCGCGGGGTGTGGTGAAGGTCCTGTCCGGCGAGCAGTCCAACAGTTCAGTCATTGTGGACGACGGCGAATCGGCCGCGATCGTGAAGTTCTTCCGCGTGTTGTCCGAGGGCGCGAACCCCGAAGTTGAGGTGGGGTCGGCCCTGACCTCGGCCGGGACGTCCGAGGTGCCCGCCACCCTCGGTTGGGTGCGGGGCGAGTGGCTGGCCTCGGGCAGGACCGCGTCCAACGGCAAGGGGAACCGCCAGGTCCAGGGCGAGCTGGCCGTGGCACACGAATTCCTGGCCGGCGGCAGAGATGCATGGCGCCTCGCCGTGGATGCCGCCCGTTCCGGAGCAGATTTCACGGCAGAAGCGCGGGCCCTCGGCGCCGCCACCGCAACAGTGCACCGGCGCCTTGCCGAAGCGCTGGGACAGTCCGCCGAAAGCGAACCGGGCAAGGTGATCGGACCGGGAGTAGCCCAGCGCGTCCGGCAGGCATGGGCGGAAGCCGGTCCCGCCGTCGGGCCCTATGACAAAGAACTGGAAGCGCTGCTGCACGGCCTCGACGGCGTGCCCACCGGGCCGCTGCAGCGGATCCACGGCGACCTCCACCTGGGCCAGATCCTGCAGGTCCCGGCGCAGGATGGCCCTGCCCGCTGGGCCATCCTCGATTTTGAAGGTGAGCCCCTCCGGCCCATCGCCGAACGGAACGTCCCCGATGTTCCGCTGCGCGACGTCGTCGGAATGCTCCGGTCCTTCGACTACGCGGCGGGTGCCGCCCAGCGCGAACAGGAAGGCGCCCAGGTGCCCGCCACGTGGGTGGACGACTGCGCAGACGCTTTCCTGGAAGGCTACGCCAGTGTCACGCCGGGAACCGTGGACCGGAACGCGCCCCTCTTTGTGGCATTGTGGCTGGACAAGGCACTGTACGAAGTAGTTTATGAAATGCGTAACAGGCCCGACTGGCTGGCGATCCCGGTGAACGCCTCCAGGCGGCTCCTTAGCGGTAACAGCGCCGGCGACCATGCCGGGGCAGCATCGGAAGGTAACGAAATGACAGGCTCAGCACGAACTGACCGCCCGGGCGCACCGCTGCAGGTGGACGACGGCACCTTGGGCAGGATCGCAAACGGTGAACACCACGCCCCGCACTCGGTCCTGGGCGCGCACCTGGACGACTACGGGCACGTCACTATCCGCACGGTGAAGCACCTCGCCGAAGCCGTCAGCGTCATCACCTCCGCAGGCGAAACTCCCATGCAGCACGAGGCGCACGGCGTTTGGGTTGCCGTCCTGGAACCGCTGCAGCACGGACATGTGCCCGATTACCGGCTGTCGGTCACCTACCCCGGGGCTGAGCCGGTAACGGTGG
>Ga0307412_10001076_pt1 | contig 15640 bp, 19 predicted proteins | sample DK1Cmetagenome_3_FD_203823 | JGI IMG/M metagenome (GOLD analysis project Ga0307412, IMG submission 203823) | Maize rhizosphere microbial communities from greenhouse at UC Davis, California, United States - DK15-C-1 | ecosystem: Host-associated > Plants > Roots > Rhizosphere > Soil | place: USA...
CTCTGGCCATTCAACTGGATCCAGCCCGCCTGCGCCATGCCGAAGACCAGCAGGATGGCGGCACACAGGGCGAACACCGAGGTCAGGAGCACCATGAAAGGCAGGAGCAGCGAGCGGTACACCACCAGCAGGATGACGAACACAGCGGCGAGCGCCACGAGCAGGAGGATGCCGTCAATCCCGGCGAAAGCGGCCACCAGGTCGGCCGCGAGGCCGGCGGGCCCGGTCACGAATGTCCGCATCCCCTCAGGGGCAGCTTCAGCTACGAGGTCGCGGAGTTCCTTCACCGCCTCCTGCACTTCCACCTCGGACTCGCTGATGGGTGCGATGAACTGGACCGCCTTGCCGTCCTCCGACGGAATGGGCCCAATCACCGCGCCGCCCAGCTTCAGCTCCTCCAGGTCAGTCCGAAGGGCGGCCACTTCACCCAGCTGGGCGGGAGTGAACGGCTCATCGCTTTCGATCACGATGACGCCCGGCACCTCGTCGGAGTCCCGGAACTTGGCCTGCCAGTCCTGCGCGGCAGTGGCCTCGGCGCTTGCCGGAAGGAAGGAGGCCTGGTCGTTGGAGGAAACCTCCTCCAGGCGCCCGAAGGTGGGGCCGCCCACGCCGGCGAGCGCCAGCCACGTGAGCACCAGGATGACGGGGACCAGCCAGCGCAGCCAGAACGGAACGCGCTCCCTGCTTACGGTTTTGTGTTTCATGATGCCTTCCGGACGTACCTCACACGAACATTAGTTCCAGAGTAGACTATCTCCATAGTAGAGATAAGTGTCCATCAAGGTTTTTCTTAGAGCTCGCCATCAAGGCACGCACGGCGGGGCTGAAGTAGTATCCGTCAGTACGGCTGGGCAAACCCGGCGGTGATGCCCACCAGAAGGAAAGAGGAGGCGGCCATGGCAGCAAGCGGCCCCGCGGACACGCCGCGCCCTCCGGCAGTCCCTGGGCAGAATGGCGGCCCCCATCCCCTCGTCCGGCTCCTGCAGGAATTCACGCTGGAGGCCAACAGGTATGTGGACACTGCCGGCGGCAGGAAGGACATGCACCGGACAGACCTGAATGCCCTGGCCGTGATCATGCGCCACACGGCAAAGGGGAATCCGGTCACGCCGGGACTTCTCCGCAAGGAGCTGCACCTGAGCTCCCCCGCCACCACGGCGCTGATTGACAGGTTGGACAGCTCCGGCCACGTGGTCCGGGAGCGCGACAGTTCCGACCGGCGGCAGGTGCAGCTGAAGATGACGCCCAAGGCCTTCCAGGAGGGAGGGGCCATTTTCGCGCCCCTTTCGCGCCGCATGGGCAGTGCCATGGCGGACTTCTCCGAGGAGGAGCTGGAAACCGTCTCGCGGTTCATGACTGCCATGGTGGAAGCCACAGTGGCGGCGCGCGAAGAATCCGCGGCGGATTAGGCCGGCGAAATCCTTCCGCGCCGCAGCGTGAGGGGTAGCGTTTGGTTATGAGTGCCCAGCAGCCTGAAGAAGACGTCTACACGCACGGCCACCACGAGTCAGTGGTCCGCGCCCATGCCGCCAGGACCGCCGAGAATTCCGCCGCCTTCGTCCTGCCCCACCTGACCCCCGGCTCGGACCTGCTCGACGTCGGCTGCGGACCGGGCACCATCACCTGCGACTTCGCTGCCCTCGTCTCGCCCGGCAAGGTCACCGGCCTGGACCGCTCACCGGACATCATCGTCCAGGCCCAGGCGCTCGCCGTCGAACGCCAGGTGCCGAACGTGGAATTCGTGGCCGGAAACATTTACGACCTCGAGTTCGAGGACGAGACGTTCGACGTCGTCCACGCCCACCAGGTGCTGCAGCACCTCACCGACCCGGTGGAGGCCCTCCGCGAAATGCGCCGGGTTGCCAAGCCGGGCGGCATCGTTGCCGTGCGCGACGCCGATTTCCACGGCATGAGCTGGTACCCGGCCATCCCGGAACTCGACGAATGGATGGACTTGTACCAGCGCATTGCACGCCGCAACGGGGCAGAGCCCGACGCCGGGCGGCGGCTTGTCAGCTGGGCGCAGTCGGCGGGGTTCACGGACGTTGCCCCCTCCAGCAGCAACTGGCTGTACGCCACAGGACAGCAGCGCCGGTGGCAGGCCCGCGTCTGGGGCGAGCGGGTGCTGCATTCAGCTTTCGCGGAGCAGGCGCTGGAGTACGGCTTCGCCAACCCGGCGGACCTGGCACGGATCTCCGCCGGGTGGCACCGCTGGGGTTCAACCGACGACGGCTGGTTCCTCATCCCCAATGGGGAGGTCATCGCCCGGGCTTAGGCCTGCGGGGACAACGAATTCCGGGCCGGACCTTATGCCGTGGAGGTTGACCAACTAGACTTGGTCAACATGGGACAGTACAACGTCCAGGAAGCCAAGACCCGCCTTTCCGAGCTGCTGAACCTCGTGGAGCGCGGCGAGGACGTTGTCATTGCCAAGGCCGGAAGGCCGGTTGCACGGCTGGTCAAGATTGAACGGCCCCACAAGCGCGAACTGGGCTTCCTCGGCCCCCTTCACATCCCCGATGACTTCTATGAGCCGTGGACGGATGACGAGATGGGAATTGACGGGTGATGCAGCTGCTGCTGGACACCCATGTGTTCCTCTGGGCACTCGCCGAGCCGAAGAGGCTGTCAGCCAAAGCCAAAAATGCGATCACCAAACTTGAAAACCAGGTCTTCGTTTCGCCGGTAACCGCATATGAGCTCTCCTACAAGCACCGGCAGGGAAGGCTGCCAGCCGGCGCAGCGATTGTCTCCAGTTTTGGCCGGCAGGTTTCACACCTCTACGCCGCTGAAATCGGCATCAGCGCCCACCATGCCCTTGCTGCCGGCCAGCTCGACTGGGACCACAAGGACCCCTTTGACCGAATGTTGGCTGCACAAGCCATGGTGGAAGGCTTCACCCTCGTGACAGCAGACGAAAACATCCAGGCGTACGGCCCCGTAGCCACCCTGTGGTGACCCGCGTCACCGGCCCCCTGCCGCGTAGGATTGACAGGTGCAATTTTCCCTTTGGCTGGCCCTGGCCGGCGCCGGTGCCCTGATCAGCTTCACCCCGGGCGCCGGAGCCATCAACACCATGAGCAACTCGTTGAATGCCGGCTTCCGGCGGTCCATCTGGGGGATCCTCGGGCAGCAGGCCGCACTGGTGGTTCACGTGGTGATCGTGGCACTCGGCGTCGGCGTGCTGGTTGCCAGCTCGCCGGTGGCCTTCAACGTCATCCGCTACGCGGGCGCCGCCTACCTCATCTATCTGGGCGTGCGGCAGTTCCTTAGCAAGCCGAGCCTTGAAGAGGAGCAGGCAGCGGCACTGCGGAACGAGTCCGCCTGGTCGATCTTCCGGCGCGGGTTCTGGGTCAACCTGCTGAATCCGAAGGCCATCGTTTTCTTCCTCGCCTTCACTCCCCAGTTCATCCGGCCTGAACAGCCACTGCTGACGCAGTACGCTGTGCTGACCGCAACCATCGTGGCGATCGACATCCTGGTGATGTGGTTCTTCTTCGCCGCAGCGGCCAGGTCTTTCCAGCGCTTCACCCAGACGCCACGGGGACAGCTGGTCCTCAGCAAGGTGTTCGGCGTGCTGTTTGTCGCCGTCGGAATCCTCCTCGCCCTGATTCACTGATCCCGGACCCACCAATCCCCGGCATCGCAGCGCCCAACCTCACTACATACCCCTTCTGCGGGTTCGTCATGCATCTTTACAAACCGGTCAATTTTTATGAACCACCCGCTAGCCATAGGGCCGGAAAGCGCGCATGCTTAGCATCATGAACTCAGCGTCGAGCCCATACCGCGTCATCGCCGTCTGCACCGGCAACATCTGCCGCTCCCCCATGGCGGAACTTATGCTGAAGGCCGCGCTGGAACGCGAAGGGCTGGACGGACTGGTGGCGGTGGACTCGGCCGGCACCACGGGCTACGAGGCAGGGCGCCCCATCGACCCCCGTGCCGCCCGCCGGCTCGCGGCCACGCAACTCGCGTCCGAGCTTCACATCGCACGGGAATGGCTCCCGGAATGGTTCCGCGAGCGGGATCTCATCCTGGCGCTCGATATCGACCACTACGCCTGGCTGAGCGAGGCGGCGCCGGACCAGGAGTCGCTGGGCAAGATCCGCATGCTCCGAAGCTTCGATCCAGCAATGGCCGGCAAGGACCTGCTGGACCAGGGCATCGAGGACCCGTGGTACGGCGGGCATGCTGACTTCGACGCCGTCTGGCACCAGATCCACGCGGCGCTCCCGGGGATCGTGGAGCACGTCAAGGCGGCCGTTTCCTCGGACGCGGAGCTGCAGCGGCAGGGCAGCTGAGGACCCACCCGGCTTTATCTTGCAATTGAGAACGGTTCTCAATTAGGCTCTTCGCCATGCACCTCATCGTTGTGAGTTCCCTTGATGCCCTCTGCCGCCGCGAAGCCTGCGGGGACCTGGCAGCTGAACATCCCGGGAGCCTCGTGGTCTTCCATGACCTGCTGGAGAACGGGCTGGTCATCCGGCGGGTCTTTGACGCCGCAGGTCCCGTCGAATACGAGGAAACCATCCTCGAACACGGCTGCCTCAGCTGCGCGGTACGCCTGGACCTGGTGCCTGCGATCGACCGCCTGGCTGCGTCAGCACAAGGCCCGATCATCATCGGCCTTCCGCCTGCGGTTCCAGCATCAGTGGCAGTCACGGCACTCAACAGCGCACTCAGCCGGCCGGCAACGGTTTCCTCGGCCATCATCGCCCTCGCGCCGGACGCCCTGGAGGACCACATCTGGGACCCGCACACCCTGTTCGAGTCCGGCTTCACCTCCATGGCAGACGACGAAAGGACGCCTGGCGAGTTCCTGCTGGGCGAACTGGCCTTCGCAGATACCGTCCTCGTCGCGGAGCCCGACATCGTTCCGGCCGATCCCACAGGGCGGGAGCGCGGCCTGCACCTGCTGCGGGAACTCGCACCGCATGCCCACCTTGCGCTGAAAGCGGCAAAGCGTCCGTCCGGGTGGGCATCGCCTTCCGGAGGCCGCCTCCCGGACGGCAGCGGGAACCATCCAGGTCCGCCGCTCGTCAGCAAGTGCCGCGGCCTCACCCTTTGTCACTGTGGTCCAGCGCATGGAGCGGCCCCTGCATCCGGGACGGTTCCGCCAGGTACTGGGCACGCTCGCCGAGGGCTGCTGCGTCCTGCAGGGCCAGTTGTGGGTTGCGTCCGCACCCGAGTGCCGCATCGCCATCCAAGGCATCGGCCCCCGCGTCTGGCTTGAAAACACCGGGACGTGGCCGGAAGAACCTGCCGCGGCCGGGCAGGCGGGATGTGCGCCGGGTCCTGCCGCCACCGTGCTGGCCGCGACCGGTGAAGGCCTGGACCCGGCGGAGTTCGAGCGGCTGCTGCGGGACTGCGAGCTCACCGACGACGAACTGGCGGCCGGCGCGGTCCTGTCCGACCCCTTCGGCCTGCGGCCGGCCAGCTGACCTGCCGCCCCATCAATCACCCCACTAACCAAGGAGGACACCATGAAAGTACGTAATTCACTGCGGGCACTGAAGAAGATCCGCGGCGCACAAATCGTCAGGCGCCGCGGCAGGACGTTCGTGATTAACAAGAAGGACCCGCGGATGAAAGCCCGGCAGGGATAAAGGTACGCTCTACTCCATGAGCCCAGCCCCCGTCATCATCGCCATCGACGGGCGCTCGGGCGCTGGGAAGACCACCCTCGCCGTCGAACTGGCTGCCCGGCTGCGCGCCCACCACAAGGTCTCGCTGTTCCATCTCGAGGACATCTACCCCGGCTGGAACGGCCTGGCCGCCGGCGTGGAACGCTACGTCGCCACCGTCCTCACCCCGCTGCACAGGGGCGAGGCGGCGACGTGGGTGGGCTGGGACTGGCAAAACCATAACGACGGCGGCCCCCGGGTCACGCTTCCCGCCGAGATCGTCATCGTCGAAGGCGTGGGCGCCGCCGCGGCAGAAGCCCGGCCGCTCCTGGACGCCGTGATCTGGGCCGAATCCCCTGACGACGTCCGCCGGACCAGGGCCCTGGACCGCGACGGCGCAACCTACGAACCCTACTGGGACCAGTGGGCCGCGCAGGAAGACGCATGGCTGGCCCGGGATGACGTGCCGGCGCTTGCCGACGTCCGCGTGCAGAACCTTGCCGACGGCTCCGCCGTCGTCGACCTCCTGCGGCTCCTCCCCTATCTTCCGGCGCTGGCCCCGGTCCTGGCCCCGGAGCTTTCCGCCCGCCGCGGGCTCCGCCTTCGAGCCCAGCGGCTGGACGAACGCCCTGATTCCGCGGCGCTCTTCCATTCCCTCTACGGCGGCTCACCCAATGCGGTCTGGCTGGACTCCTCCAATTCGGAAAGCGCAGCCATCGCCACGACCCGCGCGGCAGGCCCGGACAGGGAGAGTGCGCAAACGGCAGCGGAGCGCAGCCGGTTCAGCATCATGGCGGACGACGGCGGCACGTTCGGGCAGTCGGTAAGCCACCGGTCCGGCGAAAGCCTGATCAGCGCCGGTTCCGCAACCGTCAGGGTCGCCGGGCAGTTCTTCCGCTGGCTGGACACGGTGTGGGGCCGCCGCGCGGTCCGCGCACCGGAAGGCTACCCGGGACAGTTCACCCTGGGCTGGCTGGGCTGCCTGGGCTACGAACTCAAGCGTGAAACCGGCGGCACCGACCTGCCCGCCGCTACTCCGGACGCCGCCCTGATCTTTGCCGGCCGCGCCGTGGTCCTGGACCACGCCGAAGGCACCGCCTGGCTCCTGGCCCTGGAAGCACCGGACGCGGAGGACTGGCTGGAGGCTGCGGCGGCCGCGGTTCACCAGGCTGCTGCGCCGGAACCCGGCGGCAGCACCGCCGTCGTACTTCCCCAGGCCCCCGCCTTCCGCAGCCGGGACACCGGCGAGGCCTACCGGAAGAAGATCGCCGCCGCGCAGCACGAGATCGCCGAGGGCAACACCTACGAGGTGTGCCTGACCACCACGCTTGAGGCCCGCGTTCCCGCCGCTGCCGTGGACCCGTGGCGCATTTACCTTGCCCTCCGCGGCCGCAACCCTGCACCCTTCGCAAGTTTCCTCCGGCTGGACGGGGTGACGGTGGCAAGCACCTCGCCGGAACGGTTCCTGAAGATCGCGTCCGACGGCGGCATGCGCGCCGAACCCATCAAGGGGACCCGCCGCCGGGCTGCCGATGCGCAGGAGGACGCACGGCTGCGGACGGACCTCGCCACCTCACTGAAGGACCGCGCCGAGAACATCATGATCGTGGACCTGCTGCGGAACGACCTCAGCCACTTCGCGGTCCCCGGCTCGGTCACGGTCAGCAGGCTGTGCGCCATCGAAAGCTACGCCACCGTGCACCAGATGGTCAGCACCATAGACGCCCGCCTGCTGCCCGGCTCGTCGCGGGCGGAGGCAGTGGCCGCCTGCTTCCCCGCCGGCTCCATGACCGGGGCGCCCAAGATCAGCACCATGGCCATCCTCGACCGGCTGGAGGAAGGCCCGCGGGGGCTGTATTCCGGCGCCATCGGATACTTCTCGCTGAACGGCGCCACCGATCTCGCCGTCGCCATCCGCACCCTGGTGGTTAATGCCCGGGGTGACGGAACCGCGGAACTCACGCTCGGCGTCGGCGGTGCCATCACCGCGGATTCCGTGCCGGACGAGGAGTACGAGGAGATCCGGACCAAGGCCTACGGGGTCCTGTCCACGCTGGGCGCGGAGTTCCCCGGGGATTGAGGGCTACTGAACCGTCGCGGTCAGCCGGGCCACGTTGTCCACGTAACGGGCCGCGAACGGACGGTTGCGCCAGACGGGCAGCTTAAGCTCGTGCGAGATGTCCCGGTAGGTGTCCTCCACCGCGCGCATCTTGGTGACGATATCCTCGCCCAGCAGCATCACGGACACCTCGAGGTTCAGCGAGAAGGAGCGCATGTCCATGTTGCTGGAACCCAGGACGGCCACCTCGTCGTCGATGGTGAAGTGCTTGGCGTGGAGGACGAACGGGGCCTTGTAGAGGTAGATCCGGACGCCCGCCTCCAGCAGGGCCTCGTAGTAGGACTGCTGGGCGTGGTGGACCAGGAACTGGTCGCCCTTCTCGGAGACGAAGAGTTCCACGTCCACGCCGCGCTGGGCGGCAGTGGTGATGGCGTACAGCAGCGAATCGTCCGGCACGAAGTACGGGCTGCAGATGGAGATGCGGTGCTGCGCGGAATAGATGAGCGTGTTGAAGAGGCGCAGGTTGTTCTCGGTGATGAAGCCCGGGCCGCTGGGCACCACCTGCGCCGTGACGTTGCCCGGGTGCGGGTTCGCCGGCAGCTGCAGCTGGTGCTCCAGCGACTCGTCGGTTTCGCTCAGCCAGTCGGTGGCGAAGACGACGTTCAGGGTGGTGACGATCGGTCCGCGCAGGCACGCCATCAGCTCCACCCACTCCCGTCCGGCCTTGCGGTGGCGGGGGTTGTTGTAGGAGGGCTCGATCAGGTTCTGGGAACCGGTGAAGGCGATTTCGCCGTCGACCACCATGATTTTTCGGTGGTTCCGGAGGTCCGGCCGGCGCCACTGGCCATGGATGGGCATGAGCGGCAGCATCCGCTTCCACTGGATCTTGCCCGCCCTGAGGCGCTTGAGGAGCTTCCTGTAGCCCTGGACCCGGAGGGTGCCGATGTGGTCGAACAGCACGCGCACTTCCACGCCGCGTTCGGCCGCCTCCTCCAGCGCGGTGAGCAGGTCGTCCGTGATGTGGTCGGTGCTCATGATGTAGAACTCCGCGTTGACGAACTTCTTCGCCTTCCGCACGGCTTCGGTCATGGCGAGGATGGAGTCCGGGTACCCGGGGATGAGGTCCACCGAGTTGCCGTCCACCATGGGCAGGGATCCCAGCCGGCGGTTCAGCTCCGCTGCGGAGGTCACCCATTCGGGCCCCGGATAGTGGCTTTCGACGTCGGCGAGCGAGGAGATGCCGGCCCGCACCCTCTCGTTGACCTGCTGCTGCTGCTCGCGGCGCCGGCTGGAAAGCCTGAAGTTTCCGAACAGCAGGAACAGGACGATTCCCACGAAAGGCACAAAGAAGATACCCAAAAGCCACGCCATCGCCGTGGTGGGGCGGCGGTTTCCGGGAATGATGCCCACGGCGAGCACCCTGATCACCAGGTCGGCGACGCCGAGCAGCACCACCACCCACATCGGTGCGGTGCCGGCAAGCGAAAATGGCCACAACAACTGACAAACCCCCGGCTCATCGGCTCCCGGCGGACGGTTTCCTGCCGGGGCACTCAGCCCAGCTTATCGGCGCGGCGCCGCACTAAGCTGGAGCCATGACGTCACCTGCTTCCGTGGTTCTTGTTTTCCTTGACCCTGCCTTCCCGGACGGCCGGCTGGCCGATGCGTCCCAGCCGCAACTGCTGGTCACGGACCAGGGTGCCACCCGCGGTGACGGGGCGTTCGAAACCATGCTCGCCGTCGGGGGCAACGTCCGGAAGATCCAGGCGCACCTGGACCGCCTGGACGGTTCCGGGAAAGCGCTGGACCTCGCCATCCCCGGCCAGGACCAGTGGCGCCGGGCCATTGCCGCCGCCATTGCAGAACACCGGTCCCAGCACCCTCCTGTCTCGGATGCCGACGACGAACTGGTGGTCAAGCTGGTGGTGACCCGCGGGGCTGAGGGTGCCGCTGCCCCCACCGCATGGGTCCAGGTATCCCCGGTAGGAGCGGGAGCCCGCCGCCAGCGTGAGACCGGCATCGACGTCATCCTCCTCGACCGCGGCTATGACAGTGATGCGGCAGAGCGGGCCCCGTGGCTGCTGCTCGGCGCCAAGACCCTCTCCTACGCCGTCAATATGGCCGCGCTCCGGCACGCCCATAAGCAGGGCGCCGATGACGTCATTTTCTTCTCCTCCGACGGCCGGGTCCTCGAGGGCCCCACGTCCACGGTGCTTTTGGCCCACGTGGACAAGTCCGACGACGGCACGCCGGTTAAGCGCCTCATCACACCGCAGCTGGACAGTGGAATCCTGGCCGGCACTTCCCAGGGAGCGCTTTTCAAGGCCGCCAAGGAAGCAGGCTGGGAACTGGGGTACGGGCCGCTGGTGCCGCAGGACCTGCTGGACGCCGACGCCGTCTGGCTGATCTCCAGCGTCCGCCTGCTCGCCCCCGTCAACCGGATTGACGGGCAGGAGATCGGGACGCCGTCGCTGCAAAAGGAGCTGACCGCGGAGCTGAATGAACTTTTCGCCGGCATTCAGTAAAGTGCTGTTCCCCCGGCCGGCTGGCCCGTAGGGTGTGGTTCATGGATTCACGCGCGCCGCAGCCAGCTGACAACCTGACCTTCGACGAATGCTGGGAACTCCTGGCCGACGACACCCTGGGCCGCCTTGCCCTGGTGGTGGACGGGCATCCGGAGATCTTCCCCATCAATTACGTGGTGTACCGCCGCAGCATTGCCTTCCGCACGTCCGGGGTGACCAAGCTGTGGGGCGCCGCCCAGGAGCGCCCGGCCGCCCTGGAAATCGACGGCTACGACCCGCGCACGGAGGAGGCCTGGAGCGTGGTGCTGCGCGGGGACACCGAGATCATGGAGGACCAGGACGAAAAGGACGCCGTGGACGCACTGGGGCTGGAGCCCTGGCAGCCCGGAGAGAAAAGCCACTACATCCGGATTTCCCCGCGCGCCCTGACCGGCCGCCGCTTCAGGGTGGCCCGTCCGGATATCTGGAACACCCGTCTGGAGGACCGGCGGCGGGCCTCGTTCGAGTAGCCTGCTTCGCTAGCCCCCAGGCTTGGGGACCCTAGCCGGCATGCACCGACAGCTGGGATTCGAGCCCCGAGAGCAGGATGCTCAGTCCCTGGTCAAGTTCCGCGGACCCGTCATAGGTCGCCAGGTCCGGTCCGAGGGACCGAAGGCGGGGAAATTCCCTCGGCGGCAGGCGGTGCAGCCCCAGCCGCAGCAGGGCCTCGTTCTCTTCCGGGTCCACCACGAATTCCTGCAGCTCATTGAGGATGTGGCCGTAGAGGAAGCCGTAGTAGGCGCGGTACACATGCAGCGCGTCCGGCGGCGCGAATCCTGCCTCGATCAGCAATGAGAGGATCTGTTCCAGCGGGCGGAGCGTCCCCAGTGGCCGCATGCCCAAGGGGGTGGACAGGGGCCTGGTCACCAGCAGCGGGACCACATTGGGGTGCTGGAGCGCCAGGCTCCGAAGGCTGTGGGCGATGTGCCGGAGCTGGGCTTTCCAGTCCGGATCCTTGGGTTGGATGGAGAGCTGGTTGAGCACAAGCTCAGTGACTCCGTCCAGGAGGGCCGCGCGGTTTTCCGCGTAGCGGTAGAGGCTCATGGGGTCCCGGCCGAGTTCCTGGCCCAGGCGGCGCATGGTCAGGGCGTCCAGCCCCTCGGCGTCCACCAGTTCCAGGGCTTTGGCCAGGACCAGTTCCCTGCTGAGCCTGCCCTTGCGCGCGGCCGTACTGGCGGGCGTTCTCGCGGAGGCCATCTTTTCCGTCCTGGGCATTGAAAGCGGTGTTCCGGCGAGTTAATCAAGACGCTTGCCGGATCTGTAGTCTACGCGTACAGTCTACACTGTAGATAGGCGCCAATCCCGCTTGTGGGGTCCTCCTTTCTTGAAGGACCCAGTTCCACTCCATTGCCCCGTGCACGGCATGTGAGGTCTGCTGCTGTAGCCGAACGGCGGCGCCACCGCACTTAGCGAAGGGAAGCCGTCATGGCACATTCGCAGTTCGATATTTTTCTCCAAGAAGCCACCTACCTGGACCAAACCTCCGAACACGTCCTCGATCGCGACCGCCTGTACGGGCTCTACACCAGCTGGTGCTTCATCAACCAGCAGCCACTCAGTCCGGAGGACAGCTTCTGGGCCGCCATGCGCGACAGGATCAGCCCGGACCGCAGCGGCCTTCACATGAAGGGCCCCGCAGCCACCGACTACATCATGGCCAGCTACCCCGGCCTGGTCTGAGAAGGACCAGCCCCAGGGACATCAAGGGCGGCGTGAACCAAGGGCTACGGCCCCGGTTCACGCCGCCTTTCCATGCCTCGAAAAGACTTCCGGCTCCGGAAAAAAGCGCTCCCACCTGCTGTAATACCGCCGTCGGCCGTCCCCGGGGAATGGCACCGCGCCCGCATCTCCGGCAGCGTTTCCGCTTCAGTTACGCAACATGACGACGGCGGCGATGCGGCCGCCGGTGCCAGATGTTACGTTTTTGGGGAGTAATGAGTACCGGCGCCAAGCCCTGACTGGCCGGTCGGCAACCCTCCTTCCGCGGCGGGGTGCCTCAGGTGAATACTCGGCATATCGACCGATTCGAGCTGCAAGCGTGAGAGAAGGAGATCCGTCGTGTCCGACGCCCCCGAAGAAAAGCTGTCCTACCGCCTCATCAGCGGCCCGGACAACCGTGAATTCTGTGAGCGGATCTCAACCGCGCTCGCTGAAGGCTATGTCCTGCACGGAAGCCCGGCGGCAACCTTCAACGGCACCAGCGTCATCGTGGCCCAGGCCGTGGTCCTGCCCGCCGCCATCGCCTCGGCGGACGCCGCCGTCGCCACCGCTGTTGACGACCTGGAAGCAGCCAACGAGGACCTCGAGTTCGACGGCGAGGGCCACGCATGAGCTACGCAGGAGACCTGACGCCGGAGGAAGCCTGGGCCAAGCTTGAGCAGGGTGCCATCCTGGTGGACGTGCGCACCGAGGGCGAATGGGCCCACATCGGTATCCCGGACACCAAGGCCACGGACAACGATCCGCTGTTCATCCAGTGGACCTTCCCCGGCGGCATTCCCAACCCGGATTTCCTCAAGGACCTGAGCCAGCAGGCGCCGGAAGACTCCAGCACCGAGCTGGTGTTCATCTGCCGCTCCGGCCAGAGGTCCATATCCGCCGCCATCGCCGCCACCCAGGCCGGTTTCACCGCCTACAACGTCCTGGAGGGCTTCGAAGGCGACCCTGACCGCTACGGCGAACGGACCGTCAATGGCTGGAAGAACCGCGGCCTGCCGACCAACCTCGGAAAGAACTAAGTGACCTTCAATAACGACGCCGCCGGCTGGAACCCCGACACCCAGGCCGTCCGCGGCGGGCTGGACCGCACCAACTTCCAGGAAACCTCCGAAGCGGTCTTCCTGAACTCGGGCTTCGTGTACGAATCCGCCGCCGCTGCGGAACGCGCCTTCACCGGCGAGGACGAGCGCTTCGTCTACTCCCGGTACGGCAACCCCTCCGTGGCAACCTTCCAGGAGCGGCTCCGGCTGCTCGAGGGCACGGAGGCATGCTTCGCCACCGCGTCCGGCATGTCCGCCGTCTTCACCGCCCTGGGCGCCCTGCTGGCTGCCGGGGACCGCGTGGTGGCCGCCCGTTCGCTCTTCGGTTCCTGCTTCGTCATCCTGAATGAGATCCTGCCGCGGTGGGGCGTGGAGACGGTGTTCGTGGACGGCCCGGACCTGGAGCAGTGGCGCGCCGCCCTGTCCCAGCCCACCACCGCCGTCTTCTTCGAGTCCCCGTCCAACCCGATGCAGGAGATCGTGGACATCGCCGCGGTCAGCGAACTCGCGCACGCCGCCGGGGCCACCGTCGTCGTCGACAACGTCTTTGCCACTCCCCTGCTCCAGCGCTGCGGCCAGCTGGGCGCGGACGTCATTGTCTACTCGGGCACCAAACACATCGACGGCCAGGGCCGGGTGATGGGCGGTGCCATCCTGGGCACCAAGGAGTACATCGAGGGCCCGGTCAAGCAGCTGATGCGCCACACCGGCCCGTCGCTGTCGCCGTTCAACGCGTGGGTGCTGACCAAGGGCCTGGAGACCATGGCGCTGCGTGTCAACCACTCTTCCGCCACCGCCCTCCGGCTCGCTGAATGGCTGGAGCAGCAGCCTGCCGTGAGCTGGGTGAAGTACCCGCTGCTGAAGTCCCACCCGCAGTACGAACTCGCAGCGAAGCAGATGCGTGCCGGCGGCACGGTGCTCACCCTGGAACTTGCCCCCTCCGGCGGCCGCTCAGGCAAGGAAGCCGCCTTCGCGCTGCTGGACGGGTTGCGGATCATCGACATCTCCAACAACCTGGGCGACTCGAAGTCCCTGATCACGCACCCGGCCACCACCACGCACCGCGCGATGGGGCCGGAGGGGCGGGCTGCCATCGGGCTCAGCGACGGCGTGGTGCGCCTGTCCGTCGGGCTCGAGGATGCCGACGACCTGATCCGCGACCTCGAACAGGCCCTGAAGCAGATCTAGCTTTTATCCCGCGGCGCATCGTCCGGCTGGAGCTCCAGCCGGACGTCCACGGCGTCGCCCGCCCTGATCCGCGCCTTGTCCCGGACAGCATTCTTGACGGGCAGCAGGTATGAGCCCATCTTGTTGTCCGGGAAGATGGACGTCTCCCAGCGGTGGCCGCCGATCTCCACCGCGACCTTGACCGAGCCGAAGGCCTTGTTCCCGGCTTCGCTTTGCTCCGCAATGTCGTCCGCCACGTCCGGCGGCAGCGTGAGGAAGTGCCATCCCGCTTCGCCGGGATAGAGCCAAAGCTCGGCATGGAAGGAGTACGACGGCGCCACGCGCCGAGTATGGCACGTGGCCTTCCCGAACGCCACGGCTGCCGTCCGGCTAGGCCTGCCGCACCCGCAGCAGGTCGGGGACTGAGTCGACTTCCGAGAGGTCAAGGTTGCCGCGCATGGTGACGTTCACGGCGTGCCTCACCACGGCACCGAACCCCATGTCCTCAGGCGGCGGTCCCGCCAGCTCCTGGTCATGGACCCGGCGTTGTTCCGCTGCCCCTGTGCCGCGCGCGATGATCGCCTCCACGCCCTGCCGCGCCAGGTCGAGCTCACCCTGCTCCTCGAGCACCGGCGCGAGGTAGTCCACCAGGGCGCGCGCCACATCAGGGGCGGGCGCGGGCCGGAAGCTTCCAAAGTCCAGCAGTTCCCCTCCAAGCCCTCCACTGCTCGCCTGCCAGGACGCCATCCTCAGCAGCGCGGTCGGAACCGGTGCGGGGTCGACGCCTTCACGCCACTCCCGGCCGGCGGTCTCCACCAGGGCACGGACCAGGACGGCAAGGAGGGCGGCGTCGTCGGCGCGCAGGCAGACGTCCGCAACCCGCACCTCCACGGTGGGATGGTTGCGGGACAGCCGGGCATCGAAATAGATCATCCCTTCGTCCAGCATCACGCCCGTGTCCAGCAGCCTCGTGACCAGCCGGCGGTAGGCGGGGTAGGTGCCGTAGATGCCGGCCGGCCCCGCGGTCGGCCAGCGGTTCCAGGCCTGGGTCCGGTAGCTTTCAAAACCTGTCTCCAGCCCGTTCCAGAACGGCGAGTTGGCGCTCAGCGCCGTCAGCACGGCAAGTTTGTCGCGGATGCGGTCGAGGACCGCCACGCCTTCGTCGGGTGACTCCACGAAGGTGTGGACGTGGAAGCCGCAGGTCAGCTGCTCCTGGGCGGTCAGCCCGAAGCGTTCCAGCATCCTGGCGTAGCGCGGATCAGGAGTGGTGTGGCTGTTCAGGCCCAGCGGCGACGTGGCCAGCGCGGCAACGCGGGCGTTGTGTTTCTTCGCGGCCTGGTCGGCGAGCTTCCTGCCGGCCCTGATCTGCTCCAGCAGGCTGCCGTACTCCAGGCAGGGCCGGGTCTGGGTCTCAATCTGCTCAAGCTTCAGCTCGGCACTCAGGCCCATCTCGTCGTCGTCGTA
>Ga0307412_10001078_pt1 | contig 15610 bp, 10 predicted proteins | sample DK1Cmetagenome_3_FD_203823 | JGI IMG/M metagenome (GOLD analysis project Ga0307412, IMG submission 203823) | Maize rhizosphere microbial communities from greenhouse at UC Davis, California, United States - DK15-C-1 | ecosystem: Host-associated > Plants > Roots > Rhizosphere > Soil | place: USA...
CTGGTCATCCACGATGGCGACGCGGCCGGTCTGGTCGAACAGCAGCCGGCCATGCTTGAGCATGGTGGCGCCCCCGCCGGCGCCGCGCCGGGTCAGCGCCCGCACGCGCGCTTCCAGTTCGGACAGCGCAAAGGGTTTGGCCATGTAGTCGTCGGCGCCCAGGTCCAGGCCCTTGACGCGTTGTTCGATGCTGTCGGCGGCGGTCAGGATCAGGACGGGCAGGGCGGAGTTGCGGGCGCGCAGGCGGCGCAGCACTTCCAGGCCGGCCAGTTGCGGCAGGCCGAGATCCAGGATGAGCAGGTCGAACGCCTGGGCCGCCAGCGCCGAATCGGCGGCCAGCCCGTCACGCACGGCGTCGACGGCATAGCCGTTGTGGCGCAAGGAGCGGGACAGACCATCGGCCAGAATGCTGTCGTCTTCGGCGATCAGGATACGCATGGGCTGCTAGTGAAGAGGTCCCTGTGCGGCCACCGCTTTGCGCGCTTGGCCTGCCCCGCATGGGAGGCTGTCCGCCTTGTTAATCCGCTTGATGGGCGGGCCCGGCGGCGGAATAGGGACGAAACGCCGGGTTCGCTTTGGATTCTGTCATATGGCGGGGGGCTTGCCCACTCAGGGTATACGTGCAAAACTGTGGCACACTGGTTTTTTGTACAGTACAATCCGATGCCATAATCTGCACTTGGATGAAAAGCGCAGCGCAGATTTCCGGCGCAAGCCTGCACAGCAAGCGCGAACAGCAAGCCCGCATAGCAAGCCCGCATAGCAAGCCCGAATAGCAAGCTCGAATAGCAAGCCCGCATAGCCTGACCGGCGACTTCTCCGGCACCCTTCGACACCAGATACGTTACAGACAGGACTCTACATGGACGACAAAACCACCAAGGCCGCCGCTTCGGAAAAGGCCAAGGCGCTTGCCGCCGCGCTTTCGCAGATCGAAAAGCAGTTCGGCAAGGGCTCGATCATGCGCTACGGCGACAACGAGGTCTCGCATGACATCCAGGTCGTTTCCACGGGTTCCCTGGGGCTGGACATCGCACTGGGCGTCGGCGGCCTGCCGCGCGGCCGCGTGGTCGAAATCTACGGCCCGGAATCGTCGGGCAAGACGACGCTCACGTTGCAGGTCATTGCTGAAATGCAGAAGATCGGCGGCACCTGCGCTTTCGTCGACGCGGAACACGCGCTGGACGTGCAGTATGCCAACAAGCTGGGCGTCAACCTGACCGACCTGCTGATCTCGCAGCCGGATACGGGTGAGCAAGCGCTGGAAATCACCGACGCGCTGGTGCGTTCGGGTTCGGTCGACTTGATCGTCATCGACTCGGTGGCCGCGCTGGTGCCCAAGGCTGAAATCGAAGGTGAAATGGGCGATTCGCTGCCCGGCCTGCAAGCCCGCCTGATGAGCCAGGCGCTGCGCAAGCTGACCGCCACCATCAAGCGCACCAATTGCATGGTCATCTTCATCAACCAGATCCGCATGAAGATCGGCGTGATGTTCGGCAACCCCGAAACCACGACCGGCGGCAACGCGTTGAAGTTCTACGCCTCCGTGCGCCTGGACATCCGCCGCATCGGCTCCATCAAGAAGGGCGACGAAGTCGTCGGCAACGAGACCCGCGTCAAGGTCGTGAAGAACAAGGTCGCGCCGCCGTTCAAGCAGGCCGAGTTCGACATCATGTACGGCGCCGGCATCTCGCGCGAAGGCGAAATCATCGATCTGGGCGTGGCTGCCAGCGTGGTGGACAAGTCCGGCGCGTGGTACAGCTACAACGGCAACCGCATCGGCCAGGGCAAGGACAACGTCCGCGAATACCTGAAAGAGCACAAGGAAATTGCCATCGAGATCGAAAACCGCGTTCGCGAAAACCAGGGCATCGTCAGCCGTGCCGCCGAATTCGTGCCGACGGCGGAAGACACCGCCGAATAAGCCATCTTGCGGCTGCCAGCGGATCTCCGCAGGTGGCTCGCACATTGTTGCGCCGTGCCTTCGGGCTGGCGACATGCGGCAGGCGCCATGACGGGCCTGCCGTTTTTGCATAGCAAGCAGGAAAGCGCATGAGCTGGAAACCGACCCCCGCGTCAGCCGACCGTCTTCGCGCCAAGTTGGATGACGAGTTTGAAACCGTCGCCAAGCCTCAGGGCTTGCGGCGCACGTCCGATGCGCGTCGTGAACAGGAAGCCGCGGCCCCCGCGGTGGATCCGGGCGAATGGCACCGCAGTTCCGAGCAGCGCGCGCCCGCCCGGGGCCGGCGCGCTGCCGGCGTTGACGGCCAGGCGGGCGCCGTCGACGGCAAGCCCGAACGTAAAGGGCCTTCGTTGAAGATGCGGGCCGTGGGGTATTTGTCGCGGCGAGAACACGCACGCGAAGAGCTGGCGCGCAAACTTTCCGCCTACGCCGACGATGCCGCCGAGGTCGAGGCCGTGTTGGATACGCTGGAAAAAGAAGGCTGGCTATCCACCGAACGGTTCGCGCAAAGCCTGGTGCACCGACGTGCGTCGCGGCAAGGCGCGGCACGCATCGTGCAGGAGTTGCGCCAGCATGGCGTTGACGACGTTCAGGTGGCCGAGTTGCGCGACCAGTTGCGCGCCACCGAGTACGACCGCGCGCTGGAAGTCTGGAAGAAGCGCTTCGACGCCAAGCCCGTTGACCGCGCGGCCTACGCCAAGCAATCCCGTTTCCTGGCCAGCCGCGGCTTCGCGCACGACGTCATCCGCCGCATCGTGGGCGACCACGACGAAGAGTGACGGCGGCGCGTGGGGGCCCTTTTTACCGCCGGGCCGCCCCAAGGTAAAAAAGCCCCCTCGGGGGGCAGCAAGCGTGCGAAGCACGTGCGGCGTGGGGCCCTTTTTACCGCCGGGCCGCCCCCAGGTAAAAAAGCCCCCTCGGGGGGCAGCAAGCGTGCGGAGCACGTGCGGCGTGGGGGCCCTTTTTACCGCCGGGCCGCCCCAAGGTAAAAAAGCCCCCTCGGGGGGCAGCAAGCACGCAAGGCGTGCGCAGCGTGGGGGCCCTTTTTACCGCCGGGCCGTCCCAAGGTAAAAAAGCCCCCTCGGGGGGCAGCAAGCGTGCGAAGCGCGCGCAGCGTGGGGGCACTATTTAGCGGATTTAATCCCTGACAGTGTCTTGAAGCAGACGTCGCGGGTGATGCTCAGGAATTCACCGATGTAGGACGCGTCCGTGTCTTCGCTGCGGACCGTCGCGTACAGGGTGCGCCAGACGCCTTGCGGCCCCAGACGGCATTGTCGCAGCCAGCCCTGGTTCATATATTCCGTCAACGCCCAGTTCGGCAGCGCGGCCACGCCGCGATTGCTGGCCACCAGTTGCGCGATGATCGGCGTGAGTTCCGCCTTGCGGATGGCGGCGGGCTCCACATCGGCCGGGTCCAGGAAAGCGGTGAAGACGTCCAGGCGCTGCTTGTCCACGGGATAGGTGATGAGCGTCTGGTCGGCCAACTGGTCGGGCATGACGAATTTGCTGCCGGCCAACGGGTTGGACTCCGACACCGCCAACACCAGTTCGTACTTGAACAACGGCAGGTACTCGACCGCTTCCAGCGGTTGCGGGTCCGACGTGATGACCAGATCCAGGTCGCCGCGCACCAGGGCAGGCAAGGGGGCAAACGAAAAGGCGGCAGACAGGTCTAGCGCCACGTCCGGCCATTGCACCCGAAAGGCGTCCAGCGCCGGCATCAACCATTGGAAGCACGAGTGGCAGTCGATGGCCAGATGCAGGCGGCCTGTGCGGCCTGCGGCCAGGCGTTGCAATTCGCGTTCGGTGGCGCGGATGCGGGGCAGCACCTCGTCCGCCAGCGCCAGGACGCGCAACCCGGCGGTGGTCAGGCGGGCCGGCCGGGTGCGCCGGTTGAGCAGGGCCGTGCCCAATCGGGTTTCCAGGTCGCGCAACTGGTGCGACAAGGCCGATTGGGTCAGGTGCAGGCGTTCGGCGGCTTCTTGCAGGCTGCCGCCTTCGCGGATGGCGGTCAGCGTTTCAAGATGGCGGATTTCTAGCATCGGTGTAGGCGCAGGGCGGCGGCGTATGGCGAGTGCCCCGGCAGGCGCCGATTCCTCAGGATGGAATGAATTTATATTGTATGAGGTTTCCTCATCTAATGAATGTAGACATTGATTTTGATTCATATAACTTCGCCTGCACAATAACCGTCACTTGAGCAAATCTTGTCTAAGGGCGGTGTTGTCATGACTACTATTCATAATCTTGGGTTTCCCCGTATCGGCGCCCAGCGCGAACTGAAGCGCGCGGTGGAGGCGTATTGGGCCGGCAAGCAAAGTGCCGAAGCGCTTGAAGAAACCGGCCGTGAATTGCGCGCCAGGCACTGGAAGCTGCAAGCCGTGGCTGGCCTGAAGTTCGTGCCCGTGGGTGACTTCGCCTGGTATGACCAGATTCTGGAGTGGAGCACGCTGCTGGGCGCCGTGCCGGCCCGTTTCGGCCAGAACGACAAGGAACCCGTGACGCTGGACACGCTGTTTCGCATGGGCCGAGGCCGCGCGCCAACGGGCAAGCCTGCCGCCGCCTGCGAAATGACCAAGTGGTTCGACACCAACTACCACTACATCGTGCCGGAACTGGTTCCCGGCCAGGCGTTTCGCATTGCGCGAGAATCGCTGTTCGAGCAGATCAAGGAAGCGCAAGCGCTGGGACACGCCGTCAAGCCGGTGATCCCGGGGCCGCTGACCTGGCTGTACCTGGGCAAGGGCGATGCTTTTGTGGCGGGCGCTGCCGACGAAGGCAAGCTGCAACTGCTGGCCGCGTTGCTGCCGGTGTACGAAGACGTGCTGGCCCGCTTTGCCAAGCAGGGCGTGGAGTGGGTGCAGATTGATGAACCCATCCTGGTGCTGGACCTGCCGCAAGCGTGGCGCGATGCCTTCAAGCGGGTGTATGCGACGTTGGCCGCCAGCCCGGTCAAGCTGCTGATCGCCACCTACTTCGACGGGCTGAAGGACAACCTGGCCACCGCCCAGTCCTTGCCCGTGGCCGGCCTGCATGTAGACCTGGTGCGCGCGCCGGAGCAACTGGCCGACGTCGTGGCCGGGCTGCGCGCCGATCAAGTGCTGTCCGCCGGCATCATCAACGGCCGCAACATCTGGCGCACCGATCTGGACGCCGCCATCGCCGCGTTGGCGCCGATCAAGCGGCAACTGGGCGACCGCCTGTGGCTGGCCCCGTCGTGCTCGCTCTTGCATGTGCCGGTGGACCTGGCCCGCGAAACGGAACTGGACGCCGAACTCAAGAGCTGGCTGTCGTTTGCTGCGCAGAAGCTGGAAGAACTGAGCCTGCTGGGCCGCGCGTTGGATAGCGCCACGGAACCCACGGTGCAGACGGGGCTGGTCGAGCAACGCGCCGCGTTGGCGGCGCGCCGTTCGTCGGCCCGCATCCATAATCCCGTAGTGGGCCAGCGCATGTCCGGCGCCGCCGGCGTGTCGCGCGACCGCGCGCCGTTCGCCGGCCGCATCGCCCGCCAGCAAGAACAACTGGGCCTGCCCGCCTACCCGACCACCACGATCGGTTCCTTCCCGCAGACTGCCGAGATCCGCGCGCTGCGCCGCGACTGGAAGGCCGGCGCGCTGACGGACTCGGGTTACGAGACCGCCATCCGCAAGGAAATCGAGGAAGTCATTCGATTCCAGGAAAAGGTGGGCCTGGACGTGCTGGTGCACGGCGAACCCGAGCGCAACGACATGGTGGAGTACTTTGGCGAACTGCTGGCCGGCTTCGCGTTCACCAAGAACGGCTGGGTGCAAAGCTACGGGTCGCGCTGCGTCAAGCCGCCGATCATTTTCGGCGACGTGGCCCGGCCCGCGCCGATGACGGTGGGCTGGTCGTCCTACGCGCAGTCGCTGACGGACAAGCCGGTGAAGGGCATGTTGACCGGTCCGGTCACCATTCTGCAATGGTCGTTCGTGCGCGACGACCAGCCGCGTGAACAGACCTGCCGCCAATTGGCGTTGGCGCTGCGCGACGAAGTGGTGGATCTGGAAGCCGCCGGCATCAGCGTCATCCAGATTGACGAGCCCGCCATCCGCGAAGGCCTGCCGCTGCGCCGCGCCGACTGGAAGGCGTACCTGGACTGGGCCGTGGACTGCTTCCGCCTGTCGACCGCCGGCGTGCGCGATGAAACGCAGATCCACACCCACATGTGCTATTCCGAGTTCAACGACATCATCGAATCGATCGCCGCGATGGACGCGGACGTCATCACGATTGAAACGTCGCGCTCCAACATGGATCTGCTCAAAGCGTTCGAAGACTTCGACTATCCGAACGATATCGGCCCCGGCGTGTACGACATCCATTCGCCCAACGTGCCGGAAGTGGACTGGATGGTCGGCCTGATGGAAAAGGCGGCCGCCCGCCTGCCCAAGGAACGCCTGTGGGTGAATCCTGACTGCGGCCTGAAGACGCGCGCCTGGCCCGAAACCGAGGCCGCGCTGATCAGCATGGTGCAAGCGGCCCGCGCGCTGCGCCAATCGGCCTGATGGCTGGCCGTCCGACCGCCAGCCTTCGGGGTGATAGGCGGCTTGGGCAAGCGCCCCTGGTTCGCGCGTTGCACGCACGAACCAGGGGCTTTTTTTTATGGATGCTCTGAACGAATTTCGACGGCACGGGTCAATAAACAGAAAATCCCCACAGCCGGATCGTCGCCGTCCCTATGATTCTCCAAGGCCCTTATCGGCCCGATCTGCTTGTCGCGGAAACGTTGCCCGATATTCTGGAAGCCACGATTCTGCGGCATCCCGCCGCCACCGCCATCCACTGGCGCGATCAAACACTTGACTACGACGGGCTGGGACGGCGTGCCGATCTGGCCGCGCACCATCTGATCGAAGCTGGCGTGCGGCCCGGCCATATCGTGGGCCTGTGCCTGCCGCGCGGTGCCGATCTGCTTGTGATGCAGGCCGCCATCGCCAAGGCGGGCGCGGCCTGGTTGCCATTCGAATCCGATACGCCGCCCGACCGCATGCACGCCTGTCTGCAGGATGCGGGCGCGCAGGGGCTGATCGCGTGCGCCGATGTGCGCCTGGATGGCTTGATCACATGGACACCCGGTGAACTGTCGACGCCTGTCGACGGTGTCTTGCGCAAGCGGGAAGGCCTGCTGCCCGAGCATCCCGCCTACGTGATCTACACCTCCGGCTCGACCGGCAAACCGAAGGGCGTGCCGATCAGCCAGGCCGCCATCTGCCATTTCCTGCGCAGCGAAAACGAGGTGCTGGGCGTGCGGCACGGCGACAAGGTCTACCAGGGCTTCTCGGTGGCCTTCGACATGTCGTTCGAAGAAATCTGGATCAGCTACCTGGTCGGCGCAAGCCTGTGGGTCGCCCCCAAGATGTTGACGACCGACCCCGAAGGACTGCCCGAGGCGTTGGCGCGGGAAGGCATCACAGTGCTGCATGCCGTGCCGACCCTGCTGGCGCTGTTTGCGCGCGACGTGCCCAGCCTGCGGCTGGTGAATCTGGGCGGCGAGGTGTGCCCGGACTTTCTTGTGCCGCGCTGGGCCACCCCGGGCCGGCGTCTGTTCAACTCTTATGGCCCGACGGAAACCACGGTATCGGCCAGCCTGGCGGAATTGCTGCCGGGCCAGCCCGTGACCATCGGCACGCCGCTGCCCAATTACGGCATGCTGATTCGCGGCGAAGACGGCGCCGTGCTGCCGCAAGGGCAGGTAGGCGAGCTTTGCATTACCGGTCCGGGCGTGGCGGCCGGTTATCTGGGACGTGCCGACCTGACGGCGGAAAAATTCTTGCCCAACCCCAGGCCCAGCGGTAGCCATGACACGCGCATGTATCGAAGCGGCGATCTGGCTCGCATCGACCAACACGGACAGATTCAGTGCCTGGGCCGCAGCGACGACCAGGTGAAGGTGCGCGGGTTCCGCGTCGAACTGGGCGAAATCGAAGCAGCGCTGTACCGGCAGCCGGGCGTGGGCGCGGCGGCGGTGGTGTTGCGCGATCTGGCAGGCATCGACCAACTGGTGGCGTTCGTGAAACCCGAGGGCGAGGCGCGGCTGGACCTGCATGCCTTGCGGGCCGCGCTGGCGCAGGATCTACCCGCCTATATGATTCCGGCCCGCTTTGAACGGGTGGCCGAGGTGCCGCGCCTGACGTCCGGAAAAATCGACCGAAAGGCGCTCAAGGCGCGTGAACTGGGCACCGTGTCCGAACCCGGTGGCGAAGACGACGATGCCGTCACCCCTGGCGAACAGGCGCTGTTCGACGCGTTGCGTGCGCTGTTCCCCGGCCAGCCGCTGCGTCTGGCCAGCGATTTCTTCCGCGACCTGGGCGGGCATTCGCTGTTGGCTGCGCGGTTGGTGTCCGCGTTGCGCAAGCATCCGCCGTTGTCGGCGCTGACGATGCATGACCTCTATCAGCACCCGGGCCTTGGCGCCCTGGCGGCGCGCCTGGACGCGTTGACGGCCGCGCCGCCCACGGCGGCGCAAGATGAAAGCGATGGCAGAAGTGCGGGCGCGACCCAGGCCGATGATGTCGCCAGCCGCGTGCCGGAATGGCGGCGCTGGCTCTGCGGCCTGGGCCAGCTTGCCGCGCTGCCGCTGCTGATCGGCGTGCGCATGCTGATCTGGCTGACGCCGTTCTTCACCTATCACTATTGGACAGGCGACGAGGGCGACTCGGTCTGGCGCGCGGTGGCGCTGTCCATCGCCAGCTATCTGGCTTGCAATCTGCTGAGCTTCGGCGTGGCCGTGGCCTGCAAATGGGGCATCCTGGGAAGGCTCAGGCCGGGCCGCTATCCGCTGTATGGCTGGCGCTTCTATCGTTGGTGGCTGGTGGACCGGGTGTTGGACATTCCGCCAGCGCATCTGCTGGCCGGTTCGCCGCTGCAGGGTTGGTACCTGCGCGCGCTGGGGGCGCGCATCGGCCGCGACGCCGCCATCGGCCGCATCTCGGTCCGCGCGCCGGACCTGCTGTCGATTGGCGATGGCGTCAGCATCGGGGCCGCCGTCAACCTCGAGAACTTCGTGGTGCGTGGCGACGTCTGGGAAGTGGCGCCGATCACGTTGGCGGACAACGCCCACGTCGGATCGTACGCCGTGCTGCAAGGCAACGTGTCGATGGGCGAGGGCGCGCGGCTGGACGGCCTGTCGTCGCTGGCATCGGGCGCGCGGGTGCCGGCCGGACAGGTGTGGACGGGCGCGCCTGCGCGCCACGACCCTCTGGCGACGACGCCCGATCTGCCGCCTCGCCCCGCGCGCGCAGGGCGCCTGCGCCGGCTGGACGTGATGGCTTACGCCCTGGGCGGCACGCTGATCGCGGCGTTGTTCTTCATGCCGGTGTTTCCCAGCTTCGTGCTGATCGATTGGATCGACGCGCGCTGGCTGGACCTGATGGGCGACCGTGTGTCCTGGCCCTACGCCTTCCTCTGCTATCTGCTGCTGGCGCTGCCCGCCAGCGCCTTGCTGCTGTTGTTGACGGTGCTGGTGTCCGCCATGCTGCGCTGGGCGCTCCTGCCCAGATTGACGGGCGGGCGCTGGCCGGTCTACGGGCAGATCTATCTGCGCCGCTGGCTCACCAACCAGATCCAGGAGTCCAGCCTGAGCGTGCTGCATGGCTTGTATGCGTCGATCTACGCCGGCACCTGGTACCGGCTGCTGGGCGCGAAAGTCGGACGCGGCACCGAAATCTCCACCGCCATGGGAATCGTGCCCGACATGCTGACCCTGGGCCGCGATAGCTTCATCGCCGACGGCGTCATGCTGGGCGACGAGGAAATCGATCGCGGGTGGATGACGATGCGGCCCACCGTCATTGGCAACCGCACCTTTGTGGGCAACGGCGCCTATGTGCCCGACGGCTCGGTGCTGCCCGACGACGTGCTCATCGGGGTGCAGAGCCGGGCGCCGGCGAACGGCCGCATGGCCAGCGGCCAAACCTGGCTGGGCAATCCGCCGCTGGCCTTGCCGGCGCGCGAGCAGACAGCGGGGTTCGCCGCGCATCTGACGTTCCGGCCCAGCCTGGGCCGCAAGGTCGCGCGCGGCGCGGTCGAGGGCATGCGGATGATCCTGCCGCTGGCGGTCGTGATCGCGGTGGGCTATTTGACCGTCATGAAGATCATCCCGATCGCCGCGGCCCAGGGTTTCCTGGCCGCCTTCGATGAACTGATGCTGGCGGGCGTGCTGTACGGCCTGGGCACGTTCCTGTTCCTGGTGCTGCTGAAGTGGGCGCTGATGGGGCGGTACCGGCCGCGGGCCGAGCCCATGTGGACGCCGTTCGTCTGGAAGAGCGAGGCGGTGACCAGCTTGTACGAGTCGATCGCCGTGCCCAATTTCTTCAACTTCCTGCGCGCCACGCCCTGGCTGCCGCTGGCGCTGCGCTGCATGGGCGCCCGCATCGGCAAGCGCGTATTCATGGACACCACCGACGTCACCGAATACGACTGCGTCCTGATCGGCGACGACGCGGTGCTGCATGCCGGGTCCGGGCCGCAGACGCACCTGTTCGAGGACCGCGTCATGAAGATCGGGCGGGTCCACATCGGCCGTGGCGTCAACGTCGGTCCCCGCAGCACGATCCTGTACGACACCCAGGTCGAGGACCGCGCCGTGCTCGGACCCCTGACCCTGGTGCTGAAGGGCGAAACCATCCCGGCCGGGCAGGCCTGGATGGGCAGTCCGGCCACGCCGTGGACACGATGACGGCCGCCCCCGCCGCGCCGATGACCGCGCCAGCGCTACGGCTGACCGGGGAGGGCGCGCCGGTCGAGTTGTGGCTGCTGCACGTGGTGGCGGGCCGGGAAAGGCAGCGCCTGGCCGCCCGGGCCTGGTTGGCGGCGGAACGGGCGCGCCGGGGAGAGACGCAGGCAGGCTGGATCGAGACGCCCAAGGGGCCGGCCCCGGCGGCGGGCTCGCGCTGGAACAGTTCTTTGTCCTACTGCGGCCCCTATATTCTGTGCGGCCTGTCGCGCCTGGGCATGCCGGGCGTGGACCTGGCCGCCGTGGATGGCGGGGCGGGGGGCGGGGAAGGCGACATCGACGTCGCCCGGCTCTACTGCGGGCCGGCGGCCGCGGCCCGTTTGGCCGCTTGCGACCCAGCCGGGCGCGCAGACGCCTTCGCCCGCGCCTGGAGCGCACTGGAAGCCCGGTTAAAGGCGTGCCGCCGCGGATTGGAGGAATACACGCCCGTGCGCGAATGCCATCTGGCCGCCGCGCGCCTGACCACCCAGGTGCGCCACGAGGGTCTCTGGGCCTCCGCCGCGCTCTGTCCCCCAGAAAACGACCTGCCGCAAGGCGGTTGAGGCCCGGCTGCCTGCGCTATACTTTCAAGGTTTTGTTGCCGCGCACCATGCGCAGGCCATCTTCGCCCCGCAGGCCCCCAGCATGCCCTTGCCACCGCCGGATTACCCTCGTCAACCGCTACACACGCGTTCCATACGCGTGCAGTCGTATGCGCGCGAGGACGGCAATTGGGACCTGGAAGCCGAGCTGATCGACGTGAAGGCGTACGATTTTCCCAAGAGCGACGGCAAGATGTTCAAGGCCGGGCAGCCCATCCACCATATGCACCTGCGCATCACCATCGACGAGAATTTCTCGATCGTGGCGGCGCAGGCTGTCTATGATGCGGCCCCTTACGGCGGTCATTGCATGGCCATCGAGCCGGCTTACACTGATCTGATCGGCATGAATCTGCTTAAGGGATTCCGCCGCCAGGTCAAAGAGCGGTTCGGGCACGTGGAAGGCTGTACGCACATGACCGAGCTGTCGCAGGTGCTTCCCACCGCGGCAGTCCAGACCATGGCCAACCGCCGGCGGCAGGAAACCAACCCGAACCGGCGTCCATTCCAATTGGATGGCTGTCATGCGCTCAGCACTGGCGGTCCGGTGGTGGCTGAGCACTATCCCAAGTGGTACACCGGGGGTAGCGCTGAGGCATCGGCCGATTCGTCCTCCGATTCACCTTCTCTTTCTCATACGTCCTGACAGGTAACACATGAAAATCCACGAGTATCAAGGCAAGGAACTGCTGAAGCAATTTGGCATCCCGGTGCCGCGCGGGATCCCCGCTCTTTCCGTCGACGAGGCCGTGGCTGCCGCTGAAAAGCTGGGTGGACCGGTTTGGGTCGTCAAGGCACAAATTCACGCGGGCGGCCGCGGCAAGGGCGGCGGCGTCAAGCTGGCGCGCTCGCTGGACGACGTCCGCAAGCTGGCCTCGGAAATCCTGGGCATGCAGCTGATCACGCACCAGACCGGCCCGGAAGGCCAGAAGGTTCGTCGCCTGTACATCGAAGACGGCGCCGACATCCAGAAGGAATACTACGTGTCGCTGGTCACTGACCGCGCCACGCAGAAGGTGGCCTTCATCGCTTCCAGCGAAGGCGGCATGGACATCGAGGAAGTGGCTCACTCCACGCCCGAGAAGATCATCACCGAATACATCGACCCGCTGACCGGCCTGTCCGCCGAGCAAGCCACCAAGATCGCCAACGCGATCGGCCTGCCCGCCGACTCCACCGCCCAAGCCGTGGACGTGTTCCAGAAGCTCTACAAGTGCTACATGGACACCGATGCTTCGCTGGTCGAAATCAACCCGCTGAACCGCGACGGCAAGGGCAACATCATCGCCCTGGACGCCAAGTTCAACTTCGACTCCAACGCCCTGTTCCGCCACCCGGAAATCGTCGCCTACCGCGACCTGGACGAAGAAGATCCGGCTGAAATCGAAGCCAGCAAGTTCGACCTGGCCTACATCCAGCTCGACGGCAACATCGGCTGCCTGGTGAACGGCGCCGGTCTGGCCATGGCCACGATGGACACCATCAAGTTGTTCGGCGGCGAGCCGGCCAACTTCCTGGACGTCGGCGGCGGCGCTACGGCCGAGAAGGTCACCGAAGCGTTCAAGATCATGCTCGCGAACAAGAGCGTGAAGGCCATTCTGGTCAACATCTTTGGCGGCATCATGCGCTGCGACGTCATCGCCGAAGGCGTGATCGCTGCTTGCAAGGCCGTCAACCTGAACGTGCCGCTGGTCGTCCGCATGAAGGGCACCAACGAAGAACTCGGCAAGAAGATGCTGGCCGACTCCGGCCTGCCGATCATCAGCGCCGACACGATGGCCGAAGCCGCCACCCGCGTCGTAGCGGCCGTCAAGTAAAAAAATACCCAAGGATTCACAAATGTCGATTCTGATCAACAAGGACACCAAAGTCATCACCCAGGGCATCACGGGCAAGACGGGCCAGTTCCACACCCGCATGTGCCGTGAGTACGCCAATGGTAAAGCTGCCTTCGTGGCCGGCGTGAACCCCAAGAAAGCGGGTGAAGACTTTGAAGGCGTGCCGATCTTCGCTTCGGTGAAGGAAGCCAAGGCCGACACCGGCGCAACCGTGTCCGTCATCTATGTGCCGCCCGCCGGCGCCGCCGCCGCCATCTGGGAAGCTGTTGAAGCCGAACTGGATCTGGTGATCTGCATCACCGAAGGCATCCCCGTTCGCGACATGCTGGAAGTCAAGAACCGCATGAAGGCCAAGGGCAGCAAGACGCTGCTGCTGGGCCCGAACTGCCCGGGTCTGATCACGCCGGACGAAATCAAGATCGGCATCATGCCGGGTCACATCCACCGTAAGGGCCGCATCGGCATCGTCAGCCGTTCGGGCACCCTGACGTACGAAGCCGTGGCGCAAGTCACCGAACTGGGCCTGGGTCAATCCAGCGCCGTCGGTATCGGTGGCGATCCCATCAACGGCCTGAAGCACGTTGACGTCCTGAAGATGTTCAATGACGATCCCGACACCGACGCCGTCATCATGATCGGCGAAATCGGCGGTCCGGACGAAGTCAACGCTGCCGAGTGGGCGAAGGACAACATGAAGAAGCCGGTCGTCGGCTTCATCGCTGGTGTCACCGCTCCTCCCGGAAAGCGCATGGGCCACGCTGGCGCCCTGATCTCCGGCGGCGCCGACACGGCCGACGCCAAGCTGGAAGTCATGGAAGCTTGCGGCATCCGCACCACGCGCAACCCCTCCGAAATGGGCAAGCTGCTCAAGTCGGTGCTGTAAGTCTTTCAGCATTGCGCCAAAAAGCCCGCTTCGGCGGGCTTTTTTTCGTCCGTGCGCAGGGGTAAAGGCGTGAAATTCCGGGGCTAACCTAGGGAAATCCCGTGTCCATATCGCGGTCGTCCAATCATACGGAAAGCTGAACGAAACTATAATGAAAGAAATTTCGCACGTACCCAGCAAGAATGCCGTCGGGCTCGCACCAAGACGGTCAGTACGGCTTTCGTTTTTTTTCATCCATTAATTTGGTTTGTCCTAGGGGGATCACACCTAGGAAAGAGAGGCATGGAACTCAGTTCAGCGGCATTCTGGATAGCGCTGCTCCAGATTATTTGGGTCAACATCCTGCTATCAGGCGACAACGCCGTGGTGATTGCGCTGGCGGCGCGTTCGTTGCCCCCGGCCCAACAGAAGAAAGCGATCACGATCGGTTCGGCCGCCGCGATCATCATGCGTATCGTGCTGACCCTGGTGGCAGCCAAATTGCTGCTGCTGCCGTGGCTCAAGCTGATCGGCGCGTTGCTTCTGGTCTACATCGGCGTGACGCTGCTGATGCCGGAAGGCGACGAAGACGGCGCAGGCAAGACACAAGGCAATCTGCTGACTGCAATTCGCACTATCATGATTGCCGATCTGGTCATGAGCCTGGACAACGTGGTGGCGGTTGCCGCCGCCGCGATGGGCGACACGACCTTGCTGGTTTTGGGCCTGGCCATCAGCATCCCGTTGGTCATCTTTGGCAGCACGCTGCTTCTGAAGGTCATCGAACGTTTTCCGCTCATCGTCTGGGTGGGGGCGGCGCTGCTGGGCTTCATCGCAGGCGAATTGCTGGTGGGCGACCCCGCCCTGCAGGAACCGGTGGCGCGCATCGACGCGGCATTGGGCGTCACGCATCACAGCTTCGAGCTGATGACGGGCGCACTGGGTGCGGTGCTGGTGTTGGCAATTGGTAAAGTTTTGCTGATGCGCCAGAAAGCTGACTGAAAGCTGAATTACAATAATCAGTTGTTTTGAATGATCCTGCCGTGCATGGCACGGCGGGATGGCCGGCTCGGGACCGGCCTTTCTTTTCATATAAATGCCTTCGGGGGTTCTATAGTGCTTGAGTTTTTCCAGACGCTGAGTTGGGCAGCGGTATTCCAGATCATCCTCATCGACATCCTGCTCGGCGGCGACAACGCGGTGGTTATCGCGCTGGCGTGCCGCAACCTTGCGCCCAAGCAGCGCATGCAGGGCATTCTTTGGGGCACCGCGGGCGCCATCATCCTGCGTGTCGTGCTGATCGCTTTTGCGTTGACGCTTCTGTCGATTCCGTTCCTGAAGGTCGTTGGCGGTTTGTTGCTGGTCTGGATCGGCGTCAAGCTCCTGGTCCCCGAAGACGATGCGCATGGCAACGTGAAGGGCGGAACGTCCATCGCCGCCGCCATCAAGACCATCATCATCGCCGACTTCGTGATGAGCCTGGACAACGTGATCGCCATTGCCGGCGCGGCCCAGAACGCCCACGCCGACCATCAGATCGGCCTGGTTGCCTTCGGCCTGATCGTCAGTGTGCCGATCATCATCTGGGGCAGCACCCTGGTCTTGAAGCTG
>Ga0307412_10001079_pt1 | contig 15586 bp, 11 predicted proteins | sample DK1Cmetagenome_3_FD_203823 | JGI IMG/M metagenome (GOLD analysis project Ga0307412, IMG submission 203823) | Maize rhizosphere microbial communities from greenhouse at UC Davis, California, United States - DK15-C-1 | ecosystem: Host-associated > Plants > Roots > Rhizosphere > Soil | place: USA...
CCGCCGGGCGACGCGGATGTGAAGTCGCTTTCGGGCGGTGAGAAACGCCGCGTGGCGCTTTGCCGCCTGCTGCTCGAAAAGCCCGACATCCTGCTGCTCGACGAACCGACCAACCATCTGGACGCCGAAAGCGTGCAGTGGCTGGAAAACCACCTCATCAACTATGCGGGCAACGTCATCCTCGTCACCCACGACCGCTATTTCCTCGACAATGTCGTTGGCTGGGTGCTGGAACTCGACCGCGGCCGGGGCATCCCGTTCGAAGGCAATTACTCCGCCTGGCTGGAGGCTAAGGCCAAGCGCATGGCGCAGGAAGAGCGTGAGGAAGCCGGCCGCCAGAAGGCGATCAAGGAAGAGCTGGAATGGATCAGGCAATCCCCCAAGGCGCGCCAGACCAAGAGCAAGGCCCGTATCCGCGCCTTTGACGAACTGGTCGAAAAACAAAATGCCCGCGCGCCGGGCAAGGCGCAGATCGTCATCCAGACACCCGAACGCCTTGGCGGCAAGGTGATCGAGGCGAAGGGGCTGACCAAGGCCTATGGCGACAAGCTGCTGTTCGAAGATCTCGACTTCACGCTGCCGCCGGGCGGTATCGTCGGCGTCATTGGCCCCAATGGCGCGGGCAAATCCACCCTGTTCAAGCTCATCACCGGCAAGGAACAGCCGGACGGCGGCACGATCGAGATCGGCGAGACGGTCAAGCTCGGCTATGTCGACCAGAGCCGCGATCACCTCGACCCGAACCATAATGTCTGGGAGGAGATTTCCGGCGGTCATGACCTGATGACCATCGGCAAGCATGAGCTTCAGACCCGCGCCTATGTCGGGGCGTTCAACTTCAAGGGCGTGGATCAGCAGAAAAAGGTCGGGCAGCTATCGGGCGGTGAGCGCAACCGCGTGCACATGGCGAAGCTGTTGAAGGAGGGTGGCAACGTCCTCCTGCTCGACGAACCGACCAACGACCTTGACGTTGAAACGCTGCGTGCGCTGGAAGACGCCCTGGAAAATTTCGCGGGCTGCGCCGTGGTCATCAGCCACGACCGCTTCTTCCTCGACCGCCTGGCGACGCACATCCTGGCGTTTGAAGGCGACAGCCATGTCGAATGGTTTGAGGGGAATTTCGAAGCGTATGAGGAAGACAAGCGCCGCCGCCTGGGCGACGCGGCGGATCGGCCGACAAGACTGGCGTATAAGAAGCTGACGCGGTGAACTTAGAAATGATACTGGCACTCGCTTCGGCAATCGCCGGTATCATAGCGGCCTCGTTAACCGTGTTTCTTACAAAGAAAAAAGAACGTGAAGCAGAATGGCGCAGCAAGAAGCTCGCCTACTATGAAGAGTTTTTTGCTGCCGTATCAGGGATCGTAGGTGATACAGTCCCTGATACCGGACACATGCGATTTGCTAATGCGGTAAACAAGCTGCACCTAGTCGCCTCTCAGGAGGTTGTTGATGCACTGCATCTATTTCTAGATGAAACAGCGGTAGGTAATAAAAACAAAAGCATGGAACGTCAGCATCGGCTGTGGTCAAATCTTGTCTGGCATATCCGGAATGACATGCAAGACTGCCCAGCTAAACCACTGGATCAATTTGAAGCGCGATTGTGGGCATCCGGAACAGGGTCTAACGCTTAACGGCAGCCCTCAAAGCACCTTCAGATAATCGAAATAGGACCCATCCGGCGGGCCGTCGAGGGCGGCCATGACGGGGGCCATCACCTCTTTGGGCAGGCTACCAAATGACGATCCGTGCGCTTCTTCGGATTCCCATTTTTCGATGAAGATGAAACGCCGCTCATTGCCGGTGTCGCGCAGCAGTTCGACCCCTTCGCAGCCCTTGATGGTGCGAACACCGTCGGCGAGATAGGACAAAGCGGCTTCCAGCACGCCGTCATGACCTTCCTGGGCGTGCATGATGTAGAGACGGGCGACAGTCATGGCGAGTCCTCTCTAAATGTCCTCGATCAGTCTACCATAAAGGTCCGGCCGGCGGTCACGGAAAAAGCCCATTCCAGCCCGATGCCGGCGCGCCTGATCGAGGTCCAGCGTCACGACCAGCGCGCCGGTTTCGTCCTTGCCCGCCTCGGCCATCAGGTCGCCCCATTCATCGGTAATGAAGCTGTTCCCGTAAAAACTCTGCCCATCCTCATCCCCGATGCGGTTGGCGGCGATCACCGGCATGACGTTGGAGACCGCGTGGCCGACCATCGCCCGGCGCCACATGCGGCTGGTGTCGAGTTCTGCGTCATAGGGTTCTGAACCGATGGCGGTGGGAAAGAACAGCATTTCCGCGCCCATCAGCGCCATGATCCGCGCGGTTTCGGGATACCATTGGTCCCAGCAGATACCGACGCCTATGGCACCATAGCGCGTTTCCCAGACCTTGAAGCCCGTATTGCCGGGACGGAAATAATATTTTTCCTCATAGCCCGGGCCGTCGGGAATATGGCTCTTGCGATAGACGCCCATGATCTCGCCTGCGTCGCCGATCATGGCGAGCGAGTTGTAATGATGCTGCCCGTCCCGCTCGAAGAAGCTGGTGGGGATGTAAACCTGCAGTTCCGCCGCAAGCTTTTGCATCGCCAGCACGGCGGGATGTTCGCTCAGCGGCCGCGCTTGGGAGAAGAGGCTTTCCTCCTCGACCTTGCAGAAATAGGGGCCCTCGAACAGTTCCGGCGGCAGGATGATCTTCGCCCCGCGAGCGGCGGCCTGCCGCACCAACGCAGTGGCCGCGGCGATATTCTCGTCAATATCGTCCGAAAAGGCGAGTTGCAGGGCAGCGACGGTTACCTTGGTCATTCTTCACTCCATGGCGAGAGCCGGAATTCAGGCGCTCGGCATCTGCTGGCTGATGCAGTGGAAACTTCCGCCGCCGGTCAATATGGCGTCGCTCATCAGTCCGACAATCTCTCGTCCGGGGAAAAAGGGCTTCAATGCGTCGAGCGCGGCCTGATCGTTCGGCCGACCATAGATCGGCACGATGACGGCGGCATTGCCGATGTAAAAGTTCATGTAGCTTGCCGGAACAATGTCGCCATCGCGCCGGACGAGGCCGGGCGAAGGCATGGAGACGACTTCCACGCCGAAGGCGCGCGCCCGCGCTTTGGCGTCGGCGTAAATGGCGGCGTTGGGATCATCATCGCCCGCAGGCTCGGGAATGGCCAGCAGGCCTTCGCCAACGAACCGGGCCAGATTGTCCACATGCCCGTCGGTATGGTCGTTGACCAGGCCGTCACCCAGCCACAGCAGGTCATTATAGCCAAGGCTTCCGGCCAGCAGGGTTTCGATCTTGCGGCGGTCCAGTTGCGGGTTGCGATTGGGGTTGAGCAGGCATTGCCCGGTCGTGACGGCAAGCCCGGTCCCATCGGTATCCACGGCCCCGCCCTCGAAGATCCAGTGCCCCTTTGCGCAGGGCAGGTCCGCCTGCGCGGCCAGCAGCGCGCCAATCTCCTTGTCGCCGGGCATGTCGTAGCTTCCGCCCCAGCCGTTGAAGTCGAAATCGACGAGCGCCCGCGCCGCGCCATCGCTGACCGCGATAGGGCCGGTATCGCGCAGCCAGACATCGCCGAAGGGCACAGTCTGGACGACGACGCCCGGTTGAACCATTGCCCGCGCTGCTTCAGCCGAGGCGGCATCGGCGGCGACGAGGCGCACTTCCTCGCCTCCCCCCTCCGCGTGCACAGCATTGGCGAAGGCGGCGACTTGAACGCGCGCGGCTTCAAAGGCGTCCGGCCATTCTTCGGGATTGCTGGGAAAACCGATCCAGACCCAGTCGTGCAAGGCCCATTCGGCTGGCTGGCGATAGGTCATTTCACGGGTTCCTGCGCAGTTTATGGGCGTTTACACCATCGGCTGCGCAGGAAAAGGGCTAATATGGTTCGACCCGCAGAGAAGCGCCGGGCCTAATCGTCATAGCGGTCGTAATAGCGGTCGCGGTCGCGGCTTGATGCGATCGCCGCGCCGATCGCCAGGCCGATCACACCGGCCGCAATCACCGCCCCGCTGTCGTCGCGATAATAGTGATCCCGGTAATAGACTCTGGGCGGCCCCCCATAACGGTAATAACCGCGCGGATAGTAGCCGCGATAATCGCCATATCTGTGCCGGTCATAATGGCGGTAACGGGGGCGGTCATAATCGCGATAGTGCCGTCCATGGCCTCCGCGATATTCCCGATAGTCGCGATATCCGTCGTGGCGGGCCTGCGCCGGAACCGCACTCATCAATGCGCCGGCCAATGCCGCGCCGATCAGATTTTTGAAGATATTCCGCATGGCAATCCTCCCACAGCAAGGGATCAAGGCCATAATGGCTGCCCGCACAGAATAGCGCGGCGGGATTAACCTAAGCAGAACGGGGAATGTGCAGACAGGGCCCGAGCGGGCCGGCATTTTTTGATTTTGGTCGGGGCGAGAGGATTCGAACCTCCGACCCCCACACCCCCAGTGTGATGCGCTACCAGGCTGCGCTACGCCCCGACCAGAGGGGCGGCATTTAGGACCATAAGCGCGGCGTTGCAAGAGCGATGGCGACCCTGTCCGGATTTTTGTCAAATCCCCTTATCAGGTTCCGCCGCCGTTCCTATTTGTGCTTGCTCTCAGCCCTTGCTATGGGGCGAAACTCGAAAAATAGAACTGTTCTTAAAAAGACGAGACTCCTCACAATGTTCATTTCCACAGCCTTTGCCCAGACCAGCGGCGCGGCCGCGCCCGGCGGCGCGAGCTTCCTTGTCCAGATACTGCCCCTGGTGCTGATCTTCGCGGTCTTTTATTTCCTGCTCATCCGTCCGCAGCAGAAGAAGATGAAGGAGCACCGCGCGACGATCGATGCCGTCAAGAAGGGGGATCAGGTCATCACCGCAGGCGGCCTGGTGGGCAAGGTTCTCCGGGTCGATGAAGCCTATGCCGATGTGGAAATCGCCCAGGGGGTGAAGGTCAAGGTCGTGAAATCCACCTTGTCCGATGTTGTCCAGCCGGGCAGCACCAAGCCGGCGAACGACTGATCCCTCCATGCTCGACTTTCCCCGCTGGAAGATATGGCTCGTCGCCCTGACGGTAATCGTCGGTGTGCTGTTCTCCGTCCCGAGCTTCCTCCCGGAACGGGTGGTGGCGCAATTGCCCGCTGCCTTTCAGGCGCGGATCAATCTGGGCCTCGACCTGTCGGGGGGCAGTCATATCCTGCTGGAGGCGGACACGAGCGATGTCGCCAAGCTACGGCTGGAAACCATGGAAGATACCGTGCGCACCGAAATGCGCCGGAACGAGCCAAGGATTTCGATCGGGGACATTTCCCGGCGGGACGGCAAGCTCAGCTTCATGGTTCGCGACCGGTCCCAAGTGGACGCCGCCGTCGAGCGCATTCGCGCGCTGACGCAGGGGGCCGGGATGACCGGAGAGCGCGACTGGAATGTCGAGGTGGTGGACAGCTCGACCATCGTGCTGACGCCGACATCCTCCGGTCTGGATGCAGCGGTCGAAAGCGCCATGGAGGTAGCGACGGAAGTCATCCGCAAGCGGATCGACGAAATGGGCACCAGGGAGCCCACGATCATCCGCCAGGGCGCAAACCGCATTGTCGTGCAGGTGCCCGGCCTGCAGAATCCAGAGGCGCTGAAGTCGCTGCTCGGCAAGACGGCGAAGCTGGAATTCAAGCTGGTCGATGCATCGGCCGATCCGGCCGAACTGGCCCAGGGACGCGCGCCTGTCGGCAGCCAGGTCCTGCCCTATCCCACCAACCCGTCCGGCGTCCCTTACATTGCCGTGAAGCGTCAGGTGATGATCAGCGGCGACCAACTGATCGACGCGCAGCAGGGCTTTGACCAGCAGAACAACGAACCGGTCGTCAATATCCGCTTCGACGGCGCGGGCGGACGCAAATTCGCGCGGGTCACGACCGAGAATGTGAACCGGCCGTTTGCCATCATCCTGGACGGCACGGTGCTGTCCGCGCCCAATATCAATGAGCCTATCCTGGGCGGTTCCGCGCAGATTTCCGGCAGTTTCACCGTCGCCAGCGCCAACGAACTGTCCATCGCCTTGCGCTCGGGCAAGCTTCCCGTGGCGCTTACGGTGGTGGAAGAACGCACGGTCGGGCCGGATCTGGGAGCCGACTCCATTCGCAAGGGCGTTCTGGCCGGCGGCATCGCGACCACGGCCGTGCTGATCTTCATGATCGTCACCTATGGCCGGTTCGGCGTCTATGCCAATATAGCGCTGGTGGTGAATATCTTCCTGATCGTGGGGATCATGGCGATCTTCAACGCGACCTTGACCTTGCCCGGCATCGCCGGCTTCGTCCTGACCGTCGGTGCGGCGGTGGATGCGAACGTGCTCATCAACGAACGCATCAGGGAAGAACAGCGGCGCGGGCGAGGGATCATCCAGACGATCGAGGTGGGATACAAGGAGGCGAGCCGCGCGATTTTCGACGCGAACATCACCAACGTCATCGCGGCGGCGTTGATGTTCTATTTCGGCTCAGGTCCGATCCGGGGCTTTGCCGTGGTGTTGACCATCGGCATCGTCACCAGCGTCTTTACCGCGGTAACCGTTTCCCGGCTGTTGGTCAGCTCCTGGCTACGCCGGCGGCCAACGACGCTGACGATCTGACTGACGGACGGGAGAACATCATGCGACTTTTGAAACTCGTCCCGGAGAATACCAATCTCCAATTCCTGAAATGGCGCAACATCGCCATGGCCATCAGCTTCCTGATGATCGCCGGATCGATCGCGCTGGTTGCGACCAGGGGCCTTAACCTCGGCGTCGATTTTGTCGGCGGGCAGATGGTGCGGGTGACGTTCACGGAGGCACCGAACCTCGACGATCTGCGAAAGCGCGTCGATGCGCTGGGCCTGGGCGGCAGCACGATCCAGCAATTCGGCGGTCCCAATGAGGTAACGATCCGCACATCCCTTCCGGTGGGAGACGAGGGCGCGTCGAACAGGGCCGCGACGGAACTCAAGCGTGCCGTCAGCGCCGGTTATCCGGACGCAAAGTTCGGCAGCGTCGATGCGGTGTCGGGCAAGGTATCGGGCGAACTTTTCCGAACCGGTACTTATGCGATGGTTTTGGCGATGATCGCCATTTCCATCTACATCTGGTTCCGGTTCGAATGGCAGTTCGGCCTGGGCGCATTGTTCGCGCTGTTCCACGACGTATCGCTGACATTCGGCTTCTTCGCGCTCACCCAGCTTGAATTCGACCTCAACATCGTCGCGGCCGTCCTGACCATTATTGGCTATTCCTTGAACGACACCATTGTCGTGTTCGATCGCATCCGGGAAAATCTGCGGAAGTATCGCAAGATGGAGATCATCCCGATTCTCGATCTCTCGCTCAATGAAACGCTGGCCCGGACGATGATGACATCGCTCACCATGATGATCGCTCTGCTAGCGCTGCTGCTCTGGGGTCCGGAAGTAATCTTCGGATTCACCGCCGCAATGCTGCTTGGCATCTTCATTGGAACCTACTCATCCGTGTACATGGCCGCGCCGATACTAGTGTGGACCAAAATCGGACCCCACAGCTTCGTGCCAAAGGATGTGGGACCAGTGGCTGGAGCGGAGCGCCTCAGCCGCAGGGAAACGACAAGCGAGCCATGATCGACCTGCGCCGCGATCCTGACCCGTCCGGGCCGGTCATCACCGGCTTTTCGGGTACAGGGTTTCGCGTGCAGGGCACGATATTCCATGATGGCCTGATGCTGACGCCGCGAGAGGCAAGCGCATGGACCGCGCCCGATGCCGGCGCATTGACCGCCGATCATGTCCGGCCGCTGCTCCAGATTGACCCGCCGCCTGAATTTCTGTTGCTAGGTACGGGAAGCGGACTTGTCCATCCGCCCCGCGCTTTCGTCCACGCGCTTGAGGCCATGGATATCGGGGTGGAAGTGATGGACAGCCGAGCCGCCGCGCGTGCCTGGGGCGTATTGCGGGCGGAGGGGCGCTGGATCGCCGGGGCGTTTTTGCCCCTGTGACTCAACCGGCCCGAACTTCTTGCAGGACGCACAGATGATCAGAACCGGACCGCTCAAGATCAAGCTCCAGCTGTTTTGCGGCGACGAAATCGCTATGGGGCCGGGCAAGGCCGACCTGCTGGAAGCCATTGCCCGCGAGGGTTCCATCTCCGGAGCGGGCCGCGCTTTGGGCATGAGCTACCGGCGGACCTGGATGCTCGTCGATGTCATGAACCGCTGCTGGCGGCAGCCGCTGGTGGAAACCTCGGCGGGCGGAAGCCATGGCGGTGGCGCGCGCGTAACGCCGTTCGGCGCGGAAATCCTTGCCCGATTCCGTGCCCTCGAACAATGCTGCGCAGGAGCGGCGGCAGGCGAGACGCTGGGCCTGCTGGCGGCCGACCTGCTGACCGAACCGCAAACGAACTGACGATATTCCGAGCCGTTTAAGCCCCTTTCCCTTGATGGGAGAAGGATACGAAGCCTTGACCCGGCGTAGCCGGGCTTAGGCGGAGTTGGAAGAGGGTGAGCGGGCCACAGGCCCGCGCGATTGCAGCGCAATCGCTTCACCCTCACCCAACTTCGGCTAGGGAGCAAAGCTCCAAGCCTGCGTAACCCTCTCCCATCAAGGGAGAGGGTGCCGGATGCCCCCTACCGCGCGATACCGCCGGCCGCCAGCACCGCCAGCGTCACCAGTTCCGATGCGGTTGAGCCCATGGTCGCGATCTGGACGGGTTTTTCCATGCCGACCAGCATCGGGCCGATTATCGCATCGCCGCCTAGTTCGCGGAGGAGCTTGGCCGAGAGATTCGCCGATTGCAGGCCCGGCATGACCAGCACATTGGCTGGCCCCGACAGGCGGCTGAACGGGTATTTCATCATCACTTTCGGATTAAGCGCCGCATCGGGCGCCATTTCGCCTTCATATTCGAAGTTGACCCCCCGCTCGTCGAGCATCGCCACGGCGTCGCGGATATTGTCGAGCCACTGGCCCGCCGGATTGCCGAAAGTCGAATAGGAAAGGAAGGCCACGCGCGGTTCATGCCCCATGCGGCGCGCGACCGCCGCCGTGCCTTCGGCGATGTCGGCCAGTTCCGACGCGGACGGACGTTCATGGACCGTCGTATCGGCCATGAAGACCGTATGCGCCTGCCCCACCAGAACATGGATACCGAAGGATGTCTGCCCCTCCTTGGGATCAAGCACCTTGCGGATTTCGCGCATGGTCTGGGCATAAGGACGGGTAACGCCGGAAATCATCGCATCGGCTTCGTTGAGCTGCAGCAGCAACGCGCCGAAAATGTTGCGATCGCGGTTGACCATGCGTTCGCAATCCCGCCGCAGGTAACCGCGCCGCTGCAAACGCTGATACAGAAGTTCCACCATCTTTGGCACCAGCGGCGAATTGACGCTGTTGTGCACTTCAAAGCTTTGCGGATTGGCGACACCCAGGGCGGCAAGACGGTCATAGACGTCATTGCGGCCGACCAGCACGGGAACGCCGTAGCCGCCGTCGCGGAACTGGATCGCCGCCCGCAGCACGACTTCTTCTTCGCCCTCGGCAAAGACGACACGCTTGGGCTCGGCCCGGGCGCCGTCATAGGCAAGGCTGAGGACCGAAGTGGTCGGATTGAGCCGGGCCTTGAGGCTCTGGCGATAGGCGGCGATGTCCTCGATCGACTTTTGCGCGACGCCGCTGTCCATCGCGGCCTGCGCCACTGCGGCGGGCACAACCTCCATCAGGCGCGGGTCGAAGGGGGCGGGAATGATATAGTCCGGCCCAAAACTGTGGGAAAGGCCGCCATAGGCAATCGCTACTTCTTCCGGCACCTGCTGGCGGGCAAGGTCGGCGATGGCATGGGCCGCCGCGATCTTCATCTCTTCATTGATCGTCGTCGCCCGCACGTCGAGCGCGCCACGGAAAATGAAGGGGAAGCCGAGAACATTGTTCACCTGATTGGGATAGTCCGACCGTCCCGTCGCGATGATGGCGTCAGGACGCGCGGCCTTCGCTTCCGGCGGCGAGATTTCCGGGTCGGGGTTCGCCATGGCGAAGATGATGGGCCGGGGGGCCATGTCCTTCACCATCTCCGGCTTCAACGCGCCAGCCGCCGAAAGGCCAAGGAAGATGTCCGCGCCCGATAGCGCCTCTTCCAGGGTCCGTGCCTCGGTTTTGACGGCGTGGGCCGACTTCCACTGGTCCATGCCGGTCGTCCGGCCCTGATAGATGACGCCGCTGCGATCGCACATTGTCACATGGTCGGGGCGCACACCCATGGCCTTGATGAGTTCGGTGCAGGCAATCGCCGCCGAACCCGCGCCGTTCACGACCACCTTCACATCCTTGAGCTCGCGCCCGGTAAGATAACAGGCGTTTATGACGCCGGCCGCCGTGATGATGGCGGTGCCATGCTGGTCATCATGAAAGACAGGGATATTCATCCGCTCCCGCAGCGTCTGCTCGATGACGAAGCATTCGGGCGCCTTGATGTCTTCCAGATTGATGCCGCCAAAGCTCGGCTCCATCAATTCGACCGCATTGATGAAGGCATCGACATCCTCGGTCTTCAGCTCAATGTCGATGGAATCAACGTCGGCGAAACGCTTGAAGAGAACGGCCTTGCCTTCCATCACCGGCTTGGACGCCAGCGCGCCCAGATTGCCCAGACCCAGGATCGCGGTGCCGTTGGATATCACCGCCACCAGATTGCCCTTGGCGGTGTAATCATAGGCCGTTGAGGGATCCTTCGCGATGGCGAGGACAGGAACGGCGACGCCGGGCGAATAAGCGAGGCTGAGGTCGCGTTGCGTCGCCATGGGCTTGGAAGCAATGATCTCGATCTTGCCCGGCCGTCCGTAGGAGTGGAAGAGCAGCGCCTCGCGCTCCGAAAATTCGACATTCGCCTTGTCACTCATTCAGGGTTCCCCATTATCAATCTATCATCCATGCGATCTATCGTTCGCCGTAGGATCGAAATGCCTTCCAGACAAGCCGTTCGCGCCAATTTTCTACCCTCTTTCTTGTCGAAAGCTCCTCGGCTATCGCCTGTAGCGATGACCAAGTCCGCCGCCTTCAAAAATGAAAGTCCGCCCGCCGGTAGCACACCGATGATGGTGCAATATTTCGAATTGAAAGCGGAAGCAGGTGATTGCCTGCTTTTTTACCGCATGGGCGACTTTTTCGAGCTGTTCTTTGAGGATGCGAAGCTGGCGGCGGCAACGCTCGATATCGCCCTCACCTCGCGCGGGGAGCATGGCGGGGAGCCGGTACCGATGTGCGGCGTGCCGGTGCATGCAGCGGAAAACTACCTCGCTCGCCTTATCCGGGCCGGACACCGGGTCGCCATAGCCGAGCAGACCGAGACGCCCGCGCAGGCAAAGTCGCGCGGCGGCAAGGCGCTGGTGGGGCGGGCCATCGTGCGTTTCGTGACCGCAGGCACATTGACAGAGGATAGCCTGCTCGACTCGCGCAGCGACAACATGCTGGTCGCGATCGGCGGGGCGGGCGGAAAACTCGCGCTGGCGGCGGCGGATATTTCAACCGGACGGTTCGAGGCGATGGCCGTCGAGGAAGGCGTGCTGCAGGCAGAGCTGGCACGGTTGCGCGCGTCGGAAATCGTCGTGGCGGACGATCTAATCCTTGACCTGCCGGACACCCACGCCTTCGGGCGCGAAGCGTTCGACAGCAGCCGGGCCGAAGCGCGGATGAAGAAACTGTTCGGCGTTGCGACGCTGGACGGATTTGGCCAGTTTTCCCGGGCTGAACTCGCCGCGATGGGCGGGCTGCTCTCCTATCTCGATCATGCGGGCAAGGGGAAGCTCCCCTTCCTGCAGCCGCCGATCCAGCGGCATTCGGGCATGCATCTGATGATCGATGCGGCAACGCGCGAAAGTCTGGAAATCACGCAGACAATGGCGGGCGTCCGTGCCGGAAGCCTGCTCGGCAGCATCGACAGGACGGTGACGGGGGCAGGCGCGCGGCTGCTCGGGTCGGACATCTCCGCGCCGCTGATGGACCGGGCAGCGATCGAGCAGCGCCTGGCGCTCGTCGAATGGTTCCACGACGACAGCAACATGCGCGACTATGTGCGAGGCGCATTGAAAGCGCTGCCGGATATCGGCAGGGCGCTCGGACGTATCGCCATCGGGCGGGGCAGTCCGCGCGATCTGGGACAGTTGCGCGATGGCCTGAATGAAGCGCGGATGCTGCGGGAGCGGCTCGGACGGCTGGCGGAGGTACCGGAATTGCTGGCGCGATTGCTTCCCCTGCTCGATGGCCATGGCGCGCTGGTCGATCTGCTGTCGCGCGCGCTGGTGCCCAGCCCGCCGACCGAAACAGCGCAAGGGGGCTATATCGCCGATGGCTATGACGCCGCACTGGACGATTTGCGGCGCATGGCGGGCGATGGACGGCGGGCGATTGCGGCGCTGGAGGCAAAATATCGGGGGCAGACCGGCATCACGGCCTTGAAAATCCGGCACAATGCCGTGCTCGGCTATCATGTCGAAGTGCCCGCTCGCCATGGCGACGCCCTGATGGCCGAGGGCAGCGGCTTTACCCATCGGCAGACGCTGGCGGGCGTGGTGCGGTTCAATTCGCCCGACCTGCATGAAGAGGCGCTGCGCGTAGCGCAGGCCGGCAGCCATGCGATGGCCGCCGAAGCCGCGCATCTGGAAGAGCTGATCGAGGCCGTACTGGCGCGCAAGGCCGAAATCTCGCGCGCCGCCGATGCCCTCGCGCGGATAGACGTGTGCGCGGCGCTGGCCGAAAGGGCAGCGGAGGGCGGATGGTGCCGCCCGCATTTCGAGGATAGCCTTTGCCTCGATATTCAGGGCGGGCGGCATCCCGTGGTGGAAGCGGCGCTGGCGAAAGATGGGCAGCCTTTCGTCGCCAATGACTGCCGGCTGGAAGAAAAAAGCCGCCTCTGGCTGGTGACCGGGCCGAACATGGGCGGCAAGTCCACATTCCTGCGGCAAAATGCGCTGATCGTCCTCCTGGCGCAAGCGGGCAGCTTCGTTCCGGCGGCATCGGCGCGATTGAGCCTTGTCGACCGGCTGTTCAGCCGGGTGGGCGCGTCGGACAATCTGGCGCGCGGGCGGTCCACCTTCATGGTCGAAATGGTGGAAACCGCCGCAATCCTCAGTCAGGCGACGGAACGCAGCTTCGTCATTCTGGACGAGGTGGGGCGCGGCACATCGACTTATGACGGCCTGGCCCTCGCCTGGGCCGTGGTGGAGGCAGTGCACGAAACCAACCGCTGCCGGTGCCTGTTCGCGACGCACTATCATGAACTGACACGGCTGGCCGAAAAGCTCGATGCGCTGTCGCTCCACCATGTCCGCGCGCGCGAGTGGAAGGGCGATCTGGTGCTGCTGCATGAACTGGCCCGGGGCCCGGCCGATCGCAGCTATGGACTGGCGGTCGCCCGGCTGGCGGGACTTCCCGCCGCCGTGCTGGCGCGGGCAAAGGATGTGCTGGCGCGGCTGGAGGAAGGCAAGGCGAAGACCGGCGGCATTGCGGTGGGACTGGACGACCTGCCTCTGTTCGCCGCCATGGCGGACATCAAGGAGGAGAAAAAGGACGCCTTGCGCGATGCCCTCCACGCAATCGACGCCGACGCGCTCAGTCCCAGAGAGGCATTGGACGCCATTTATCGGCTCAAGCAACTGGCGGTGGATGACGTTAATCCCTAGATAAGCCTCACCTTGAGCCCGTCGAAGGCTGTTGGGCGACGAATTTTCATAGAGACATATAATCGGATCGGATCATCATTCCTCCATGGCCACCCTCTTCGACAGCATAGCGAGCCGGCGCGCGATCATTGACCGCCGGGCGATCGCCGACAACATCGCCGTTGCAGCGGGCCAGCATCAGGGCGACAGCATGAAGCTGCGCCAGGCGATCGTGACGCAACTGCGCGATGCATTGGCCGATGGGCGGATAGAGGTGGCGCGGCGCCTGATCGCCAACCCTTCGCGCGGGCGGGAGTCGGCCGGGGGTCAGGCGTTCCTGATCGATCAGATCATCCGCCTGCTCTATGACGCAACCGTTCAATATATCTATCCCAACAGTAACCCGACCGCGTCCGAACGGATCGCGATCATGGCCGTCGGCGGCTATGGCCGGGGCGAAATGGCGCCCCACAGCGATGTCGATATCGCCTTCATCACGCCCTACAAGCCCACCGGATGGACGGAGCAAGTCATTGAATCCATGCTCTATTCCCTATGGGATCTGCGCCTGAAGGTCGGCCATTCCAGCCGGTCCATCGACGAAACCATCCGCATGGCGAGGGAAGACCTCACCATCCGCACGGCCCTGCTGGAGGGGCGCTATATCTGGGGCGACCAGCAGGTCTATGATGAAGCCTCCCGCCGCTTCGACAAGGAAGTGGTGAAGGATACCGCACGCACCTTTATCGCCGAAAAGCTGGCGGAACGCGACGCCCGGCACAAGCGGATGGGCGACAGCCGCTATCTGGTCGAACCCAATGTAAAAGAGGGCAAGGGCGGCCTTCGCGACCTGCACACGCTGTTCTGGATCGGCAAATATATTCACCAGGTCCGCTCCGTCGCCGACCTGGTCGATGCGGGGCTGTTGACGCCAAAGGAATTGCGCCAGTTCCAGCGGGCGGAGAATTTCCTCTGGGCCGTGCGCTGCCATCTGCACGCCATTACCGGCCGGGCGGAGGACCGGCTGACCTTCGACCTGCAGAAGGAAATCGCGACGCGGATGCGCTTTGCAGAGCGGCAGGGCAAATCGGCGGTCGAACGGTTCATGCAATATTATTTCCTGAACGCGAAGATGGTCGGCGACCTGACCGGCGTGTTCCTGGCGCATCTGGACGACAGCTTCGCCGCGCGCGGCCGGCGTTTCCTGCCCAGCATCACCCGGCGGCCAAAGAAGCTGAACGGCTTCAGGCTGGACCGGGGACGGCTGGCCCTGCCCTTTGACAATTTCTTTGGCGAGGATCCCGTTCGTCTGATCGAAATGTTCGCGCTGGCGGACCGGCATGATCTGGAAATCCATCCGCTTGCCATGCGCGCGGCCGGACGGGACGCCAATCTGATCGACAGCCGCATCCGCAACGATCCGCGTGCCAACGCCCTGTTCATGGAAGTGCTGACGTCCCCGCGCCGGCCCGAAACGGTGCTGCGCTGGATGAACGAGGCGACGATATTCGGCCGCTTCATTCCCGACTTCGGCCGCGTCGTGGCGCAGATGCAATTCGACATGTATCACCATTATACGGTCGATGAGCACACGATCCGCGCCGTTGGCCTGCTCTCCCGGATCGAAAACGGCATCTATGAAGAGGACCACCCCCTCTCCACTGCCATCGTCCAGAAGCTCGTGTCCCGGCGCGTGCTCTATGTCGCGGTTCTGCTCCACGACATCGCGAAGGGACGCGGCGGCGATCACAGCATCATCGGGGCGGAAATCGCGCTTGATCTCTGCCCGCGACTGGGGCTCAGCGCGGCGGAGACGGATACGGTGTCCTGGCTGGTGCGCTATCACCTGCTGATGTCCGCGACGGCGTTCAAGCGCGACCTTAGCGATTTCAAGACGATCCTGGATTTCACCGACATCGTGCAAAGCCCGGAACGCCTTCGCCTGCTACTGGTGC
>Ga0307412_10001080_pt1 | contig 15585 bp, 17 predicted proteins | sample DK1Cmetagenome_3_FD_203823 | JGI IMG/M metagenome (GOLD analysis project Ga0307412, IMG submission 203823) | Maize rhizosphere microbial communities from greenhouse at UC Davis, California, United States - DK15-C-1 | ecosystem: Host-associated > Plants > Roots > Rhizosphere > Soil | place: USA...
GGATCGGTTTCGACGGCTTCCTGATGAGCGACGACATCGGGATGGAAGCTTTGTCTGGCGACCACGGGCAGCGCGCGGCCGCCTGCGTGGCCGCCGGTTGCGACGTCGCTTTGCATTGCGACGGCAAGATGGAAAACATGCTGCTCGTCGCGAAGGCGGTTCCGGCGCTCTCCGCAGAGGGTGAAGCGCGGCTGTCGCGGGCGATGGCCCTAACCTTCACGCCCGACGACGGCCTCGACTTTGCGGCTGCGGTCGAAAAGCGCGACGCACTGCTAGCCCTAGCCTGATCGCGCGACTTATCCACAAAATGTAGTGGTTCGGCCTTCGCCTTGGGCCGAAACAGCGTTACTCTTCGTTCCATGGGGGTGGAAGGACTCGACTTCACTGTCGGCTCCGACGAGCTGACGCTGAACCTGGACGGGTGGGAAGGTCCGCTCGACCTGCTGCTGAGCCTCGCACGCTCGCAGAAAGTCGACCTGGCGCAGATCTCCATCCTGCAGCTGGTCGACCAGTATACGTCCTATATCGCCGGCGCCCGCGCGCTGAAGCTGGAGGTCGCCGCCGACTATCTCGTGATGGCGGCGTGGCTCGCGTATCTGAAATCCTGCCTGCTGCTGCCCAAAGACCCGGAGCAGGACCCAAGCCCGGAAGAGGTAGCGCTGCGCCTCCAAATGCGGCTGCAGCGGCTCGACGCCATGCGGGAGGCGGGAGCACGGCTGCTCGGCCGCGACCGGGTTGGCCGCGACGTCTTCGTTCGCGGTGCTGCTGAAGGCCTGCGACTGGTACGCAAGTCTGCGTGGCAGGTCAGCGCGTTCGACCTGTTCGCCGCCTATGGCATGGTCAAGGCGCGGACTGCGCCGGCGATGCACGTAGTTCATGCGCGGCACGTGATGACTCTCGACGAAGCGATCGAGCGCGTCAGCAAACTGATCGGCCATGCGATCGACTGGATGGACATCGAATCTTTTCTGCCGATGACGGACGATCCGGTCTTCCGGAAATCTGCCCTCGCTTCCAGCTTCGTTGCCGCGCTTGAACTGGCCCGACGAGGACGGATCGATATTTCTCAGGAGAGCGCCTTCGCTCCGCTGAGGATTAAGACCGCATGATGGATGAGCTTGCGAGGGCCGTCGAAGCGACCTTGTTCGCGTCCGCCGAGCCGCTGTCGGCGGAAGACATCGCGCTTCATGTGCCGGACGGCGACATCCAAAGCGCATTGCGTTCGCTTGCAGACCATTACGGCGGGCGAGGGGTCGAGCTCGTGGAGCGTGGCGGCTGCTGGCATTTCCAGACCGCGCCTGACCTCGCCCACTTACTACGGCGTACGCGAGAGGAGACGCGGCGGCTGTCGCGCGCGGCAACCGAAACCCTTGCAATCATCGCCTATCACGAACCCGTCAGCCGCGCGGAGATCGAGGCGATCCGAGGCGTGCAAATCTCGAAAGGCACAATCGACGTGCTGATGGAGGCGGGCTGGGTTCGCACCGCGGGTCGTCGCGAAGGACCGGGACGGCCCTTGCTCTATGCGACTACTACCGAATTTCTCACCCACTTCAGCCTCGGTTCGCGCCGCGATCTGCCCGGGATTGACGATCTAAAGGCGGCGGGCCTGCTCGATCCGCTGGAGGAAGGGCTTTTCCAGGCTCTGGGTGACAGCCAACTGGAAAGCGAGGAAGAGGAAGACTAAGTGTCGCTCACAAAGCGGCCGCCTGGCCCTTCCTGACGGAGTTACCCATGGGTTCGTTCAGCTTCTGGCATATCCTGATCCTTGCGATCATCGTCCTCCTGCTGTTCGGCGGAAATCGCTTCTCGGCCATGATGGGCGACGTCGCGAAGGGGCTGAAGAGCTTCAAGCAGGGCATGTCCGACGAGGAGGACGATCGCCGCCAGCGCTATGACGAGCAGCGCCGTTCCGACCCGCGCCCGCTTCCGCGAACCGACGATCGTCCGATCGACGTGACTCCCGAGCCCCGGTCGACCGTCGACCCGGCGCCGAGAGACGATCGCATCGAGCGCTAAGACGGTACCGCGCCGATGTTCGGCGTCGACACTTCCGAACTCATCATTCTTGCCGTCCTGGCGCTGATCTTCATCGGCCCCAAGGATTTGCCGATGGCGTTACGCACGGTCGGCCGTTGGGTCGGTCAAGTTCGAGGCATGGCGCGGCATTTCCAGAGCGGGGTCGAAGCAATGATCCGCGAGGCTGAACTCGAGGAAATGGAAAAGAAGTGGCGCGAGGAGAATGACCGCATCATGCGCGAGTATCCGGCGCTGATGGAGCAGTCGGCCGAGACGCCTGCCGACGTGCCGATGCCCGAGCCGCGCCTGCCGCTGGATGACGACATTCCCGATCCGTTGAGCCCGCCGCCTGCGGCCGAGCCCACGCCTGAAAAGCGTGAGCTGCCGTGAGGGATATTGACGACACCAAGGCGCCGTTGCTCGAACATCTGATCGAGCTCAGGAGGCGGCTGCTCTGGTCCCTGGCGCTTCTCGTCGCCTTGTTTTTCTCGTGCCTTTATTTCTCCAAGCCGATCTTCGCCTTCCTGGTGCAGCCGTTGATTGCCGCCGGGCAGGGCAAGATCATCTACACCGACATCTTCGAAGCGTTCTTCGCCGAGGTGAAAGTGGCGCTGTTCGCTGCGCTGATGCTCGGCTTCCCCTTCTTCGCGATTCAGATGTGGAAGTTCGTCGCGCCGGGACTTTACGCTAAGGAGAAGAAGGCGCTCCTGCCATTCCTGCTGATGACGCCGGTCTTCTTCATAGGCGGCGCGTCCTTCGCATATTATGTCGCAATGCCTTGGGCGTTGCACTTCCTGCTCAGCTTCCAGGGGGACATTGGGGGGATCCAGCGAGAGGCGTTGCCGGGCGTCGGAAACTATCTAAGCTTCTGCACGCGCTTCCTGTTCGGGTTCGGCGCTGCATTCCTGCTGCCGATCCTGCTGATGATCCTGGAACGTGCCGGGCTGATCACGCTTCAGCAGCTGACCAAGTCGCGCCGTTACGCGATTGTCGCCTCGGCCGCGATCTCGGCCGTCCTCACACCGCCGGACGCAGTGTCGATGCTGCTGCTGATGGTGCCCCTCTACACGCTGTACGAATTTGCGATCCTCGCCATTCGCCTGACGCACTGGCGGCGCAGCCGGCGCGAAGCCGCGACTGGCGGAGCGGAAATCTCAGAGGCTGGAAAGAATGAGGGCCCAGAAGCGCCACCGGGGGGGGGGAGGGTTGGCGGTTCTGGGCCCATTTAAGCGGATAGCGAGAGCGGGGGGGCAAAAGGTCACTATCCGAATAGCAGAACGGCTCTGTGGGACTGGGGTTCCGAGACCGCAGACAAATTTATCAAAAATTTCGTCGCAACCGTAACGACTTCCGTTCAATTGAGCGGGAAGACCGGCAATTCGACGCTGTAGCGGCCTAGCTTGCGGTCGAGGCTTGACCGCAACTGCTTGGCGAGACCCGCAACGATCCGCTCGAACTGCACCTTTTCGCGGGTCCCTTCGTCGTCCGGAACGAGCACGGGGCTGTTTAGCGTCAGGCGGGCGGTCAGTTCGCTCGAGCGCCGGAGACTGATCTCTACAGGGTCATTGGGCGTGCGAAGGAGGGCAAACTCGACAATTTCGGTGATCAAGAAGGCAACGGACACTGCGACGTCCTGCGTCGTGTTGGCGCCTTCGAGGTCCAGGTCGATCCGCAGGCCGCGGGCCGTCTCGGGTGCCGTAGCGCGAAGCTCCGCCGCCAGTTCGGAGATTAACGGCCGCAGGGAGATGCCACGGTTTTCCTCCATCTCCGCATAATGGTTGCGATGCACGATCGACAGCGCGCCGACCCGCCGCCCGATCGACGAATAAGCGTCGCGCGCTAGCGGGCTCTCGGCGTTGCGGCCGTGGATATTGAGCAGGGACGCGACGACCTGAAGGTTGTTTTTCACGCGATGATGGACTTCGCGGACCAGCCGCCGCTGCCCATCGAGCGCTCCCGCCATGTCGCGTTCGGAAGTTTCAACGCGATCGACGGCACGCCCGAAGGCGTCGCGCAGATCCTTGATCTCCGTCGCGGGACCGAGCTTGGTCGGCAGACGATAATCCGGATCGCCCGGTTGATATTCGACGACTGCCCGCTGCAGTCGGCGCAGTGGGCGGATCAGAAGGCCGCTCACCAGCGCCCAGCTGATGGCTGCGGCGACCAGCCACATCAGGAACGGCAGCAGCAGCATCAACCGCTCGCTGGTGGTGATGCGCGGCACAAAGTTCGCGACCGTGACCTGCAATCGATTGTTCGCGATCGGCCAGGTCGACGTGGACGCTTCCTGGTCCTCGGCCGGCAGCGCGTCGGCGGCAACAATGCGCATTTCCTTTTGGCCGTCCTTGACGACCAGCATCTTCAGGTCAGGAGCGGCGTCGACCGTGGCCTGACGCAACTCGTCCAGCGTTAGCGCGCCAGTGGCCATTCCTCCTGCAACGCCAACGCGAAGTGTCAACGCATTCGCCTGCGGCGCGAGACGAAGGGCAATGTTACCCGGTGCAACGAAGGGCAGTCCGCCAGTCCCCGGGACGTCCCCGACTTCGCAGATCGGCGAGCCATCGATGGTTTCGAGTTCAAAGGATTGGGCAACACCCGGGGTTACACTGAGAGAACGACGAACTTCATCGCACGGTTGTTCGGCGCCATCGACGCGGCCGTTGGCGGCGATGCGCAGCGCAAGGGCGTTTCGAGCAATGAGGCTTTCGACCGCTCGGGCGCCGAGCCGGGCCTGATCCTCGGCCTGGGTGTGAAGCACGCGATTGGCATCGCGGATGCCCTGGCTGGCGATCCATACCAGGCCGATCCCGACAGGCAGCAGCGCTGCACTAAGGATCAACATCAGCTTTGCAGTGGTGGGGAGGGCCGCGAAGCGGCGCGACAATTCGCTCAGCACGGACACAAATCCGTCACTCGATCAGCTGAGTTTCCCAAGGAGGTCGCTAAAATCATCGGGTACGGTTTCGCGCAGCGTGTCGTCATAGATCGTGCGCAACGCACGTCCGATGTCGCCAGCCTTCTGCTTGCGACCCTTTTTCTCGTCAGGCACTTTTTTATGTGTCTCTTTTCGATCGGCACCCATGTCAGAGCCGGTCTTCTTGTTAAAACTCAACCTCTCGACCCCCCTGAGAGCAGGCACCTGCGCGCTCGATAACGTCCACACCCTTAGGTGCAACGGATATTGCGCCGACTTCGAGCACACCTTGTCCCGGACCCGGACAGCTTCCGCTGCACACAAACACACAGCGGCCACACCGCGCGACAACGGAAACCAAATGCCCGGTCCTTTGTTCCAGCCGTGACACATCTATTGCGGGGGTGTGGCGCGGCATCATCAGCCGTCATCGTTAAGGGTTGCATCGAAAGACAGCGGCCCTCAAAGAGGCCCCCGTTCACGACTGGGAGAGAGCTTTACATATGTCGCTTGGTCAGGAACTCGCGCCTCATCTGCCATTCCTGCGCCGCTATGCGCGCGCACTTACAGGCAGCCAGCAGCACGGCGACGCATTCGTTCGCGCCACTCTCGAAGCGATCGTAGCGCAGCCGGATGAATTTCCGCGCGACGTCGATCCGCGGCTGGGGCTTTACAAGACGTTCCACGCCATCTGGTCGACGGCCAATGTCGAAGAGGGCGAAGAGCCGACGGACATCGGCGGCCCGGAAGGCATCGCCCAGGCACGCCTGTCGCGTATCACACCGCTTTCGCGTCAAGCTTTGCTGCTGACCTCGCTCGAGGGTTTCTCCTCGGATGATGCGGCCTATCTGATAAGCGCGTCGCCCGAAGACGTGGACTCGCTCGTCGCCGAAGCGCTAAGCGAGATCGAGCGCCAGACGCTGGCCGATGTCCTGATCATCGAGGACGAACCGATCATCGCGATGGACATCGAAACGATCGTCCGCGACCTCGGCCATAACGTGACCGGCGTTGCAGTGACCCGCGACGAAGCGATCGCTCAGGCGCGCTCGCACCCACCGGGACTGGTTCTGGCCGACATCCAGCTTGCCGATGATTCCAGCGGCATCGACGCGGTGAAGGACATCCTTGCGGAATTCTCCGTGCCCGTGATCTTCATCACTGCTTTCCCGGAGCGCCTGTTGACGGGGACCCGTCCGGAACCCACCTTCCTCATCACGAAGCCGTTTCAGCGTTCGACGGTCAAGGCAGCGATTGCGCAGGCCTTGTTTTTCGACGCGGCGACGGTGCCGGCTGAATAGAGTCGGAGTCGTAACGGAACAGGGGCAAGAGGCGGCGCGTTAGCCGCCTCTAGGACCTTTGTGAGAGAGATTGATGAGCGACGAACGGCCGGAACAGATCACCACGACCGAGGCGAGGGCCGGCGCAACTCCGCATGTGACGCGTTATGTCCTGATCTTCGGACTCCTGCTCGTAGTCGCGGCATTTATCATCATCACCTTCGTCGTAGGCAGCTGATCGCCTCGATTCCGTCACGTTCCGAATGTTATTGTTTCGCGCAGCGCGAGCTGAGTTTCGATCATCTTGAACCGGGTGGGCATTAGTGGCCGAAGACGAAGATATTGATGGCCCGGCGGAGATTCCGAGCGAACCTATTCCGCTGTCCGATCCTGAGTTCAAGGATCAGCTAGCCGCGGTCATCCCGCATCTGCGTGCCTTTGGCCGTTCGCTGTCGGGCAGCCGCGATCTTGCGGACGATCTTGTCCAGGAAACGTTGCTGAAGGCTTGGGCGGCCCGAAAGCGTTTCCAGGCCGGCACGAACATGCGCGCCTGGACCTTCATTATCCTGCGCAACTTGTTTCTCAGCCAGATGCGCCGCGCACGCTTCAAGGGCGAATGGGACGAACTCACTGCGTCGAAAATCCTTGCGGCTCCGGCCAGCCAGGACCGGCATATCGAGCTTAGCGACATGCAGCGCGCGTTGATGCACCTGCCGCAGCCGCAGCGCGAGGCACTCATCCTCGTCGGTGCCGGTGGCTTTGCCTACGAGGAAGCGGCCGAGATTTGCGGTTGCGCGGTCGGAACGATCAAGAGCCGCGTTGCGCGGGGCCGCGTTGCGCTTGAAGGCCTGCTGTCGAGCGGCAAACTTCCGTCGCGGCGCCAGCACAAAACCGACCCCAACAAGTCGGCGCTCCAGACGATCATGGGCGAAGTCGACGACTTGAGCCGCGACCACGAACACGATTGATGCTGAGCGCGCGAGCCTAATTAAGCTTGCGCAAAAGGTCCGAGAAATCCTGCTCGCACGGATCCGCCCCCGCCGGAGAGAAAGCTCTCCGGAGTGCCGCCGTAATTCCGGCGTGCGCGGGCGGGATATCGACGCGAATTACTCTACGATCCATGCTGATATCCGCCGCCGATGATCGACGCTCTGCATCCATGGTCGCCAATGAACGACTATAGGCGCTGGAGGTTTCATCGAGTCGTCGATTCAGTCCGGAAAACGCGTTGACCAAGGCTGCGGGATCGTTGGGAAATCGTAACGGTGCGCTCGAGCGTGCCCGGCGTTGGGCGCCGTTCCTCAGCGATGCCGCCGGTGCTTTCCCGCGCCTCGTCGATGTTTTTCTGAATGAGGGGGCGGAACCCGCGGTCGCGGTTGCATTGGGTTCGGCTGTTGAGGGGGTCGAAAGCGCCCTTCGCCAACAGCGGACTGGGCTGGCACTGACTGTCGCCCTCGGCGATCTCGCCGGCGAGCTTTCGTTCGAGCGGGCAACCGAGTTGCTTTCCGATTTCGCAGACAGCGCGATCCAGCGCGCACTTGCGACCGCGCTGGAGGAGCGCGTCCCAGGTGCGCCGTTGCAGGGCATCGGAGTACTGGCGCTCGGTAAGCTCGGCAGCCGCGAGCTGAATTATTCGTCGGACGTCGATCTGATGCTTTTGTTCGATCCGAAGCGCCTGCCACGCCGCGAGCGCGACGACCCGACAGAGGCCGCAGTGCGCATCGGGCGGCGGATGATCGAGATCCTGCAGCGGCGCACGGCTGACGGCTATGTCGTTCGCGTCGATCTGAGGCTGCGCCCATCTCCTGAAGTCACGCCGATTGCTTTGCCGGTGAATGCGGCGATCTCGCATTACGAATCGTCCGCTCTGCCGTGGGAACGGGCAGCGTTCATCCGCGCGCGCCATTGCGCTGGCGATGAGACGGTGGGCAGCCATTTCCTCAACGCGATCGAGCCGTTCGTGTGGCGGCGCTCGCTCGACTTTGGCGTGATCGAAGAGGTGCGCGAAATATCCGCGCGCATTCGCGACCACTTCGCCCAGGGCGCCCTGCTTGGCCCGGGATACGACCTCAAGCGCGGCCGAGGCGGAATCCGCGAGATCGAGTTCTTCGCTCAAATCCAGCAGATGATCCACGGCGGCCGCGACCGTTCGGTCCGCATGCCCGCGACACTCGATGCGTTACAGGCGCTACACCGCGCGGGTCGCCTCGATGAAACCGACGCCGACGCTCTCGCGCAAGCCTATCGCTTGCTTCGGACAATCGAGCACCGCGTGCAGATGGTCGACGACGCGCAGACGCACCTGCTGCCGCTGGACCGGCAGGCTCTCGACGGAGTGGCGCAGCTTCATGGTCTTGAGAACGGCGACATGCTGATCGCGCTCCTCCAGCCGCATGTCGAGCGAACGGAGACGCTCTTCAACTCGCTCGCATCCGACAAGGAAGGGCGTTTGTCGGCCGACCCGGACATTCTGGCCAAAGAACTGGAGGGATTGGGATTCTCCGATCCGGACGTGGCGCTGCGAAGGATTGCCGATTGGCGCTCGGGCAAGGCCCGCTCGTTGCGGTCCCCGGCCGCACGGGTTGCGTTCGAGGCGATGCTTCCTGCACTTCTGCGCGAGGTCGCGGCCGGTCCGGACCCGGAGCGGGCAATCAACCGCTTCGCAGATATCGTCGATCGTCTGTCGAGCGGCATCAACCTCTATCGCTTGCTCGAGGCCCGGCCGCAGCTTGCGCGACACCTCGCGCTGATTCTCGCTTATGCCCCGCCCCTCGGTGACATGCTGGCGCGTCGGCCTGACCTGCTCGATGGCCTGATCGACGAGTCCAGCTTCGCTCTTCCGCCCGAACCCGACGCTATGGCCGACCGTCTGCGCCAAGTGATGGGTGGCGAACCCTACGATCGCGCCCTCGATCGCTCGCGACGCCTCGTCAACGAGCGGCGTTTTGCGCTTGGCGTGCAGCTGATCGCCGGCCACGCCGACCCGCTCGACCTTGCCATGGGGTATAGTAACGTCGCGGAGGGCACGATCATCGCGCTCGCCGAGCTTGCCTCGGATGAGTTCGCAAAGGCGCATGGGCGCGTAGAGGGTGGTGAACTCATCATCCTTGCACTTGGCCGCCTTGGCGGAAGGGCGCTGACACACGCCTCCGATCTCGACCTCATCTACATCTACGATGCGCCTGCCGGATCGACGTCGGACGGCGCACGGCCGCTGAGTGCCACGGATTATTACAATCGCCTCGCCAACCGGGTCACGGCGGCCCTCAGCGTCGCAACCGCTGCGGGGCCGCTGTACGAGGTCGACACCCGGCTGCGGCCGCAGGGTCGGGAAGGCATGCTGGCAGTCTCACTCCAAGGCTTTCTCGATTATCAGCGCAACGAGGCGTGGACGTGGGAGCATATGGCTTTGTGCCGCGCTCGTCCGATCTACGGCAGCGCGAGTGCGAAGGCGCGCCTTACGGAAGCCATCGCGTCGATCCTCTCTACGAAGCGCGAGGTTCAAAAAACTCGCGCCGACGCGGCCAAGATGCGCGCTGATATGGCGAAGCATAAAGCGCCGTCAGGTCCGCTCGACATCAAGCTTGGCGAGGGCGGTCTCGTCGACCTCGAGTTCGCGGTTCACACGCAGCAGCTGACGACGGGCGAGGGGCTCGACCCCGGGCTGGAGTTCGCGATTGCGAAGCTTGCCGAAAAGGGTTTGCTTGACGCGTCCTACGATCACGACTTGCGGTTGCTTAGCAGAATGCTGGTCGTGATGCGGCTGGTCGCGCCCGAGAGTAATGAGGCGCCGGAAAAGTCGCGCGGGCTGGTTGCGTCGCTTTGCGGCTACGAAAGCTGGGACTCGCTGCTTGCGGCCCATGACGAGGCGCGGCAGAGGATCGCCCAGCTCTGGACAGCCGTGAAGGAAGGCCGATGATCAACGAAGGCGACCGCGCACCTGCCATGGATGTGCAGGCGAGCGATGGCAGCAGCATCAACCTCGCCGCCCCGGGCCAGCCAACCGTGCTCTATTTCTATCCGAAGGACGACACGTCGGGCTGCACGCGCGAGGCGCAGGACTTCACCGCGCTTGCGGGCGAATATGCCAAGGCCGGCGTAAAGGTCGTCGGCGTGTCGCGCGACCCGATGAAAAAGCACGAAAAGTTCATCGACAAGTACCAGCTCGCCGTGCCGCTCGCATCCGACGAGGATGGCCGCATTTCCGACGCGTTCGGCACTTGGGTCGAAAAGTCGATGTACGGGCGCAAGTATATGGGCATGGAGCGGTCGACCTTCCTGATCGACACCGGCGGCAAGGTGCTCCGCGCCTGGCGCAAGGTGAAGGTGCCCGGCCACGCCGAAGAGGTGCTGAAAGCCGCGCGTTAGTTTGAAAGGAGCGGGCACGCGTGATAGCGCCCGCGCAAACCTGATCAGGAGCAGGCCTTGGCCGAGTTTCGCCTTCCGAAGAACAGCCGCATCAAGAAGGGACAGGCGCACGCGCCCGAGTCCGGCAAGCGGCTGAAGTCGTTCAAAATCTATCGCTACGACCCCGATACCGGCGCGAACCCGCGGTTCGACACCTACACGATCGATCTCGACAAGACTGGGCCGATGGTCCTCGACGCGCTCATCCGCATTAAAAATGAGCAAGACCCGACGCTGACCTTCCGCCGCTCCTGCCGAGAAGGGATCTGCGGAAGTTGCTCGATGAACATGGGCGGGCGCAACGGCCTGGCCTGCACGACCGCGATCGAGGATCTGAAGGGCGAGGTGCAGATCACGCCACTGCCGCACATGCCGGTGGTCAAGGATCTCGTTCCCGACCTCAGCCACGCCTACGCGCAATATTCGTCGATGCAGCCTTGGCTGAAGACGGTGACCCCGGCCCCGTCGGGCAAGGAGCGCCTGCAGTCGCCCGAGGACCGCGCCAAGCTCGACGGCCTCTACGAGTGCATCCTCTGCTTCTGCTGCACCACCAGCTGCCCGAGCTATTGGTGGAATTCCGACCGCTTCCTCGGACCGGCCGTACTGTTGCAGGCCTATCGCTGGCTCGCCGATAGCCGTGACGAAGCGACCGGCGAGCGGCTCGACCAGCTCGAGGATCCGTTCCGCCTGTATCGCTGCCACACGATCATGAACTGCGCGAACGTCTGTCCGAAGGGCCTCAACCCCGCGAAGGCGATTGCGGAGACCAAGAAGCTGATCGCGGAACGGGCAGCGTGAGTTTCTGGGTCTAATGGAAGACATCGCGCTGCCGACGGGCGCGCAGGAAGATGCCGAGCACCCGGGCTGGTACAGCTGGGGCGATTTTCCGCCGAGCTCGTTCGCTGCTGCCACCGGTCGCTTACTATTCAAGCCTGACGGCGAACGGCGCGGGGTCGTCCGCATGTTCCCGACCGAAAAGCACATGAACATGGGCGGCTCCATCCACGGCGGCGCGGTGATGAGCTTCATCGACATGGCGATGTTTGCCGGCGGTCGCTGCGCGGGCATGGCGCAGGGTCATTATGTCACGCTCGACATGACCACGCACTTCCTTGCGCGCGGGCAGGTTGGTGTCCCGCTCGACGCGCATGTAGAGCTGGTCAAGCAGACTCGCGGCCACGTCTTCATGCAGGGCGTGGTCACTCAGGAGGGCGAACCCTGCTACAGCTTCACCGGCACGCTGAAGCGGATCAAAGACCGAAACGCGCCCGCATGACCGGCCCGGTCGGGGCCGCTTATGCCGAGCTGATTGCGGGCGGGGAGCTCAGGCCCGATCCGGCGCAGGAACGTGCGGTCGAGGCGCTCGATCAGTTGGCGGACGAGCTGTCGCGGCCGACCGGACTTCTCGGCCGCCTGCTGAAGCACAAGCGCGCGATCGACGGCGTCTACCTCTGGGGCGGGGTCGGTCGCGGCAAGTCGATGCTGATGGACCTGGCGTTCGATCGGATCGACGCGGAGCCAAAGCGCCGGGTCCACTTTCACGCTTTCATGATCGAGGTTCACCAGCGGCTCCGCGAGGCGCGGAAGAGCGAAGAGGGTGATCCCGTCCACGCCGTGGCCGACGACATTGCCGAAGAGGTGAAGCTGCTCTGCTTCGACGAGATGGTCGTGAACAATCCCGCCGATGCCATGATCCTGTCGCGACTGTTCGAGCGGCTGCTGGAGCGGGGCGTCGCGGTAGTCACGACATCGAACCGGAGACCGAACGATCTCTATAAGGACGGGCTCAACCGCGAGCTGTTCCTGCCGTTCATTGCGCTGATCGATCGCCGCTTCTCGGTCGTCGAAGTTGGCGGGCCGACCGATTACCGGCTCCATCGCCTGACCGGCGTCTATGTGTGGCACGTGCCGAACGGCCCCGAGGCGACGGCCGCATTGAGCGACGCCTTCTTCAAGCTCACCGATTATCCGGTCGAGGACCGCGCCAAGGTGCCGACGGAGGAGCTCGACGTCGGCGGCGGCCGCACCCTGCACGTGCCTAAGAGCCTCAAGGGTGTCGCGGTCTTCTCGTTCAAGCGCTTGGTCGGCGCGGCCCGCGGCGCGGCCGACTATCTCGCGATCGCTCGGCGCTTTCATACGGTGATCATCGTCGGCATTCCCGTTATGACCCGCGAAATGCGCAACGAGGCGGCGCGCTTCGTCACCCTCATCGATGCGCTCTACGAGCATCGCGTGAAGCTCCTCGCGTCAGCCGACGCGGAGCCAAGCGGACTATATCGGCAAGGAGAGGGCAGCTTCGAATTCGAGCGTACCGTCAGCCGCCTCGAAGAAATGCGCACCGCCGAATATCTGGCGGAAGGCCACGGCATCGACCACGCTTGACCGGCGCACCGCACGCCCTAGCCTCACCCTGAAAATTGGGAGGTTCGTTCATGCGTTTGATCACCGCCATCCTGCTCGTCCTGACGTCGACTGCAGCCAGCGCCGCGACCGACCCGCGAACCGTCCCGACCAAGCTTGAGCCCGCATGGCAGGCCAGGACGCGCGACATGCTCAAGGAGCTTGTCGAGATTCCGTCGGTGGTGAACCGCGGTCAGGTGCCGAAGGTCGCTGAGGCCGTCGCTGCCCGGCTGCGGGCCGGCGGGTTCGCCGCGAGCGACATGAAGATCATGCCATACGAAGGCCTGCCCGGCGACAAGACTGCGGCCTTCTATTTCCGCTGGAAGGCCGACCGCCCGACCAGAAAGCCGATCATGATCATCGGGCACATGGACGTGGTTGAGGCGAAGCGGGAGGATTGGACGTTCGATCCGTTCGTCTTCCGCGAGAAGGACAATTACTTCTTGGGCCGCGGCACGTCCGACATGAAGAGCGGCCTTACCGCGACGACGACCGCGATCCTCAAGCTGAAACAGGCCGGGTTCAAGCCGGACCGCGACATCATCCTGTTCTTCACTGGTGACGAGGAGACCAAGCAGAACGGTGCGCTTAAGGGCTCCACGGAATGGCTGCCGATGATGGCGCCCGAGTTCGGCCTCAATGCGGACGGCGGCAGCGGCGGTTACGACCGCAACTTCCGTGTGACGCCGTTCGGACTTGGCGCCGCGGAGAAGGTCTACCAGACCTACTTCTTCACGGTGCGCAACCAAGGCGGACACAGTTCCCGTCCGCGCCCGGACAATGCGATCTACGAACTCGCCGATGCGCTGAAGAAGGTTCAGGCGCACCGCTTCGCGCCGCAGCTCAATCCGACGACCCGCGCCTATTTCACCGAGCGAGCAAAGCAGGAGGGAGACAATCCACTCGGTCAGGCGATGCGGCGCTGGCTCGCGAACGAAAGCGATGGCGAGGCTGCCGACCTGATCGAGGCGACGCCGACCGAGGTCGGGCTGACGCGCACCCGCTGCGTTGCGACGATGCTCCAGGCCGGCCATGCCGACAATGCGCTGCCGCAATCGGCGACGGCGACCATCAACTGCCGCATGATGCCGGGTACGCAGCCGCCGACGATTCAGGCGGAGCTCCAGCGCGCCGTGGGTGACAAGGTCGAGATCAAGCCGGACCCGAGCTTCATCGGCCAGCCGACGCCGGTCCTCCCGCTGCGCGAGGATGTGACGGCCGCCTACACGAAGGCGATCCGCGCGATCCACGGGCCGAACACGCCGGTGATGGCGGCAATGAGCACGGGGACAAGCGACAGCTCCTTCTTCCGCGCTGCGGGCGTTCCGACCTACGACGTAGACGGAACGTGGGGGATCACGCCCGATGATGAACGCGCGCACGGCCTCGACGAGCGCCTGCCGGTCCGCGCGATGTACGACGACGTCGTCCACTGGGAGATGCTGATCCGCGACCTCGCGGGAAAGCGATAAGGCTAGATCCAGCCGAGTTGGGTGGCACCGAGCCAGGTTACGAAAGCCCAGATGAGGACTTGGGAAACGACCGTCGCGGCCGCTGGAGACCGTGCGTTTAGACGGGGCAATCCTACCCACGCCACTCTATAGGCTGCATAACCCAACCCGGCCGAAACAAGCAGGGTGACGACCAGCAAGCCGGTGCGTCCGATGGTTTCGGCAATCGAAGCAAATTCGGCCCGATAGACCGGCAGAACGAACATCACGATCAGGCACACGTCCACGAAGGCGCCGATCGCAGCCATATGGAACAGGTCGTGCCTTGCCGGTGTCGGGGATGGCAGCACGGAAATAGGTTCGCCGACCGGCCGCGTGATGCGTTCGCGGATACTTTCGATGAAACTTTGGCGCTGTTCCGCGGAAGACCATAAGCGCGAAGGCAGCACGAGCATGTCCCAGCCGACAAGTTCAAAGACCAGCGCTGCCGGGCGGTCGTGAACGCGGCGCACTGCGTCCCAACTCCACTGACGCTCCCGCCTTTCAGAGCTTTCGAGTATCGCGGTGTCCGTGAATTGCAGACGCTGCGACCCCACTTTAGGATCGTAGCTTACGCCGTGCGCCGACTTGATCCAGAACTTTGCCATGACGCCGTCGAAAATGGCGAAACCGATGATGATGAAGAGGAGTCCGGCCATCGCTTCGGGAAAGAACCAGCCCGTCGCGAGCAGAAGGACCACGACTGCTGCCAGGCGCTGGAACATCATGCGGTTCCTGGTGGGGTCTAGTTTGGCGAGCTCCGACGAGAGGGCATCCAGACCGATTACGTATTCCTGTTTGCTGAGCTGAACATCGAACGTCTGGTCCATGCGCGATCCCCCACGCAGGATTATCGCCATATCTTTGAGAAATGAAAAAGGGCCGGAGGATTGCTCCCCCGGCCCTTCCTTCGTGCGTGTCAGCTTGGGACTTAGAAGTCCATTCCGCCCATTCCGCCCATTCCACCGGCGCCCATCGGCATTGCCGGCTTGTCGTCCGGCATTTCGCTGACCGCCGCCTCGGTCGTGATCAGCAGGCCGGCGACCGAAGCCGCATCCTGGAGGGCCGTGCGGAC
>Ga0307412_10001081_pt1 | contig 15577 bp, 13 predicted proteins | sample DK1Cmetagenome_3_FD_203823 | JGI IMG/M metagenome (GOLD analysis project Ga0307412, IMG submission 203823) | Maize rhizosphere microbial communities from greenhouse at UC Davis, California, United States - DK15-C-1 | ecosystem: Host-associated > Plants > Roots > Rhizosphere > Soil | place: USA...
GTTCAACGCCGTCTGGTCGGTCAACCTGCGGAACGACTGAAGCGATTGTCTGAAGGCTCCTCGATAGGCGCCGAATCGTTGCTGAGGAGTGTAGGCGAGTAACCGGTACGTTCGATTGTCGAGCGACACGAAGGCGACGTTGCCGGCCAGCACGCCGTCCTCGGTGTTCGCAGTAAATGTTCCCGTCGCAGCCGACAGTCCATTGATGGAGCCTGACGAGGCTCCCTGATTCGTGATTCCCTGCTGGCCCATGAACTCGTTCATCGCCTGGTTTGGCGACGCTGTGCCCGCGCCGGCGAGTACGACGAGAGCATCCTGCTGCGGACTGATCGCTGCCACGGCCGTCGGCTGGTTCTGCGTCTGCCATCCGGTCGGAAAGTCGAACTGGAACTTCAGGTCCGGGTGCAGGAACTGCTGCTGTCGGAAGAATCCTTCGCGGGGATTCTCGCCGAAGATCATGCCATCCGTGCGCTGCAGGAACGCATCACGCTCAACCTTGAGTCCAGCCGGGAGTGAACTCGCAGCGACACGCTGGAGCGTTTTCTCGACGCGATTTCCAGGATCGGGGTGTGTCGAGAGCCACTCCGGCACGCGCCCTTCGCCGCCTCCGCCACTGAGTCGGCCAAGCGTGCGGAACATCTCGGCCATCTCCGTCGGCGAGTAGCTGGCCGTGGTCATGTAGCGGAAGCCGAGTTCGTCCGCCTGGGTCTCATCATCCCGGCCAAACTTGAGGAAGAGCAGTCCGAGTCCCTGACTCGCCAGGTTACCGAACTGCGCGAGACTTGGTTTGACGATCACGGCCGCGATGATTCCGATCTGCGCCAGCTGTGCCTGTGACAACTGGTGGACTGAGTGCTTTGCGGTGATGTGGCCGATCTCATGTCCGAGGACGGAGACCAGCTGCGCCTCGGAATTCATGTGCGTGAGAATGCCGCGTGTGATGAAGATCGGACCGCCAGGCAACGCGAAGGCATTGACCTGCGGATCGTCGATGACGGTGAAGCTCCACGGCAGGTTCGGTCGTTCAGACGCGCGCGCCAGCTGCAGGCCGAGTCCGGAGACATAGCGCTGAAGGGCATCGTCGGCGACGGGCGGGATACTGGCGGTGACTTCCTTCGCCGCCTCCTGGCCCATCGAGACCTCCTGCGATTCGGAGATCAGGGAAATCTCGCGCTTGCCGGTGACGGGGTTCGTCGCGCACGTGACGAGCACCGCGGTAAGTGCTGCCGGAATAACTCGCCGGCTGACAGTTCTGAAGAGACGATCGGTGGTTTTCATAGCCGTTCTGGAGGGTGTTCAATCTTCCGCATCAATCCGGTCTGATCTACGTTCGCTCGGTTTCTCGCATACCCCACATCCCATACCCTCATCCATGTCGGTCAAATCCCGTCTCTCGATCATGATGTTCCTCCAGTACTTCATCTGGGGGGCATGGTTCGTGACTATGGGCACGTACCTCGGCCAGACGCTTCGGTTCACTGACGGGCAGGTTGGGCTCGCCTACGGTGCAACCGCCATTGCTGCGCTCGTCTCTCCGTTTTTCATCGGAATTGTCGCCGACCGCTTCTTCGCCACGGAAAAGTTACTTGCGATTCTGCACCTGCTGGGCGCCGTGGTCATGTGGCTGGTATCGACGCAAACGTCGTGGGCGACGTTCTACCCGATGCTCATTCTCTACGCGCTCTGCTACATGCCCACGCTGAGCCTGACGAATTCGATTTCGTTTCACCATGTGCAGGATCCGGCGCGCGACTTTCCGTTCATTCGAGTTTTGGGAACGATTGGGTGGATCGTTGCCGGGATCGTCATCAGCAAGGGGCTTCATGCGGAAGCGCTCGCGACCCCCATGCGCGTCGCCGCTGCAGCGTCCGTGGCTCAGGGGTTGTTCGCGTTTGCGCTCCCGCACACTCCGCCGAGGGCGGCGGGCGCTCCCTTCAGCGCGCGAGACGCGCTGGGATTGGATGCCTTGCAGCTCATGGGTCGCGCCGACTTTGCCACGTTTGTCCTCGGTTCATTCCTGCTCTGCATTCCGCTCCAGTTCTACTACACGTTCGGCAACCCTTTTCTGAGCGAAATCGGAGTACCTAACCCCGCGTTTGTTCAGACCTTTGGACAAATGTCGGAGATCGGGTTCATGATCCTCCTGCCGTTCGTACTCAAGCGTTACGGCATCAAGGTGATCATGCTCGTGGGGATGCTGGCGTGGGCTCTTCGCTATTTCGCCTTTGGGAACGGCGACGCGCAATCCGGCATGTGGCTCATCTACACCGGCATCCTGCTCCACGGCGTCTGCTACGATTTCTTCTTCGTGGCCGGGCAGATCTACACCGACGAAACGGCCGGCCCGAAGATCAGGGCCGCGGCGCAGGGCTTCATCAACTTTGTCACCAACGGGGTCGGCTACTTCATCGGCGCATTCGTGTCGGGCCGAGTGGTGGGGCGCTACGTGAACCCGGACTGCGCCGCCGGCGCCACCGACTGCGTGCGCCACGACTGGGCGGCGGTCTGGCAGGTTCCGGCGTTAGGCGCGCTGGCGGTGTTTGTGCTGTTTCTCGTCTTGTTCAGGCCTGGCCCATCAAAGGTCGCGACGTAGGCGACAACCCCGCTCGGCTGTTTAACCATTTACGCGTTCATTTCAGCCGCCGCAGCATTCCTTCGACCTCGGCGAGCTGCGGCACGGTGCTGTCGGCTGCATGCCAGTTCTTCTTGAGCTGAGCGAGTGCCTGACGAGCGGTGGCTGTGTCACCGCGCGCGAATGCGGCCCGTCCCAATCCCAGCAAGGCTCGTGAACGCCCCGGAGCGAGTTCGAGTGCGCGGGCAAACTCCTTCTGAGCTACTTCGTGTTCCTTCAAGTCGAACAGAACCTCGCCGAGCAGCTCATGACTTGGTTTGACGACATCCGGCGGACCGAACTCCAGCGGGATCGCGTCTTCCAGCCGTGCTGCGTCTCGCAGCAGTACCAGTGCGGCATCCGTATCACCCCGAGCGGCGTGGAGCAGTGCGCGAAGTTGCCGGCTCAGGATATCAGGAACAGTCGAATTGCTCGAGAACGCGTCGTTACTTGAGGGTCCCCTCATCGTTCGCAGCATTTCCTCGTACCGGACTTTCGCCGTCGCCGTATCCCCGGATTTCAACGCCGCGTATGAGCGTGCAAACAGGTCCATTGAGCGAGCCACCACACCGGCGTTCGGCGCATCGATCACCCACTGCAACACGGGATCAGTCCAGCGCTCGCTATTGATGATGTAGTGCGCACGCATGCTGAGGAGCGAAGGCTCCTCGCCTCGTCGCGGCGCGCGACGGTAGTTCGAACGCGCGGTCTCCAGGTGCATGCGCGCGTCGTCCATCCTCCCCTGCTGTGCGTAGCCATAGCCTAACCACGACGTATAGTGGTTCGCCTGCCAGTGCTCGTGATCGTGACCTGCGGCGACGATATTCTGGGATACGACGTCATCCCACATGCCCATCGCGAGGAAGATGTGCGTCGTCATGTGCTGCGCGTGTGGTGCCGCCGGCGCGATCTTCGAGTAGAGCCGCGCCGCGTCCAGGCCGCGCGCAGCATTCATTGGGTCGTCGTAGGCATGGATGGTATAGTGCGCGCCACCGGGATGATCCGAGTTTCGTTTGAGCACGCCTTCAGCGATCACGCCGGCACGTTTGTATGTCGCAATGTCGCGCACACCCTGATTCAGTCCGAGAAGTGACAGTGCGTAAAACGACTGCGCTTCGTCGTCATCCGGATACGCCGCTGCCAATCGCTCCATCACCTGCGCGTACAACGTGTCGCGTTTCGGCTTCGACCCCTGGCCGTACAACTGCTCTATCGCGTCCATGAACATCTGCTCGCGCGGTGACCCCGCCTTCGCCCGGCGCGCCGCAGCCGTCGGCGCGAGTCGCGAAAGGGCTTCTCGCGCCTTCCCCACATCCTGCTCGTTCCACACCGGATGCGTGTACGTCATGGCTTCGCCCCAGTACGCAAGCGCGAAGTCGGGTGAGAGCCGTTGCGCTTCCCTGAATGCAATCGCTGCCGACTCGTACTCGAAGCTGTGCAGGAATAGCACACCACGAATGAAGGCCGCCTGCGTCGGTTCGGTCGCCGATGTCGGAAACCGAATCGTGCCGAGCTGTTGCGACTGCAACGGTGACGAAACGAGTAGAGCGAGAAAGGCGAAACGCCGCACAGTCACCCTCGGTTAGGGGTTACGGTCGAATCTACGGACGAGCGCCCAATGCTCAACGCGGTCTTCGGCCGACCGCGCCCGGTATCGGAGCCGCCGCACCCGGCTTCGCCGATCGCCAATCTTCACCAAGAAGCGCCGCCAGCGTAGTCGCAATCTGTGCCTGCGTGAATGGCGTATTATCGACCTCGCCAACGGCAGGCGTGTCCGGGCCAATGATCGCGGCCCAGATCCTTTCGGCGCCCACGACGTCTTCGCCGTGCCGCTTCCAGTTGACGGGGCCGTCGCCGCGACCGTGATCCGTCGTGATGATGAACGTTGTTGTGCCGCGATAGGCCGGCATCGACTGCATTGTCGTCCAGAGCTCGGCGATGAATGCGTCGACCTGACGAGCGGTGCGCAGCGTGAGGTCATAACGACCGGCATGCGCCCACTCGTCGGTCTCGCCGTATCCAACGAAGAGCACTCTGGGTGTCGCGGTGCGGATGTATTCGAGCAGTGCCTGGTGGGTCAGGACGTCGAATGCGTTATCGGGCCACAACCGCGTGGAAGTGCGAAAGAGCTCGTTGATCAGCGGTTGCCGATCTCCGCGCGGCGACGGAAACGGTGGCGTCCAGCCCGCGCGGACGTCGACGCCACTTCGCTCGGCATTGAAGATGTCGCGGAAGGCGCCCCAGGTCGCGAACACGGCGACGCGACCTTTGTACGCGTCCTTGCCGTTCAACCACTCGAAGACAGTGACGTTAGGGTTCGGACCGTAGCTGTTCGAGTTGATTCGTGCGTCGGCGGCGCCGAGGATCATCTCGTTGTAGCCCGGATACGAGAATTTGAGGCCATTGGTCACCGTCCCCGCGCTCTTCCTTGCCGGGTTGCCAAGGATTCGTCCTTCCTTGGCGATGGTGTTCCAGAAGAACGGCAGCAAGGCAGTGCGGCGCTCCTCCGCCGTTTCATGCCAGAACTCGCGCAGCACTGTCGCGGTGTCGCTCACGCCCCCGGCCGGACCGACTAACGCACGCTCCGCTCCGCTGAAAACCTCCTGCCATCGCAATCCGTCCGTGACGATCAGCACGACGTTGCGCGTGCGTGTGGGTTCCTGCGCGCGCGCCGGACTCGAAACAAGCAGCAGGATGCCTAACGCCAGTCGAATCATGGCAAATCAGATGTCAGGTTCTCTCACATCCCACCTCTCACATCCCACATCCCACGTCCACTTTCGGATCACGGCCGCCATGTCCCCCTGGCAACCTTCGGGATGAACCGGGTCAGCGTTGAAGGTTGGTACCGAAGCGTCTTCCCCTGCTCCGCACTCTTGTACGCCGTCATCAGCAACCTCACGACGTCAACGCCGTCCGCGAACGTGAGCCGCGGTTTCTCCTTGCCGAGAAATGCACGCACGTAGTGCCGGTCTTCGTTCGTGTAGCCATACGCCAGCCATTCTTCCGGCACGACAGGCATCACACCCACTTCGGCATTCTGCTTCTCCACCAGGTCTTCGCCCGCCCGTCCCTTGACGGCTCGGCTGAAGAACAGCTGCAGTCCGCTGTCGAGTGAATTCCATTTCAGCGAGTACTCGGGGCCCAACAACTCGGCTGAGAGTCGCAGTCCCGCGCCGACGAAACTCCATGACGTGGTGGCCTCGCCAATGACCTTGTGGCCGTCGCTCGTCTTGAACTCGATGGTCACACTGGCGAAGTCCTCGGCCGGCGCGCGCTCGTAATCGACCGCGCGGCTCATCTGCTGCTTCAACTGTCTCACATAACGAGGGCGCGTCCACTTGAGCGACGCAATATGGCCCGTAACCCGAACCGGCTTGACGGAGCTGAGCGGTTCGCCCGGCCGCGTCAGCAGGTGCCTGACGACGAGGGCCGAATGACACATCATGTCATTGAGCACTCCACCGCCCTGCAGTGCGCCCTGCCAGAACCAGGGCATGTGCGGACCGGAATGTTCCTCCGCGGCCCGGGCGAGATAGGGACGGCCGGTAGTGGCCGCGCCGCGCGCCCACAACAGCGCCTTACCGGCTTCGACGTGCGGCGCAAACAGCTGGTTCTCGAGATATCCCGTCTGCACACCGACGCTGCCGACCATCAGGTCGACGCGCTCGGCTTCGGCGACATTGCGGGCGAGCGGTTTTTCGCAGGCGATTCCGCTCAACTCACCACGACCGCGATGAATCGTGTCGACTATCTCCTCGACGTTTTCTATGCGTGCATGATTCGGCCCGCACAGCCAGATCGCATCGACCTTCTTGTCACCAACCATGTCGGCGATTGAGCGGTATGGCTTCGCCTGGCCAACGTCGAGCTTACGCGCCAACGCGGCGGCCGAGGCGGCGTTGGTTGAGTTGGGACTCCAGATGCCCACGACATCAGCGTCACGAACGCCGCGCCAGGCTTGCAGGTGAAAACGGGTGTTGAAGCCACTGCCGATGAACGCAACGCCAAGGCGCTTTGATGGCATGAGCGGAACTCAGATTGCGGGACGAAGACCGTGAACAGCGCACGGCTTCATTCTGCAGTCCGAGTTCAGGCTTCGGCAATCAGTTTTGCAGAATTCTTTGGACCTGAATCCCGCCAGTTCGCGTTTCATAGACGTAATACGTTTCGCTACGATAACTGGCACACAGCTGTCGCCCGTTTTGCGTCACATAACTATCGCAGACGCGGCGGCTTCGGGGAGATTCCACGTTGGCAAACCACTTTGGAGCCCCTGACGGATTGCGACGGTCAAAAACCAGCCAGGCGCCGCCACAATAATACCGCGCGGCTGATGTAGTGGACGGCATGCCGCTTGGCATGCCGCGTGTTCGTGTTACATCGCCGCCCTGACAAGGGGTGTCGAAGTTGACGAACGTCCCGCTCGAATTGACGACAATCTTGCCCTGAACGTTTGCGTTCGGAGTGGCGGCGGAAAAAGCGTACGACGCGTTGTAGGGCGAAGTAGTTTCGGTCGACGGGGCGGGGCGTCCACCGCCGCACGCGCAAAGTGTCGCACTCGCAATCAGGATGCAGCGACGCATAAGGCCTCCGCGATCGTTCCAGCGTCAACCTCCCTACCACCGGACCCGATGCCTTTGTTCCCGCGCGTCGCGAGCCAAGTTCTGAGATGGGTGTGCATGTCAGGGCGACACGCGGCGGAACTGCAAGGTTCCTGTCCTGGTGTCAGTCGTTTCGTACGTCTCCGTCTGCGATTGCACGCACACTCGTTGTCCGTTCCTCGTATCGTATTGGATGCAGACCTGCCTTTGGCGGGTGACGCGGTAGATCGCGGCCCACCTGGATAATTGTACCGGTTTCCGCCGATCGATCGAGAGCCTGAGCTCCTCATAGGTTCCCGTTCCCTGGCACGTGTACTTGATGAAAAGCGGATCGGGTGGTGCAACCAGGGGGCGGCAGTGATCCGATACGGGGTCTACCAGGACGGTATCTCCAACAATGCTGATCGTTCCGCGAACCTGCTGGTTCGGAAGATTCGCGACGAATTCGTATATGCCTTCAACGGGAGCGGTCGGCGCCGTAGTCTCCGGCCTGGCGCCTGCACCACCACACGCCAGGAGCACCGTACACGTCGTAACGCCGATGCGCGCTCTCATCGTCGCTCCAGATTGTTGTTAGGCTGCTAGGCGACCGAGTGCGCCATGGTACCTCCCACAACCGTGTGCACGACGCGAATGTCCTTGATCGCCGACGGATCGACGTCGTGCGGATCCTTTTCGAGCACCACGAAGTCCGCATACTTCCCGGTCGTGATGGAGCCCTTTGTCTTCTCCTCGTATGAGGCGTATGCGCCGTTCACCGTCGCGATTTTCAGCGCTTCGTCGAGCGTGACCTTCTGATTCGGACCCCACTCACGCCCACGGTAGTCCTTCCGCGTGACCATGCTCTGGAGCGCCATCAGCGGCTCGAACGGCCCCGGACCGTAATCCGACGCTCCGACGACCCGGATGCCGTAATCGAGGAACGACCGGTGGGCGAACATCCACCGCATCTTCTCCTCGCCGTATTGGGACCACTTCTCGCCGTGATAGTACACGTATGTCCAGAACGGCGTTGGGATGACGCCGGCGTCCTTGATGCGCTGCAGTAACGACGGATTGACCAGCGAGCAGTGTTCGATCCGGTGGCGGCGGTCCGGCTGCGGCCATTGCTTCTGCACGCGCTCGTAGGCTTGCAGCACCATGTCGATCGTCACGTCTCCGTTCGCGTGAATGCCGACCTGCCAGTTGTGGCGGTGCGCATCTTCGACACGTTCGTGTATCTCCTGCTGTGTCATCGTCAGGATGCCGTAGTCATTGGTGCCGACGTACGGTGTGCTCATTCGCATCGTCCGCTCTGATGCTGAGCCATCGGCAGCGTATTTCACGCCGCCGACGCGGATCCATTCGTCGCCAAAGCCGGTGTACACGCCCGCGTTGCGAAGCGGCTCGTAGCCGCCACGGATCATCATGTACGCGCGATGTTTGAGTTCCCCATTCGCCCGCGCGTCCTCATAGGCACGGATCTTGTCCGGACTCGTCCCTGCGTCGTGCACCGTCGTTAGGCCCGTTGCCGTGAGCAGGCCTGAGATGTGCTTCATGCCCTGGCGCGACCGGTCGCGATACTGCTCGGCGGTGAGCTGCTCGTGCTTCCCCACGCCGCCCAGCAGGCCGCGCGCCAGTTCCGCCACGCGCCCCGTCAGTTCGCCTGACGAGTCCCGGAAGAAACGTCCATGTTCCGGGTCCTTCGTCTCCTTGGTGATTCCCGCCAGCTCGAACACCTTGCTGTTGTACCAGGATGTGTGGCCGCCGCGATGATTCACCTCGACGGGATGTTCCGTCGACACCTTGTCGAGATCATGGCGGTCGAGCGGCGTGGGATCCGTGAGCTTGGTGTCGTCGAACAGCTCACCCTCAACCCAGAAGCCCGGCGGCGTTGCCGCGGCCTTCTTCCGCAGCGCTTCGATGAGTTCCGCCTTGGTCTTGAACTGCGTGACCACGACCCCGAACAACTCGTTGACGCCGCTTGGATGGCAGTGCGCGTCGGTGAATCCCGGCAGCACGCACATTCCCGCCCCGTCAACGACGCGCGTGCGTGAACTCGTGATGTTGCGGATATCCGCGGCGCTGCCGATCGCCAGGAACCGGCCGTCCTTCACGGCGAACCCCTCGGCGCGCGGCATCGCTGGGTCCATCGTGAGGACTCGCGCGTTGGTGACCACGAGATCCGCTTCGATCCCAGCACCACGCTGCGGGAGCGGTGTGGGTGGCTGTGCGGTGAGCTTGCCGAAAGGCACTTTCGTTAGGCTGGCGGCGCCGGCCAGGATCGCGCTTAACGAAAGGAACTCGCCGCGGGTGTATCGACGCATGTGAAACTCCGCGAATGGGAGTCAACCAGCACCAGCCCCAGCCCCAGCCCCAGCCCCAGCCAAGCAGCAATCAGCAACCAGCAATCAGCAATCAGCAATCAGCAATCAGCTGTCTCTTAGCGCCTTCTCCTTCGCCTGCTCTGAGCTGATGACTGGAATGACCTCGAAATCCACGAGATCCGCCCAATGTGAAATCCATTCATCCATGAGCGCGGGGTCGTTCGTCTCCATGACCTGGTAACACCTCGTAACGTCATCGGTGATCCAGCTGCCGACGTACGTCAGGCCGGCCGGCATATGACGCCCGGATTGCTCGAGCCGGCGGTAGATGTCGCCAGCCTTTCCCGGCTTGAAGTCCTCGATGACCATATAGCGCACACCGGATACTCCATCCGGCGACGCTCGACGGGAAGGGGCGTCGGCGCCCGACCCTTGGTCAGAACGTAACGCGGAACCGGCAGGAGGGTTTCTCGCCGTGCGTGCACAACTGTTCGGCGTGCACGCCACCGTGCGCTTCGATCAACGCCTCGATCATGAAACACGTGGACGGCTCGCCGCGAACCGCCGTCGCCAACGGGCACCCCGCCCCTTCGATCATCACTCCCCCCTTCGTGCTCGTAACTGACGTGCGGCCCCCAAGACTGTCGATTAGTGCCGCGCAGGACTCAGCGCGGTCCTGCAGGCTACCCGAGTCACCACTGCTGGTCGTCTCCGCCAACCGCTTTCCGGCTTCGAGAAAAAGAGCGCGTCGCGCTCGCGCATCGAGTCGCTCACCGGCCGCCGCCGCCAGTGCCGCCAGTGCCGCAGGATAGGCTCTCGACAACTCCTGCTCGCCGACGGGAGTGATGTCGTATTCGGCGGCGGGTTGTCCTACCGTGCCCGACCGCACGATTCCACTGCGCTTGATGAGTCCATCGCGTTCGAGCGCAATCAGATGCACCCGCACCGCGTTGTCAGAGATCCGAAGCTGCTCGGCCAGCGTATTCACCGTGCGTTCGCCGCGACGGATCAGGTCGAGTACGGCGTGACGAGCCGGGGGTAATGCAGGCATGGCGATCAATATAGTAGGCGCATATTAAGTCAATCAATTACTTGACATATTTCGGCACGGCCGCCATCGTGCTTCCACTCGAATTCCCTTTCTCAACAGAGGACTGAATATGCGTACGCTGTATAGATCGTTGATCGGCGCGACCATTGCGGCGCCCGTCATTCTCCTGGCCCAGGCCAAGCCCGCCGCTCCAGCGATCGATGACGCGGCCATCGTCGGCATCTTCGACATCGCCAACACCTGGGATATCGCCACCGGCACGTTGGCGTCGACGAAGGGAGCGACCAAGGAGGTGAAAGATTTCGGAGCGATGCTCGCTCGCGACCATAAGGTCGTTCAGGATTCCGGACGCGCCCTGGCTGCAAAGCTGAAGGTGACACCGACGCCCGTGGCAGCAGACTTCCCGCTCAAGGTCCAGCATGAGGCGGCGATGAAGAAGCTCGAGGGCTTGAGTGGTGCCGCGTTCGACCAGGCATTCCTCGAGCATGAGGTTGCGTACCACAAGGCAGTGATCGATGCCTTGAACAAGTCGTTGGTTCCCGCAATCAAGAGCGCCGAGCTGAAGGCCCTCGTGCTGAAGGTTGCACCGGCTTTCGTCGCACATCAGGTCGCGGCTGAGCAGCTGCTCAAGAAGCAGCCGATGAAGCACGGTCATCAGTAAACTCTCGTCAGGCACCGCCGAAACGTAATTTCGGGAGCGTCAGCGGCCGATCAGCCTCTTCGCCACCATCATGTGAACACCGACGTTGCCGTCGACCAGCTGCGTAATGCGAAGGTCGGCGGCAATGCTGGCGAGTTGATAGGCGGCAGTTTGCGTGAGGCTCTTCTTCTCCATCAGGAGCTTCACCATTTGCTCGATTGCGATGCGAGTAGCCTTGGTCAACACCGAGTCCATTCCCATAGCAATCCAGTGAGTCGGCGTTTCGCCCCTCGGCCATTCCAGCTTCATGTCCTTCCGGACCGTGAGCTGCAGGCGCCCGCGCAGACTCGTTTCGATCGCGGTCTGGTCAACCTCGCCGTCGCCTTGTGCGGCGTGCCCATCGCCGACTTCGAACAAGGCGCCCTTCACGTGTACGGGGATGTAGAGCGTCGTCCCCGCAATCAGTTCCTTGTTGTCCAGGTTCCCCGCGTGAATGTCGGGCGGATTGCTGCTGACGCGGCCCCGTGACGCCGGGGGTGCAACACCCATGCTGCCGAAGAAAGGCTTCAGCGGTACCTCGATACCCTCGCTGAAGTGTCCAATCATCCGTTGTGCGTCGAGTCGAATGATCCGCGTCGTCGGCTGCGATCGGTCGCAGAGATCGCGTGCAAATCCGCTGCATCCGTTGTAGCCGTACGGAATCGCCAGGTCGATCGACAATACCTTGACCTCGAGTACGTCACCCGAATCCGCGCCTTCGACGAAGACCGGACCGGTGAGGATATGACCCCCGGGACCGCGATCGGTGACCTGCGCAACGATGTCGCGCAACGACTGCTGGATTTCGGCGGGAGCGACGCCCGCGGCCTCCAGCCGGTTTGGCGTGTTCGTCAACATCGTCTCGACGTCGATGATGTCGCCCGAGGCGATTCGCAAGACTGGCTTGGCGTCCGACCAGTAGAAGCCGTACGCCACGGTTTGCGGCGTCGCCGGTAACCGGTGGACAGTCGGCGTCTGTGCCGAAGCCGTTAGGCACACGGAGCCCAGGACTGTGACGCCGGCGAACACTGCATGGGTAACGACACGATATCCGAACATCTCCTGTCTCCTGTCTCCTGTCTCCCGTCTCAGTATCGCCCCAGATCTCGCGCGACGATGATTCTGCCGGTGAAGCCGCCTCGGCGAATCCCCGCGATGACCTCATCGTCCGTCCCTCCCGAATACACCACGTGCGACAGCAGGAGCAGCTTTGGCTTCGCGGTGGCGGCCAGACGGCCAAGTTCAACGTCGGACGTATGCGCTTCGCGCAAATACTGCGGCCACGATTCACCACCGGGTCGGCGTTCGGGCAGCGCACGCGTCTCGGGATACACCTCGTGAATGAGCACGTCGACGTTCGCCGCGGCGCGAGCAAGGTCGTCGCTGTATCTCGTGTCGCCCGATATCACGATGCTCCGTCCCGGCGTATCGATCCGATATGCGTACGCGTGCGACCACTCCCCGTGTGGGACACGGATCGCGGTCACCTTCACTCCACCGCTGTCGAACACCACGCCGCCCGTCGTCTCGCTCACGCTGAGGCGATATCCGCCCGGCTGGCCGTGCTCGAGCCCTTTGACGCGCACGAGCGTGTCTTCGGACCAGGCTGCGTTGAAGAGGTCTGTCATCCGCTGCAGGCCCGGTGGCCCAGCGACTCGCATCGCCGTCCGTCGTCCCATGACCCAGGTGGTATAGATCAGGTCAGGCAGGCCTAACGTGTGATCGCTGTGCAGGTGCGTGATGAAGGCCGCGGTCACGCCGTCGATCGGAAGTCCCGCCGCGGCAACGCGCCGCATCACCCCGGGCCCGGCATCGAAGAGGAACACGCGCCGGCCGACAACCACCGCCGTCGCCGGACCCGAGCGCTCTGGATTCGGGACCGGTGTCCCGGTGCCTAACGTGATGACGACGGTCGAATCGGAGATCGGGAATGCCGGTCCACCGGGAAAGACCCTCTGCCCGGCGAGTGGCTCGATCGCGATCAGGAGCGCCACCAGCGTGCGTCCGGTGCATGACCCGGCACCAGCCCTCAGCAAACCGTTCCAGCACCGGGCAGTCAGCACTCAGCGGGTCGTCAGCTGTACCCGACGCCCAGCTTGTCCAATGCCGGTTGCGGACACCCCGGCCACTGCGCCATCGGCCGGTTCCCCATGTACTGCAGGTCGTCGACGCCCATCTTGCTCGACCAGAATCCCGATGCAGTGAAGTTCCGGAAGAAGTTGAAGAACCGGACACCAGCCTGCATTTCCTGGCGCGCGCGACGCGGCCAGGCGATGTCATCGAGCACCGCTTTGCGTTGTGCATCGTCGCAATCGACGAACGCTTTCGTGAATCGCTTCCTGGACTCCTCATCCAGCCACGTCAGGCCCGTGCGCATCTGGTTCCGCATGTTCTCGCGGGTTTCCATGAATACGTCCATGAACTCCGGGACCTTGGCGTCGGTCGCGCTGCCGGATCGCGCGTCCTTGGGCAGGACGATGTCGACCAGCACCCGTACGGTGCGCCACTCGTCCGCGGTGAATACCTTCGGCTGATACTCCTGCCCGCGTTCAGCCAGCTTCTCGAGCGTGGCACGGGTATGGGCCGCCGCTTCCTCGAGGTCGAGCGCGGTCACGGCCAGATGCGCCATCGGCGCCGCCGCCATGAACTTGATGAAGTCTCTGCGATCAGTCATGAAGACCTCACGTGATGATTTCGGTCTCTCACATTCCACCTCCCACGTCCCACATCCATTGTCAGATGGCTCCGTTCCTTCTGAGTTCCAGGATTCTGTCGGACGTGCGCATGGCAAGCGCCATGATCGTCCATGTCGGATTCTTGTCAGCCTGCGACACGAATGGACCACCATCGGCGACGAACAGGTTCCTGCAGTCCCATGCCTGGCACCACTCGTTCAGCACTGACGCTTTCGGGTCACTCCCCATGCGCACCGTGCCGAGTTCGTGGATGATCGCTCCCCCGGTCGCGATCCCGTAACCGCGCTCCTTCGGCGGCATCGCCGAGAACACCTCGCCCCCCATCTCCGCCACCAGCGCCCGGAACGTGTCCTGCATGTGCTTCACCTGATTGTGCTCATGATCCGTCCACTTCCAGTGAAAGCGCAGCACCGGGATGCCGTACTTGTCCTTGGTAGTGGGGTCGAGCTCGCAGTAGCAGTCCTCGTTAGGTATCTGCTCGCCGCGCCCCGAGAACCCGATGGTCGAGCCGTAATAACGGCGATAGTCGTTCTTGAGCTGCAGGCCATATCCGCCGCCCGGCTCGTAATTCTGGATGCCGCCCATGAATCCGTACGACGGCACGCCCAGTCCGCCCCACACCTCGATATGGTATCCTCGCGGAAAGTCGAGCTTCTTGTTGTCCAGCCACCACGGCATGTAGATGTGACCGCCGCCGACCCCGTCGCAATTGTGCGGCACGTGATCGACGAGCTTCGGGATGAAGCCGGCGACATCCGTTCCGGTGGTGTCGGTGAGGTACTTCCCCACTGCGCCGCTCGAGTTAGCGAGCCCCTGCGGGAACTGTGAAGACTTCGAATTGAGCAGGATGCGGGACGATTCGCAGGCACTGGCCGCCAGTACGACCACACGCGCGCGGATGTGCTCATCGCGACCGGTGCTCGTGTCGATGTAGGAAACACCCGTCGCCAGCCCTTGCTCGTTTACCGTCACCTCACGCGCCATGGCGTTGGTGATGATGCGCAGCCGGTTGGTCTGCTGGGCCGGGAAGAGCAGGACGTTGGGCGACGAGAAGTTCGAGTTCGTCATGCATCCGCGGTTGCACTGGCCGCAGTAGTGGCACGGGGCGCGGTTGTTCAGCGGCTTCGTGATGACCGAGAGCCGCGCCGGAATGCACCAGATCCCCAGCTTGTCGCTCGCCTGCTTCACCATCAGCTCGTAGCAGCGCGGACGCGGTGGCGCGTGAAACTTGCCGTCCGGATGGTTAGGCAGGTTTTCGACGCTTCCGAAGATGCCGACCAGCTCATCCACCTGGTCGTAGTACGGCGCGAGATCGCTGTACGAGATCGGCCAGTCGTCCCCCAGCCCGTCGATGCTCTTCCGCTTGAAGTCGTCGGGACCGAACCGGAGTGAGATGCGCCCCCAGTGATTCGTCCGGCCACCGAGCATACGCGCTCGCCACCAGTTGAAGCTCGTTCCTTCGGCGCGCGTGAATGGCTCTCCGGGAAGGTCCCATCCGCCGACGCAGGCGTCGAATTCACCGAACGGCCGCTCCGGCGTCGAGGCGCCCCGGTTTGGTGACTGGTATGGCCAGCGCAGCATCGCGCTGTTGTTGGTGGTGTTGTCCCACCACCCGCCGGCTTCCAGCAGG
>Ga0307412_10001082_pt1 | contig 15573 bp, 16 predicted proteins | sample DK1Cmetagenome_3_FD_203823 | JGI IMG/M metagenome (GOLD analysis project Ga0307412, IMG submission 203823) | Maize rhizosphere microbial communities from greenhouse at UC Davis, California, United States - DK15-C-1 | ecosystem: Host-associated > Plants > Roots > Rhizosphere > Soil | place: USA...
GTCAGGCAGACAAGGGCCGTGGGCAATTACAGGCTACGCCACAGTCGTTATATTTCCTTTGGCGATAATTCCTTATATATGCGGATATAGGCTTCATTGACGTCAAAAGATAATTCCTTCGAACCGGTTCAGTCCTTGGATTGTTCGCCGATAGCCATTTGAGGTCCGGTGAATTTCCTGGGTTCGTCGAGGGTACGTCATGTTTAATACAACACTAAAAAATGAACTGACGGCCAGGACGGCCGACTTGGCAACTTATAAGGGATTGGTCGGTGCGTTGGAGCGGTCCATGGCCGTGATCGAGTTCAGCCCGGATGGAAAAGTGCTTCGGGCCAACCAGAACTTTCTCAATACCATGGGTTATCGCGAAGACCAATTGGCGGGCTTGTCCCACCGAAATTTTTGTGCTCCTGCGTTGGTCGGCAGCGCCGAATATCGTGATTTTTGGGACCGGCTGCGTGCCGGTCAATTCGTTTCCGGAACGTTCCAGCGGATCAGCGGCCAAGGCCGCCATATCTGGCTGGAGGCCAGTTATAACCCCGTCCTGGATGAGCAGGGCAAGGTCGTGAAGGTGGTCAAGTACGCACTGGACGTCACCGCCCGGGTGGCCAGCGATGCGGAAATCCGTGGCCGGCTGGCGGCACTGGATCGGGCCATGGCGGTGATCGAATTTGACCTGGGCGGCAACATCCTCACCGCCAATGACAACTTCCTGCAGACGATGAATTACTCGCTGGCGGAGATCAAAGGCAAGCATCACCGACTGTTTTGCGAAGCGAGCCTGGTCAACAGTTCGGAATACAGCGATTTCTGGCGGCGACTCAATGCCGGCGAGTTCTTCAGCGGTCAATTCAAACGCCTCGGCAAACACGGCAAGGTGGTTTGGTTGGAGGCCAGCTATAACCCGGTCTACGACGCCGAAGGCAAGCTGAGCAAGATCGTCAAGTTCGCCAGCGACATCACCGAACGGGTAGAGAAATTCGAAGAGGATTCACGCGGCGCTTCCCGTGCGTACCATATTTCTTCCGAGACCGAGAGAGTCGCCGAACAGGGCGCCCAGGTAATCCAGCAAACCGCCAAGGAAATGCGCCAGATCGCCGAAAATATCGGCGCCTCCGCGCGCCTGGTCGGGCAACTGGGGGCGCGTTCGGAGGAGATCACCGCCATCGTCAATACCATTCGCGGCATCGCCGACCAGACCAACCTGTTGGCCCTCAACGCCGCCATCGAGGCGGCGCGGGCAGGCGACCAGGGCAGGGGCTTTGCAGTCGTGGCCGATGAAGTCCGGCAACTGGCGGGGCGCACCAGCCGCTCGACCTCGGAAATCGCCGAGATGATCGGCATGATCCTCTCCGAGACCCGCAATGCGGTGGCCAGCATGAGCGTGACCCACGAGGGCGCGCTGCGCGGCGTTACCCTGGCGGACCAGGCGGGATCGGTCATCGTGCAGATCAGGGCCGGGACCACCGATGCGCTGGAGGCGGTGAGTATGTTTGCCTCCAAGCTCGACGAGTCGGAAGTGATACCCAAGACAGCGATTGGTTGGGTTGGCTGAAGAGGTCGGCTGATTGCTGCATCTGGGACGGGCATCGAACAGGAGCCCGTCCTTTCGCAGCAGGTTATTCCATTTCATGAAACAGTGGATTTCAATCCGTGCGTATTCCTGCGCCGCCGCTTTGGGCAGAAGATGGCTCCACCGCGCACACCGTTCGCCAACGGTGTGATGGACCTCCCTGACCACAGCGCACTGACCCCGTTGCAAAGCACGGGGGCGCAAGGAGTAGCTGATGAACGAAGCCACCAAAGCACAACCTTCGCCCTGGCATGAAGGTGAGTTGACCTTGCAGCGCTCCGTCGGGGCGGTGGAGATGATGGCCGGTGTCGGCCAACGGCAACTGGCGCGGACCTGGATGCCGGACCAGCACCGTGAGTTCTACGCGCAACTGCCATTCGTGGTGCTGGGGGCCGTAGATCGCCAAGGCGATGTCTGGGCGACGTTGCGCACCGGCCAGCCCGGTTTCATGAATTCACCAGATCCTGAAACGCTGCAGATCCATTTTGCTCCGCAGCCCGAGGACCCGGCCCAGGCAGGCATGGGCGAGGGCGATGCCATCGGGATGCTGGGTATCGAGTTGCACACCCGCAGGCGTAATCGCATGAATGGCGTGGTGCGTCGCCAGCTCGACCATGGCCTGGAGATTTCGGTGAGCCAGGCCTATGGCAACTGCCCGCGCTACATCAATCTGAGGCAGTACGGCTTCGTCGATGAGCAGCCTGCCGTATCCCGTGAACTGGCGGTGGCGGATCCGCTGGTTCGTCGTCTGGTCACGGCGTCTGATTCGTTCTATGTCGCCACCTATGTGGTACGCGACGGCGAACGCCAGGTCGATGCTTCCCATCGCGGCGGCAAGCCCGGTTTTGTGCGCATGGACGAGGATGGGACGCTGACCATCCCGGATTTTTCCGGAAACCTGTTCTTCAACACCCTCGGCAATATCCTGCTGAACCCTCGCGCGGGCTTGGTCTTCGTCGATTTCCAGACCGGCGACTTGCTGCAGATGAGCGGTTCGGCGCAAGTGTTGCTGGACGACCCGCAGATCGCCGCGTTCCAGGGCGCCGAGCGGCTGTTGCGGTTTACTCCGCAGCGCATTGTCTACCGTCCGGCGGCGATACCGTTGCGCTGGAAAGACCAGGCCGAGGGCGACTCGCCCAATTCACTGATGACCGGAAGCTGGGAGCAGACCGCCGAGCGTTTGCAGGCTGAAGCGCTGCGCACTCACTGGCGTGCGCTGCAGGTCACACGCGTGGTGGACGAGAGCCACAACATCCGCTCGTTCTACCTGCAAACCACCAACGGTGTCGGCTTGCCCCGGTTCGAAGCCGGTCAGCACTTGCCTGTGCGGGTGTTGCTGGAAGGACAGAATGTGCCGTCGATCCGCACCTACAGCGTGTCCAGCGCGCCATCGGACGATTTCCTACGCATCAGCGTCAAGCGCGATGGCGTGGTGTCGTCGCATCTGCATGAGCAGATCCAGGCGAGCCACGACATTGAAGCCCGGGCGCCGCAGGGGCATTTCACCGTGAATCCCACCGAGCGCCGCCCGTTGGTGCTGCTGGCGGCGGGCGTCGGCATCACGCCGCTGTTGTCGATGCTGCGCGAGGTGGTCTATCAAGGGAAACGCATCAGCCGCATGCGCCCGGTCTGGCTGGTGCAGAGCGTCCGCCATGTGGCCGACCTGGCCTTTCGCGAGGAAATCGATGAACTGGTGGCGCGCGCCGGTGACAAGCTGAGGGTGCTGCGCCTGGTCAGCCAACCGCCCACCGACGGCAAGGCCGGGCAGGGCTATGACATGGCCGGCCGGATCGATGTGGCATTGCTCAAGCAACTCTTGCCCTTGGACGACTACGATTATTACTTATGCGGCCCGGGCACCTTTACCCAGGCGCTGTACGACGGCCTGCGCAAGCTGCGCATCCCGGATGATCGCATCCACGCGGAGACCTTCGGCCCGTCCACGCTGGTGCGCGATATCGAGGTCAGCGTACCGGCGGCCGAACAGGTGCCGGCGGCGACTGAGGCGGTGAAAGTGCTGTTCTCCAGCTCAGCCAAGGAAGCCCGCTGGGAACCGGGCAGCGGGACGTTGCTGGAGCTGGCCGAGGCCCGCGGGCTGAACCCGGAATTCAGTTGCCGCGGTGGTTCTTGCGGCACCTGCAAAACCCGCATGACCCAAGGCCAGGTGCATTACCTGACCCAACCCGCCGAGCCCGTGGCCGAGGGCGAGGTGCTGATCTGTTGTGCGGTACCGGCCCAGGGCAGCGAGCCTCTGGTGCTGGAGGCCTGACACGCCGCGCCAGCATCTGCTGCGCGGACCATTACAGCGGATGAAATGCTGGATTGTAAAAGCTGGTTATTCCGCTGTTCGGACCAAGAGCAGAGGATAGCGCCATCGATGCGATCACCGCTTCGATCCAAAACAACACGGAGTACGTCATGTCTGAGCACGCGATCAAACTTTATCGCCATCCGTTGTCCGGCCACGTCCACCGCGTAGAACTGATGCTGTCGCTACTCGGCCTGCCGACCGAGCTGGTATTCGTGGACCTGATGAAAGGCGAGCACAAGACCCCCGAATTCCTGGCCATCAACCGTTTTGGCCAAGTGCCGGTGATCGATGACGATGGCACTGTCCTGGCCGACTCGAACGCCATCCTGGTCTACCTGGCGGCCAAGTACGGCGAGGGACAGTGGCTGCCGAGCGATCCGGTTGGCCAGGCGCGCGTCCAGCGCTGGCTGTCGGTCGCGGCGGGCCAGATCAACCAAGGGCCGGCCAACGCCCGCTTGATCACTGTGTTCGGCGCAGGTTACGACCCGCAAGACACGATCAAGCGTTCCCATGCATTGTTGGAGGTCATGGAAGACGAGTTGAAGCAAAGCCCGTTTCTTGCCGGTGAACAACCGACCATTGCCGACGTTGCCGCCTACACCTATGTCTCCCATGCACCCGAGGGCAACGTCGCGCTGACCGATTACCCGAACGTCCGCGCATGGTTGGGCAGCATCGAAGCCTTGCCAAGGTTCGTGGGCATGCAGCGCACCGCCAAGGGCTTGCAACAGGCTTGATCCGCACCGTGGACGCTTGCCGGGGTTCATCTTGCGGCGAGCGTCGTGCGGCCATTTTTCCACGTCTTCCTCACCCAGGTCGGGGCGCCCATGGATCGCTTTCAGGAAATGCAGGTTTTTATTGCCGTCGCGGAGCAGGAAGGCTTTGCCGCCGCCGCGCGGCAACTGCGCATTTCACCGCCGAGCGTGACGCGCGCCATCGCTGCGATGGAAGAACGGATCGGCACCCAATTGCTGTCCCGCACCACCCGCAACGTCCACCTGACCGAAGCGGGGCAACGGTATCTGGAAGATTGCCGACGCATCCTGGGCGAACTCGATGAAGCCGAGGAAGCGGCCGCCGGCAGTTACTCGGTCCCGTGTGGGTACCTGACGGTGACGGCTCCGGTGCTGTTTGGCGAGTTGTACATCGCGCCGTTGCTGACGGACTACCTGGATCAATTTCCCGCCGTGCAACTCAACGCCTTGCTGGTCGATCGCGTGGTCAATATTGCCGACGAGGGCATCGACGTGGCGATCCGGATTGGTCATTTGCAGGACAACAACCAGCAGGCCATCAAGGTCGGGGAGGTGCGCCAGGTCATCTGTGGCGCGCCCGCGTATTTCCAGCGGCACGGTCGGCCCGGTCATCCAACGGAATTGAGCGAGGCCAATATCGTCATGTCCTCGGCCAGCCATTTGCTGAGCGAATGGCAATTCATGGACGGTTCGAAACCGCTCAGTGTCCGGGCCAACCCACGCCTGGTGGTCACCGCGAACCAGGCCGCGATCAACATTGCCTGCCTGGGCTGGGGCGTCACGCGGGTATTGTCCTATCAGGTCGCCAGGCAAGTGGTGGATGGCGAGCTGGAAGTGGTGCTGCGCGACTACGAGCTGCCGGTCTTGCCCATTCATGTGGTGTATCAGAAGAACAATCGAATACCGGCCAAGGTGCGCACCTTCGTGGATTTCCTTGCCGATCGGCTGCGCGGCGATGCCACCCTCAAGGCTTTCGGTGCAGGCGTCGGCTGATGGGGCGCTACCATGAAATGCTGATGTTCCATGCACTATCGCAGTGTCCCAGCCTGGCTTCGGCTGCCTGTCGCCTCAACGTGTCGGGCCCTACGCTGATGCGCGCCATGGCCAGGCTGGAGGCGCGCCTGGGCGTGCAATTGTTGTCGCGCAGCACCCGTGGAGTCGTGCTGACAGACGCCGGTGTGGCGTTCATGACTGACTGCTCGCGGATCCTGAAGGGCATCGACGAGGCGGAGGCTTCTGCCCGGGGCATGCATGTGCAAGCGAAGGGCAATCTGACGGTCCTGCTGCCGTTGCTGTTCAGTCGCTACGTCATGGCGCCGTTGCTGGCCGGCTACATGGACCTCTATCCCGATATCAGGGTCTTCGCCCATTTCCATGACCGCTTCGCGAACCTTAACGAGGAAGGATTAGACGTGGCGGTGCTGGTGGGGCGCCTGCCCAATTCTTCGCTGATCGCTCGACCTGTCGGCAGCGTTCGTTCGATTGTTTGTGGCAGCCCCACTTACCTTGAAAATTATGGGGAACCCGTCGCGCCGGAGGATCTTCATCGACATCGACTGATCGCCACGCATGCCTACCAGGACAAGGTTCAGTGGTCGTTCCAGCGCCAGGGTGAGCCTGACTGCATCAAGGCGCGCACACGGCTCAGTTGCGCAACGTTGCAGGGCGCCATTGCGGCGGCGACCCAAGGCGCGGGGTTGATGCGTTGCTTGAGTTATCCGCTTTACGATTATTTGAGCAGCGGGCGCCTGCGTCGGGTCCTGCAATCTTTTGAGCCGCCATCGCTGCCGGTCCACGTGGTGTATCGACAAAGGCGCGAGGCGTCGATGCGTGCACGCAGCTTTGTCGATTACATGGTCGAGCACCTGCGCGAGCACCCTGCGATGCAGGCGGATTAAATCGCCCGCCTTACCCGCCCCGGCGCCTCGCCATAGACTTCCTTGAATTTCTTGCTGAACGCCGCCTGGGATTGGTAGCCGACCTGCACGGCAATATCGCTCAGGCCCAGATGAGAATGGCTCAGCAGACTGAACGCCAACTCCATGCGCACCTGGGTCAACAGCACCCACGGCGAGGCGCCGGCCACTTTGACGAATGCCCGCATGAAGTTGGCCCGGGACATGCTCGCCAGGTCCGCCAGGCTTTGAATGGTCCACTCGTGGGCAGGGTCGTCCAACATGGCTTGCCAGGCGCGGCCCAGGCGTTTATCGCCCAGCAGGGCCAGCGAGCCGCTGTCCTGGCCGTGGTTTGCCAGGTGCGCCCGCAGGATCAAGGTGAACAGTGCCTGGGACAGCGCATCGAGGAGGAAGCGCGCGCCGACCTTGTTGCCGTCCGCTTCGGCGCGAATGACATCGACCAGTGCCGGCAACGGTCCGTTGGCCGGCAGCGCACCACTGGGAATCACCAGGTATTCGGGCAGGGACGCGAACAGCAGGGAGGCGCGATTGAAGTGGAATCCACCGCAGAGCATGTCCAGTTCCGAGCTGGCACCGCCGATGCGATGGATCGGCAGTGTGCCGCCGCTGATGATCTTCGGTGAGCTTGGCGCTACGGTTTTTCCGGGACTGTGCATGACGTGCCGGGCGCCCCGAGGCAACAACAGGATGTCGCCGGCACGCATGGGCAAGCGTTGGCCACCGGGAAACTCCACGCGGCATTCCCCCGCCAGCACGATGTGGTAGGGCGCGTGCCCGAGTGTTTCCTGTTCGTGACTCAAGGCCCAGTCGCCCTGGAACTGACAACGCAGGTCCAGGCTGCCGCGTACATTGGCGAGGCTGATGAGTTTATCGATGGCATTCATTTGAGCGTTTCGCGACAAAAGCTGAGCGGATCGAACAAACCCGACCCGCACCCAAGTGGAAAACTGAGGGCGTTGAAACAGTACACCCAACCCACTCAGGAGTTAATGCCATGTTCAATAATTGGTCCGAATTGTTGCCTACCATCCAGAAAGCCTTTGGTGCCCTGGGCCGCAGCAATCCGAAAATGGTCAAGGCCTATATGGCCCTCGGCGAAGCCGCTAGCGAAAACAACGTACTCGACGCCAAAACCCGCGAGCTGATCTCCCTGGCGGTGGCGATCACCACCCATTGCGACGGTTGCATCGGGGTCCACACGGACGCCGCCATCAAGGCCGGCGCCAGCCGCGAGGAAGTCGCCGCCGCCCTGGCAACCGCCATCTCCTTGAACGCGGGCGCTGCCTATATCTACTCACTGCGGTCGCTGGAGGCGTACGACACGCTTAAGCAACCGGCCTGATCCTGCGCGTTGCCAAGCCCGGTGCACGTTGGTGTGCCAGGTTTTTTTGTGATTGTTTCATTGACTGTAAAGCCGCCATCGCGAGCAGGCTCGCTCCTACATTCGGGTTTTCAGCAGCCATGAAACTCGTGCACACCACAGCCCCCATGTGGGAGCGAGCCTGCTCGCGAAGAGGCCGGCCCGTTCAATATCTTCGTAGCCTGACCTGACGCTTTCGCGAGCAGGCTCGCTCCCACAGGGGGATCGGGGTACGACCGGGCGACCCAGAGTTCGATATGCAATACAACGATGAGGAAACTAACCCGTCCCGCGGCGGCTCCTAGTGGAGGCACCTCGTTGAATTCGGATCCCCATGGAAAAAAACAGCCTATTCACGATCGGCCACTCGACCCGGACCCTTGAGCAATTCGTGGAGATCGTGAAGAGCTTCGATGTTGAAATGATCGTCGACGTCAGGACGGTTCCAAGGTCGCGGACCAATCCTCAATACAACCTCGATACGCTGCCTGGGTTGCTGGCGCCATTCGGGTTGCAGCATGAGCAGATCCGCGAGCTGGGCGGGCTGCGAAAAAAATCCGTGACGGTTGCCGATGACGTCAATGGATTCTGGGAAAACCGCAGCTTCCACAATTACGCGGATTACGCGCTGTCGGACGAATTCGAGGCGGGCCTGGATCGCCTCTTGGCGCTCAGCCGGACGCGACGATGCGCCATCATGTGCGCGGAAGCGGTCTGGTGGCGCTGCCATCGTCGGATCATCACCGACTACCTGTTGCTTCGCGATGTCGAAGTGTTCCATATCATGGACAAAGGCAAGGCCGCTGAAGCGGTGTTGAATCCGGCGGCACGGCGGTCAGGGCTGAAACTGACCTATCCGGCAGTCTCCGACTCGGCAGCTGTTCCGTGAGGTCGTTTGCGTCGCGCCTCGCGCGCTTCCTCACGCACGACCAGCCAGATCCCGACCGCAGACACCGCCATCCCCAACGCCATCTGCCATGACAAAGGTTCATCGAACATTGCCCACGCCCACAGCATCGTAATGGGCGGACTCAGGTACAGGACGCTGGCGACACGGGTCGCCGAGGCTCGGCGCAGGCACAGCCAGTACAGCCCGTATCCGCCCATCGTCGACAAGCCCGCCGTCCATAAGACACTCAATACAAAACCGGTATTGGCTATCGGCGCCAGGCTGCCCTGCGTGCCTTCGATCAGCGCGAACGCCAGGCCCGAGACACAGCATTGCAGCCAGAGGTTGGGCAACAGGCCCATGGATTGCGAAGCCGGGAGCTGCTTCTGCCACAGCGTCGCGGCGGCGAGCGACAGCATGCCCAGCAACGGCAAGCCATAAATCCACAAGGGCGCGTTGCCCCACGCCAACGCGCCATGGGTGCCGAGGGCGACACCGGCCAGGCCGATGAGCAAGCCGGCCCAGATCCGCGACGTCAGGCGTTGGCCGAGCACACCCGCGGCCAGCAGCGCGAGGCCCAACGGCAACAAGTCGGCGAACAAGGCCGCCAGCCCCGCCGGCACGCCCAGGGCAATGCCTTGGGTGATGCCGGCAAGATAGCCGGCCATGGCCAGCAGGCCGATACTGGCGTTTTTCAGCAGCGTGACCGGTGAAATCCGCCGCAGTTGCCTGGCGACAAAAGGGAACAGCAGCAGCGTGACCAGCACGCAACGCCAGAACACCACAAGCAACGGCGGCGCGTAATCGATGGAGAATCGCGCGCCGACGAAGCCGGAGCTCCAGGCCACCAACAACGCCGCTTCGAGCAGCGGCAAAGGGATCAGCCAGTAGCCGCTGGGGGAGGAGGCGCAAGTGATCGATTTGGGCGAGTTCATGGTCACAGGCTACGAAAGCCGACTAATCTAATAAATCAAAATATCCTGCAGTACTCGTTCACGAAGATTGAATCATGACAGCCATACTGGATATCGAACTGATCCGGACCTTTCATGCGGTTGCGCGAATCGGCAAGTTCAGCGCGGCAGCGCAACAGCTGCATAAAAGCCCGGCGGCGGTGAGCGTGCACATCCAGCGCCTGGAAGCGGTGGCCGGCGGCCGCCTGCTTGACCGTGACAATCAATCAGTCTCCCTGACTGCGCTAGGCAGGCGCCTGCTGGTTTCCACCACCGAGCTGCTCGCGACTCATGATCGCGTGCTGGCTGACCTCCAAGGCACACGGCTGGCCGGGCGCGTCAGTTTGGGCGTGCCGGATGAATACGCCGATCATGTCATCCGCGACATCCTCCCAACCTTCACGGCTGCCTGGCCCAACGTCATTTTGGAACTCAAGACTTCGCCCAGCTACGCCCTGCGCGAACAGGTGCAGCGCGGCAAGCTCAACGCGGCGGTGCTCACCCAGCCGATGGACCAGGCGGATGCAACGGTCCAAACCCTGGTCACCACCACGCCAGTCTGGGTGGCGGCGATCGGCACGACCATCAGCTCGACGCAACCCCTTGCGCTGGCCGTGCATGCAGCGCAATGCCCTTATCGACAGGCCATGCTGCAAGCGCTCCGGCAATGCGGACGCAAGGTGCGAATCGTCCTCGAAAGCCCCTCCAACCAAGCCGTCAAGGCGTGCGTGGAAGGCGGGTTGGCGATCAGCCTGATAGACCGTGGCCGCGTAACGAAGAACATGCGGATCATCAGCGAGCTGCCGGTGATCCCGGACCACGAAGTGGTGTTCATGCGATCCGCCGGGTGCGACGCAGACGACGCGGTAGACCTGCTTGGCCAGGCCATGCAGCAGCGTTTTCGACTGTAGATCCCGGCCCTGATAATTGCGTTGTGATTCCGCCGTGCAAGGCGTCTACTTCCATCAGGCCGTGTCCGTCCCCGGAGGCAAGCACATGAACAACACGACAGTTCCTGAAACGAAAGGCGTGGCGGTGCAACTGCTGGCAACGCTGGACCTCGGTGTCGAAATCGAGGGCATGACGGGGCGACAACTGCGCATGCGCCTGGTGACGATTAAGCCGGGGGGCGTGTTCGGGCCGCTCCACAACCACGTGGACAGGCCCGGCCTGGTCTACATACTGCAGGGCACCATCACCGATCATCGCAATGGCGTCGCGACGGACTATGGCCCGGGCGTGGGTTGGCCCGAGGATCGGAACACCACCCATTGGCTTGAAAACCGAGGGACGGTGGCGGCCGTTGAAATATCTGTCGATATCGTCAGGCAGGAATGAATCAGGCGCCGCGCCGCTATTCGTCGGATGGCCTTATCTGGAAAATGGTGTAGGGCAGGATCAGCGTATCGGCAACGAAACTCAGGGGCAGGTCGATGGCCGCCAACGGCGCAAATGCACTGGCGTACGTTGCGTTTTCCTCAGTGACCGCTTCCTTGAGAATCTGGTAATCGAAGTACGTGCCGCAATAAGGCTGGACACCGCACAGCCCCCCGTTGCCAAAGGTTTCGTTGGCCGTCGCGCATCCCGTCAGCAGTGCGATGGTCAGGGCTGTTCCTATGATGCGCATGGCGTTCCCTCGTTGTAGGTGCGCGACTGTAGCATTTGTGACGATTTTTATTCGCCCCACGCTGCCAGATGAGTCGAAGCGCACCAAAGCAGCAACGCCACCGCACTGATCAATCCACCCAACAGACTGACCGCGATCCAGCCCCACAGCGCATAGACCTGGGTCGCGGCGACGGCGCCGAGGGCGCTGCCCATCGAGTAGAAGCACATGTAGGCGCCGACCATGCGACTTTGCGCGTCGGGGCGTGCGGCGAAAAGGAGGCTCTGATTGGTGACGTGCACGGCTTGCACGGCGAAGTCCAGCAGGACCACGCCGCAGACCAGGGCGATCAGGGAGCTTTCGGCAAAGGAAATGGGCAGCCATGCGAGCACCAGGAGCGCCAGCGACAGGCCGGTGACGCGTTGTTCGAACCCTCGATCGGCCCAGCGCCCGGCCCGTCGAGCCGCCAGCGCCCCCGCAACGCCGGCCAGGCCAAACAGGCCGATGGCGGTGTGGGACAGTGACAGCGGCGGTGCGCTCAGTGGCAGGACCATGGCGGTCCACAGCACGGAAAACGCGGCGAAGATCAGCAGCGCGTACAGGCCCCTGATCCGCAAGAGCGGCTCGGTCATGAACAGTTGGAACAACGAGCGGATCAGTGCCGGGTAAGGCTGCCGGTTCGGGGATGACGCGGCGGCGGGCGCTACTTTCCAGAACACCGCCGCAATGACCAGCATCAGTCCCGACGACAGCAGATACACCGCGCGCCAACCTGCCAGGTCGGCGATCAGTCCGGAAATGAACCGTGCCAGGAGGATGCCCAGCACGATCGCGCTGGTGAGGGTTCCGACCGCCTGCCCACGTTGGGATGGGGCAGCCAGCGTGGCGGCGTAGGCGACGAGCACCTGGACGACCACTGCCAGCAAACCCGTGACGATCATGGCGCCCAGCAGGACCAGCCAATGCTGTGATGCGCCGACGGCGGCCAGGGCAATCACCGATAACGTTACCAGGGTCAGGATCAACCGTTTGCCGTCGATCCGGTCGCCCAGCGGGACGATGAAGAGTAATCCCAACGCGTATCCGAGCTGAGTGGCGGTCACCACACTGCCGATCGAGGCGGGGGCAACGTCGAGGCTTTCGGCCATTGAAGCGAGGAGTGGTTGAGCGAAATACACGTTGGCGACGGCCAGGGCGCAGGTGATGGAGAAGAGGAATGTCAGGCGGGGTGACAGGCCTTGCGGGAGGTGGGGGTAGGCGGTCATGGGTGTGCCTTCATCTGGTTGCAATTAGAAACCTGTTTTATTTTTGCGTGATTAGGTTTTTAATTGCAACCAGATTGTCTACACCGCTGTCCCCTGTGGGCGCGAGCCTGCTCGCGAAGGCAGTGTCATTGCCGATGAAGATGCAGGATGTACAGGCCTCTTCGCGAGCAGGCTCGCTCCCACAATATTCAAGCAGGTCAATACAATGTCAGAACATGCTCCATCGACCCACAACGAATGCCCGGTAGCCCGAACGCTGGACATCATTGGCGACCGCTGGTCACTCATGATCATCCGCGACGCCTTCGATGGCATCCGTCGCTTCAGCGAATTCCAGAAAAACCTCGGCGTAGCCAAGAACATCCTCGCCTCGCGCCTCAAGGCCCTGGTCGAAGTCGGCGTACTCCAGATACAACCGGCCTCGGACGCAAGCGCCTACAAGGAATATGTCCTCACGGAAAAAGGCCAGCAGGTCTTTCCGATCGTGATCAGCTTGAGACAGTGGGGCGAGCGCTTTCTGTTCACGGAAGAAGAGACACGCTCGGTACTGCTGGACAACGCGTCCGGACAGCCCTTGATGCCGATGGAGGTTCGCTCATCGACCGGCCAGGTCGTGCAGCCCTGGGATTGCCATAGGGTGAGACGCGTCGTCGGCGAGTCATGAGTGCGCGCCGGCCTAGTCCGGCTGGGCAGGTTGTTGTTCATAGCGCCGCTGGATGCGGGCCAATTCGCCGGACCGGCGTAGCTGCTCCAGTGCGCGGTTCCACGCGGCAATCAACTGGTCATCACTGTCGGTGCTGAAGGCGATGTACAAGGAGGAGCGGTAGAGCTCGATGGGAATCTGCCTCAGGGTGCCCGGCGGAATCTCCAATTGCCGGCTGTAATAAGCCACCCCCGCATCCGTGTCGCCGACGATGATGCTGGTTCGCCCGGCGAGCAGCATGCGGTAGAGCAGCTTGCTCTCGGTTGCGCTTTTATCCAGGTTGTTGAACCCCAGCGACTGCAATGTCTGCGGCACCAGGCCCGCATGTCGGGTGGTGATCTGCGGGGCGTGCAGCAACTGTTCCAGGGAATTGATTGGCGGTGCGCTGGCCAACTGGTAGGCATGGATGGATTCTTCCACGATCGGTCCGACCCACTTGTACAACGGCTCGCGCTCCGGCGTGCGGAACAACGAATACATGATGGTCTTGGGGCGGTTTTTCAGTATCTGCGTGGCGCGCATGCTGGGTTGCAACAGCACTTCGAACTTGTCCCCGGTCAGCGCCATGATCGCCCGCACGATTTCCGTGGTCATGCCCGTTAGCTGATCGCGCTCCACATAGTTGTAGGGCGCCCATTCCTCGGTGACGACTTGATATTGCTCGCGTGCGGTCGCTGGGCCGAGCAACAGACAGAGTAGCGCTGCGGCAGGCATCGAATGCTTCACGTGTTCTCCTGGTGGGCGGTTCGCTGTTCCTGAGCGAACCCAAGACAAGCATAGACCCAAACACGAGCCTGACGACTGCCGCAGCCGCGTTATGCGAACGACCCCTCAATAGCCCGGACGGATCAGCACTTTGCCGCAAGCATGCCCGGTGGCAACTTTTTCCAGGGCGCCACGTGCCTCGGCCAGCGGGAACGTCGAATCAATGAGGATTTGCAGCTCGCCGGCCTGGAACTGTTCGATCGCCCTGGGCATGAACGGCTTGGCCGTCGAGAAAAACACAAACTCGCCGGTGTGCCCGTCCCGGGACGCTATGTCGAACTCCACCAGCGAGGCGATCCGGCCGCCGGGGGCCAACACGTGCCAGGAGGCTTCGAGGGTTTCGCCTCCGAGGGTGTCGAGCACCAGATCGATATCACGCACGTGTCCGAGGGTCTGGGCCCTGTAGTCGATGACCTCATCGGCTCCCAGGCTTCTCACCCGCTCGATATTCTTTGCGGACGCTGTGGCCGTTACATGGCAGCCCGCAAGGTGGGCCAGTTGCACGGCCATGCTGCCGACGCCACCGGCCCCGGCGTGAATCAATACGCGCTGGTTGCGTCGCAACTGGCCGACCTCGAACAACGCAAGCGCCGCCGTGCCGTAGGCAGTGGGCAGGGCGGCGGCCTGCTCGTAGCTCATTTGTGGCGCAATGACACAAAGCTCGGAGGCGGCGATGACCAGCGCCCTGGCGAATGTGCCACCGGCACTCGGCGGGGTCCGGCCCACTACGCGGTCTCCCGGCTGGAGGTCGCTCACCTGTTCGCCGACGGACTCGATCACGCCACTGAAATCCGTGCCCGGCACGTAAGGCAAATCCACGGGAAAGATAGCTTGCATGTATCCGGCGATAATCTTCACATCCAGCGGGTTCACGCTGGCCGCTTCGACGCGGACCACGACCTCGTGGGATTGCACCGTGGGCAACGTGCGTTGACCTTGCTGGAGGACGTCCGGGCTGCCGAACGTTTCAATCAAAGCGGTTTTCATCAATAGACTCCTGTTGATCCGTAACGCTGTTCACTTGAGGTCGTCTACGAACCTGTGGCGAGGTAGCTTGCTCCCGCTCCTGCTGCAGCCGAGCGGGAGCAAGCTCCCTCGCCACAGGTCCATCGTTTTTCTCAAGTGAGCAGCATGACCTCGTAACCCGTGCGTTATCAGGCTTGGGCGGGGAATTGGCCAAGTTGGAGGAACAGGCCGAACCAGTCTTCCATGTGCCAGGTCGTGGTCAGCTTGGCGTTATCCAGCGTGTGGAATTCATGGATGCGGAAAGCGACCTTCGTGCCGGTGGCCGCGATGCCGAAAAACTCGCCTTGATGGGTCCCGGTAATTTCGGCGCGCACGCCGATTTTTCCGGGTTCCCGGACCATGTCGTGGACGATGATCCGGACATCCGGGAAGGCTTGGACGAAGCTGCGGATGATTGGCTTGATGCCTTCAGGGCCAGGCACCTGGCCGGGGGCGAGGGGAATGTCATCCC
>Ga0307412_10001083_pt1 | contig 15569 bp, 16 predicted proteins | sample DK1Cmetagenome_3_FD_203823 | JGI IMG/M metagenome (GOLD analysis project Ga0307412, IMG submission 203823) | Maize rhizosphere microbial communities from greenhouse at UC Davis, California, United States - DK15-C-1 | ecosystem: Host-associated > Plants > Roots > Rhizosphere > Soil | place: USA...
TGCCAAGAACACATACCATCTTCTCCCTCTATATAGAGATGGTTATTGGTTGCTTTAATTTCTTCAATTTTGTTTCCGCACCCATTATTCGAAGTTAACTTCAACTGACCTCCAACGCCATTAGAATTAAAAGTAATTGAATTACCTGTTTCACTTAATTTGGACCAATTAGAAGGATATGTCCAACTGTAGCTTCCATTAGTGCCGCCGGAAGCTGTATACGTAATCTGTTGAGGAACGCCGCAAGCCACTTCTGCTGGACCGCTAATAATCAACGTGGGAACTTGAGGAGAAAATGACACTGCATTGGACCATTCACCCCACGCGCAAGAATTACTTCGAAAGCGAATTTTGACATCGCCAAAATGTACTCCATCAGGTATAAGTTTAATTTTATACAGACGATAGTCCTTTCCTCCCAAAGTAGTCGATTCGTAATTAATTAGCGAAACGATTGTCCAGCCCGTGGGAATGATAATATAATTCGAATTGGGCTGGATGTCATAAGAATAATCTTTATAGTTTCCTGCATACTCTATATTAAAAGTGGCTTCAATTTGCGCTGTTGAACCACAAGAAAGAGTCTTGCCTCCAGAACCATATGGAGCCTTTAAATTAAATTTATCTACATTATATGTGGCGGTTGCAGTATTGGTGCTATTCAGGTTCATTGAAGTGTATTCTTTTACTGTAATTTTACCCGCAGCTCCATCATTGCTCCATGTTATATACGGACCATAATTCCACATCTCAGTTTGTCCATTGTCAAAAGTCCCCCCGGAAATTGTCCAATAGTAACTTTTGTTTAGGTCGTAGCCGGAAAGCGTATAGCTGGTTCTTGTTCCAGGACAAAGCGTTTTTACGCCTGAAATACTAAATGCACTAGTAACTTTGACGATAAGAAAGAATAGGATAGTTAATAAAAATTGTTTCATAATATGATAATATAGATTAAAAAAAGACAAATAAACCAAAAAAAGGTTAATTTATTCTACTTTTGAAAAACACATATGAAATAAAAAAGTTACTTGACTTATACATCGATTATGAGTAACCAGTCTTGGTTTAGCACTGCAAGAGGCTCAATTAAGCGAGGGGGAAGATAACCGTGATCGGTAGCCCCTTTACTATTCATCGGGAAAAATAGATACGCGGAGTTTATGGCGAGAGCTAAAAGTATGACCATACCTTAGACCGGGTCAATAAAAGTGGGAATTTCTTACGGCGCTGTATTTTAGCCGGGAAATTAGTTACCAATAAGCGTGAAAAGAAGGATCAGGAAGAGACTATTATAATAAGATAACGGGAAAATCAAGTGTACAAGTCCCCAAACGGAAAAATGAGTATTTTCGTCAAATGATCAAACGAGTCAATGGACAACTTAATTTTGCCTATGTATTAGTCGATAGTTGGTTTTCTCGGTTTATCAAAATGGAAAGGCTTAAAGTGCTCAACGCTCAAAATCACTTCGCTGTGAAACACAATTGATGGTAGCTACGCTCGAGCCGAATATACCGAACTTGCAAAGTTCGGCAACACTTATGCAAACTTTCCTAGACCCACAACTGAGGATGGTGATCTAATTCTTCGTCCTTTTTCTTTTCAATAGCCTTTGATACCAACGAAGCTAGCATTCCGGCAGCCAGGTAGAAACCTGTGGTAAGTAGCTGAGTTTTTAATGTCTTATTACTATAACGAGGGTTTAAGCCCATTTTTTGCGGCAGTACCAAAGCGCCGAGGCCTCCGGCAAGTCCTAGTATAGCACCTTTTGGTACTACATAATTTTTATTTCCGGCAGCCGCCAGGCTGTAATAAAAGGTATTGCTTATCATATCACCTACAAGTGATATAGCGAATAAACTATTTGAATCAGGTATACTTTGGCCCGCTTTGTTTAGTCCTTTAGAAACGGCATCCATTCCCAGCAAATCCATCCTGGGGGCATCCTTATCTATACGCCTGATAATCTCATTTAAAAATGTGAGGGTAAAAGCGCCCGCTAATCCTCCTCCAATAGCTGATAATACTCTCATTCATCTATTAAAGGGAAATACAGTAAAATTGTTCTGGATTTTTAGCCAAAGAGATCGCTACTCAGATATCTGTCTCCTCTATCGCAGATAACGAAGACGATTACACCTTCTTCCAGTTCAGCCGCCAGCCTTATAGCCGCAGTAGCGGCACCTCCACTACTCATGCCAGCAAATATGCCTTCAACTTTTGCAAGCTGGCGGGTCATCTCGGTAGCATCGTGCTGAGAAATATCCATCACTCTGTCGACTCTCGAAGGGTCAAATATTTTCGGGAGGTACTCAACAGGCCAGCGCCTTATTCCAGGTATAGATGATTCTTCAGTTGGCTGACAACCCACTATCTGAATGTTCGAATTCTTTTCCTTCAGGAACATCGAATTACCCATAATGGTCCCCGTAGTCCCCATGGCACTTACAAAATGAGTGATCTCGCCATTTGTATCTCTCCAGATTTCAGGGCCTGTCGTTTTATAATGGGCAAGGTAATTATCAGGATTGGCAAATTGATTTAGAAGGTAGAAATCGCCAGTCGCGGCTTTTTCTTCGGCATAGTCCCGACAAGCTTCAATGCTTTCAAGCAGAGTTACTTTTGCCCCGAAAGCTTCCATTGTCAGGGTGCGTTCCTTAGTCGAGCTGGATGGCATTACCAGTTCAATCTCCAGGTCATATAAACAAGCAATCATTGCTAAAGCAATACCTGTATTTCCGCTTGTTGCTTCGATCAACTTGGTACCTGCTTTAATATCGCCCCTTTCTAGTGCACTTTTTATCATATTAAGCGCCGGGCGGTCTTTTACGCTCCCTCCGGGATTATTTCCCTCAAGTTTCGCGTAAATTTTAACCTTAGGGTTGGGATTGAGTTTCTTTATTTCAACAAGAGGCGTATTGCCTACTAAATCTATAACGCTTGCCATTTAACTAATCTTTAATTTGCCTCTCTACAACTTTTACCCTCGACTCATGGTAAACTGTAGAATGCGGAAGCACGCTTTTGGTCAGCCATACATTTCCTCCAATAATACTATGGTGCCCAATAACCGTCTCCCCTCCAAGAATTGTAGCTCCTGAATAAATTACTACATTATCTTCAACTGTAGGGTGGCGCTTAATAGAAGCCATTTGTTTTTCAACACTCAATGCTCCTAGTGTTACGCCCTGGTACAGCTTAACATTTTTGCCTATAACGGCAGTTTCACCGATTACAATTCCGGTACCATGGTCGATGTGTAGGTATTCACCAATTTCCGCACCCGGGTGAATGTCTATTCCAGTTTTAGAATGAGCATATTCCGTTAAAATCCGGGGTAAAATTGGCACATCTAATTTCACTAAAACATTGGCGAGTCGGTAAAATGAAATTGCATAAAAACCAGGATATGCCCTGATTACTTCAAATTCGCTTTTTGCAGCTGGATCGCCATCTAATATGGCCTGCACATCTGTATTTAAAACCCGATATAACTCGGGCAAATTTCTAAAAAAGTCTTTGGCTCTTTTTTCATTGTCGCACTCACGGCATGCTGTGGTAGCATCCATAATTTTCTTTAATTCAACTTCAAGAGCATCCAATTGCAGCTCAATTTCATGTAGTGTTGAATATATTGTTTTTGATTGCTCAGGATATAGTAAACGTATAACCTTTAGCGCCCAGGCTGCTATCTCTTTATTAGATGGCACAGCCTCTATGTGCTGATGCTTATCAAAAATATACTGGTAAAATTCCTCGTTCATACCAAAGTTTTTTGAGCCTTAGTTAAACTAAAGCATTGCAATTTTAGGAAAAAGAATCTTGTTTCATTGTAAAAATGAAGGAATACTAAAATATGTGCTTAGTTGGCTTAGTGAAATTCTTTCTTAATCCAGGTCAGTGCATAATCAATATCTGCCTGAGTGATATCAAGATGGGTAACAAACCTTATCAAGTGTTCTCCGAAAGCGGCAGCCTTCACCCCATGCCTTCCAAGCCTTTCTACAAATAAATCGGCGGTATGGTGCGGATCAATTTCTGCTATTACGATATTAGTGTCAACAGGAAAAACGTCTTGAACAACTGAGAGGCTTACAAGTGCCTTCCCTATCATCTTTGCATGCAGGTGGTCTTCCTTCAAACGGCTTATATTGTTATCTAAGGCATAAATTCCGGCCGCTGCCAAATATCCCGATTGACGCATGGCGCCACCTAAAACTTTACGAATTCTTTTCGCTTTGTGAATTACATCGATATTACCAAGTAGCACCGAACCTACTGGCGCGCCCAGCCCCTTAGAAAGGCAAACCGAAATAGTATCAAACATATGCCCATAATCCTTCGCATGGTCCTTTGATTCCGTAAGCGCATTAAAAATCCTGGCGCCATCCAGATGAAGCGATAATTTCTTCAACTGGCTTAAATGATAAATCGGCTCAATATCATCAAGCGTATAATAACTTCCTCCGCCCCGGTTCGATGTATTTTCTAGTACAATAAGCTTTGAAAAGGGATGATGAATATCCGCCGGGTTTATATTTTCTTCAATTAAATCAGCATTTAACCTCCCTCTTTCACCTTTTAAAGGCCTGATAGAAACACCGGAATTAAAGGCCATCCCTCCACCTTCGTAACGGTATACGTGGGATGCTTCATCACAAATCACTTCATCCAGGGGCTGCGTGAGCACTTTAATTGCTATTTGATTAGCCATAGTCCCGCTGGGGCAAAACAGTCCTGCCTGTTTTCCGAACATAGCAGCCAACTTCTCTTCCAGTTCGTTTACCGTCTCATCCTCGCCATAAACATCATCGCCAACTTTGGCTGAAAACATAGCATCTAGCATGCCTTTAGATGGCTTGGTAACTGTGTCACTACGGAAATCTACAATCATATGGTGCTTAATTATATTGCCTGGAAACTTAATGGTTATTCCGCAAGCCGACCTCAATAATCCGGGTAAAAAACAGAATAATCAAATAAAATTTAACGAAAATTATCAAACAATAAAGACATTGTAAACTTTAAAGTTTCAAGTTTTTTATACATTTAGTTACTAAAGAATATTTGAATGATAATTATTGCAGACGGAGGCTCTACCAAAACCAATTGGTGCCTGCTTAATGATGAAAATAAAAAGGCATATTTTAACACTGAAGGCTATAACCCGTACTTTGTAACAACGGAATATGTAGCAGATTCGTTAAAAAAGAATTTGCCAAAAGACTTGCAATTCGATAAAATTTCAGAAGTAAATTTTTATGGCGCAGGTGTCCATAACGACGAGAAGGCTAACCAGTTAAAAGAAGCAATCAAAACGGTTTTTACCTCCAGCAAAGTTTTTGTAGGGCACGACTTGCTTGCCGCGGCACGTGCTTTATTAGGAGACAAGCCAGGCTTCGCTGCAATTTTAGGTACGGGAACTAATACCTGTATTTATGATGGCAAGGAAATTACACATCAGATTGATTCAGGGGCTTACATTTTAGGGGACGAAGGTAGCGGGTCATATATAGGCAAGAAACTACTTATCGATTACTTAAGAGGTTACATGCCCAAAAGCGTTAGTAAGAACTTTTACGAAACCTATAAACTAAGCCATGATGATATTGAGGAAAATGTTTATTCAAAACCTTTAGCCAACCGTTTTTGCGCGAGCTTTGCAAAATTTGCTTATGAAGAAACTTCAGACCGGCAATACACTCGCGGCCTGGTAAAATCTGCATTTAATGATTTTTTTAAAAACCTTGTATCCCACTATCCAAACTATAAGAATTATAGCTTCAATTGCATAGGTTCTGTTGGCTACAGCTTTAGAGATATATTGGAGGAAGTTGCTAACGAATATGGCATGCAAATGGGAAAATTACTCCGCTCGCCTATTGATGATCTTGTTCAGTATCATATTGAGCATGTGAATGAGGATTAAGATGGGGTGCAGATGGGAGACTGGGCGCTATACTCTAACCTCCAGTCTCAGCCTCTGATCTATGTTTATCCTACTCCTTCATAAAAGAAAGCTCTTTCTGGAAGAGCTTTGCATATTTTCTTCTATCGAACTTGTAAAGCGTAGCAGCACGGTAAGATACTCCGCGTTGTTTCTCGTCAAGCTCTTTTAAAATACCGTAGTTAAGCATCTTCTTTCTAAAGTTTCGCTTATCCAGCTTTTTATTTAGAATCGCTTCATATACGTTTTGCAATTGAGTAAGCGTAAACTTTTCTGGAAGTAGTTCGAACGCAATTGGCTGATAACTGATTTTACGTTTAATTTTATCAAGGCTTTTTTCGAAAATCTGAGAGTGGTCAAAACCCAGTTTCGGCAATTCTGCCACCGGATGCCAGAATGCTTTTTTAGCATAATTAGTCACCGGTTGAAGTTCGCTTTTGCCACTCAAGCGGATCATGGCATAATAAGCCACAGTAATAACCCTGCCTTCGGGATGCCTATCCACATCGCCAAAGGTATATAACTGCTCCATATATATGTTGCGCAAGCCGGTTAGTTCATATAAGATCCTCTCAGCTGCATAATCAATACCTTCATCAGGGCCAACAAATAAACCCGGTAGAGCCCACCAATCTTTAAATGGCTCCTCATTACGTTCAATTAAAAGAATCTTTAATACACCTTCTTCAAAGCCGAAGATTACACAGTCGACAGAGAATACTGAATCGAATTTTGGAAGCGCAGTTTGCAAAACGTTTTTGTTAAAATTTAGCAGTATATTTATTGGTATTTTGAATTGCCAGCACAAAAGTGGAAAAAATTATCATATTTTTTAGCTTAGTGTAATAAATACACCCTATATTCGTCAAATTTATTTTAATCGAGCGTGGCAACAATCAACAAAATTGGTGTATTCACTTCAGGAGGTGATGCGCCAGGGATGAATGCCTGTATTCGTGCAGTTGTTCGTACAGGTATTTACTTAGGCAAGGAAATGGTTGGTATCCAACAAGGATATCAGGGCATGATCGACAAAAAGTTCATAAACATGGACGCCCGTTCTGTTCGCCACATCATCCAAATGGGTGGCACTATACTTAAAACAGCCCGTTGCATGGATTTCAGAACTCCCGAAGGACGTGCGTTTGCATACAAAAACTTAAAAGAAGAGGGAATTGATGCTTTAGTGCCTATTGGTGGAGACGGAACTTTTACTGGGGCCGAGCTTTTATCCAGAGAATACGATATTCCGGTTATTTGCGTACCTGGAACTATCGATAACGACCTATATGGTTCTGACTATACTTTAGGGTATGATACGGCAACCAACACTGTTATCGAGGCTATTGATAAAATCAGAGACACCGCAGCGTCGCACGACAGGCTATTCTTCGTGGAAGTAATGGGGCGCGATTCCGGCTGTATTGCTTTACATGCAGGAATTGCAGGTGGTGCAGAGGCTATTTTATTACCCGAAAAAGAAACTGCAATTGATGACCTGATTCAAAAACTAGAGAAAAGCTCTGAACACAAAACGTCAAGCATTGTAATCATAGCAGAAGGAGATAAAAACGGCGGTGCCTACAATGTAGCAAAACGGGTTAAAGAGAAATTCAATTTTTACGATATCAAAGTTACTATTCTAGGACACTTACAACGTGGCGGCTCACCAAGTAGTTTCGACCGTGTATTGGGCGGACGTATGGGTTATGCTGCAGTTAGAGCCCTTTTGGCAGGTGAAAACCGCAAAATGGTAGGTTTAAGAAACAATAGAATTCAACTAACAGATCTGGAGGAGGCAATACACAACCATTCGTTCAAACTGGAAGAAGATTTGATGGAAATGGCTAACATTTTATCAATCTAATACCAGATGATTGCTGTAATTTATAGTGGTTCGCGAAATGCAGACTGGAAGTTATCTGACAAAGGAGAAATCATTTCCGAATTCAGAACTCCTGGTATTAACCCGTATCTTACAGACAAAAAAGCGATAAGCAGCCTGTTAAACCGGAATAATGAGCTTATCAATTACGCTGAGGACATAAAGAAAATATACTTCTTTGGTGCCGGCGCATCTTCAAAAGAACGCCAGGAAATTATTTCAAGCACTTTTACTGAATTTTTCCGATATGCTAAGGTGGTTGTAGATCATGATCTTGCAGCTTCTGCCTTAGCTACGGCCGGTAATAAAGAAGGCATTGTTTGTGTATTAGGCAGTGGGGCAAATGCTGCCTATTATAATGGAAAGAAAGTCAAAGAGAATAATTTTGGTTTGGGATACATTCTCGGAGACGAAGGATCTGCAAACTGGTTAGGGCGCAGCCTGCTAAAAGATTACTTAACCGGAACAATGCCCAAAAAGTTTGAAGGTATATTTGTTCAAAAATATCACCCCGAGCGTAAGCAAATTTTAGATAAAGTTTACCGACATTCGCAGCCGGTTTTATACTTAACATCGTTTACAGATTTCCTTGCAGAAAATAGAGATAGCGAATATGTAAATGCTCTGGTAACATACGGATTGAAATTGTATTTCGAGACTTACGTTGCCCCCTTGGCTGATAAACATCCGGGCCTGCCTTTATACTTTACGGGCGCCGTAGCTGATGTTTTCCAGGATTTATTGAAAGAAACGGCGTCTGACTATGATTACAAAATCGCTCAGATTGTTAGAAAGCCCATTTATAACATTTTAAATTATTACACGAATAAAAATTAATAGAAATGAAAGTTGGAATTAACGGATTCGGCCGTATTGGCCGTTTAGCATTTAGAGCCGCTGTAGAGCGTGCTGACATTGAAGTTGTAGGAATCAACGACCTTGTTGAGCCAGATTACATGGCCTATATGCTAAGATATGATTCAACTCACGGACAGTTCAAAGGAACAATTGAGGTTAAAGATGGCAACCTTGTTGTTAACGGAAAAACAATCCGTGTTACTGCAGAGAAAGACCCTGCAAACCTTAAATGGGATGAAGTTGGTGCTGAAGTAGTAATTGAATCTACTGGTTTATTCTTAACCCAGGATACAGCAGGAAAACATATTCAGGCTGGCGCTAAAAAAGTAGTTATGTCTGCTCCTGCAAAAGACGACACTCCTACTTTCGTAATGGGTGTTAACCATAAATTATTAACAGCTGAACAAACTATCGTTTCTAACGCATCTTGCACTACTAACTGTTTAGCTCCTATCGCTAAAGTGTTAAACGATAAATTTGGTATCGTTGAAGGCTTAATGAGCACAATTCACGCGGTTACTGCAACTCAAAAAACTGTTGACGGCCCTTCTGCTAAGGATTGGAGAGGTGGACGTGGTGCTTACCAAAACATCATCCCTTCTTCTACAGGTGCAGCTAAAGCAGTAGCACTAGTTATCCCTGCATTAAAAGGTAAATTAACTGGTATGGCATTCCGTGTACCAACTGCAGACGTTTCTGTTGTTGATTTAACTGTTAAGTTAGACAAGCCAGCTTCTTACGAGGCAATCAAAGCAGCTATGAAAGAAGCTTCTGAAGGCGAATTAAAAGGTATCCTTGGTTACACTGAAGATGAAGTAGTTTCTACAGATTTCTTAGGTGATGCCCGTACTTCAATTTTTGATGCTAAAGCAGGTATCGCTCTTAACGATAACTTCGTTAAGGTGGTTTCTTGGTACGATAACGAGTGGGGTTACTCAAACAAAATTATTGACTTAGTTCAACTAATTGGTACTCTATAATTAGTCGCAAAGCGATAAAATGAAAAAGCCCGCGTTTGTTGCGGGCTTTTTCGTTTAAGTACATTCACAAAACCATCAATAAATTACTATCTGGATCTTTAAAATTGAACCACTGGTTGTGTTGAACCCCTGTTACTATTAAGAACAAGCTTCTTCAATTTACTCTGTTTCAAATTGAAATGCAGGAATTTGAAATACCTTTTCTTCCGAAAAAATCTTACTATCCAAAATAACATTCACAGCATTTTCCATTGGCAGAATATACAAATGCCCATGCAATATTTCTCCGGAAGGCTCCAGTCCCAAAAGATTACAGTACCATTCTTTAGCTGATTGAATATCCCGAACTGGAATGAATACTCCGGGGATTCGATTTCTTATTACTGATGCCATAATGCACAAAGGGAGTACCTCGTAAACAAGGTACTTCCTATTTAGATTATCTGAGCGAGATGGTGTTGAAGATGATTCAAGTAATCGTCTATCAGGAAAGCCAGGCTTGCCGTGCTTCCATCTTTGCCTACACACCTATTTCCGAGCTTATTTTCAGGGATATTTTTTATTACGTGAGCAAGATGCCTGTTATAAAACTCCCATAGCAAGATTAATGACTCCAAATCTTCAGCCTGATAATTTTGAACTGAAACAAATAAATCCTGGTCATAATAAACTGTGGGTTCTTCGAATTGCCCGCGCACAAAGCGGTGGTGATTAGCCGTTGCAGAATCAATTAGATGTCCCAATATTTCCTTCTTCGACCATTTAGCGGCTGATGGCTTTAAAGAAAAATTATCGGATGAAATCAGCTTCATTTTTTGAGGCGCTGAATTACATAAGTCTAAAAGTGCATCAACAGATAAGTCCCTACTTTTCATACCCTGAAGCTTAAACGTTTATCCTGTCATTAATAGCTGAAGGTTCTGAAATAACCAGAAAACTCATATACTCGTTAGATCTGTTCACAATCGAGTGTATGGTGAGATTGGGAATATGAATACTTTCCCCAGCTTTTACTGTAATTAAGTTTTCCTCGATTTTAACTGTTGCAATGCCCTCAACTATGTAAAATACTTGCTGGGCTTTTGAATGAAAATGCGTGTCTTCAGTTGTTTGTGGAGGCATTCTTTTTTGAATTACTACGAGGCTTTCCGACTCTAGGAGAGTCCAGGCATCACAGTTGTTTCCCCATTTGATGTTTTCGGAATTTAGCGGCGACTTTACCATGTTTGTTGGATTTGATTGTGATATTAAAAAGGTTGAACATAATAGAACAAGTCTTCTATTGCCCTAAATTACAACTAAAATATCTGTAAAAAATCCCGCATTTAAATCTTATTCAATATCCATAAAATAAAAGAACTGCCACCCATAATCAATGAGCGGCAGTGATTTCAACAGTGGTTATAAGACTAACCCAGGCTTTATTTTTATAGACTTCTTAACCAGTCAATAACCTGTTGCCTGGTCTTGCCGGTTTTAGTTTGAATGCGGCCATAAAGTTCATCCTCACGGCCTTCTTCATATCTTAAATCATCGTCGGTAAGATCCGCATAAGCTTGTTTAGCTTTTCCTTTCAATTCATTCCACTTACCTTTCAATTCTAATTTATCCATATGCTTTTCTAGTTTAAATGTATAAAAGATAACATCCATAAATTTAGAATTGTTTAGAGGAACGCTCTAAAGCAAAAAATCCCAGCTTTCGCCGGGATTAGATCTATAAAGCACCTTCTTTAATTTGTTCAACTACTCCTGGGTCTAACAGCGTAGATGTATCTCCGAGGTTTGAAGTATCGCCTTCGGCGATTTTCCTTAAAATCCGGCGCATAATTTTACCCGACCGTGTTTTTGGCAGGCCAGATACAAACTGAATTTTGTCAGGTTTTGCGATGGCACCGATAATTCGGGTTACCGTTTGCAGAATATTTTTACGGGTTAAATCGTCATCCTGTGTATGATGCCCTAAAATTACATAAGCGTAAACTCCCTGCCCTTTAATTTCGTGCGGATACCCTACCACCGCACTTTCAACTACATCAGAGTGCATATTAATAGCATTTTCCACTTCGGCTGTACCGATACGGTGTCCCGATACGTTTAATACATCGTCTACCCGGCCGGTGATACGGTAATAACCATCTTCATCTCGTAAACATCCGTCGCCAGTAAAATACATATTCTCATAAGTCGAAAAGTAAGTTTGACGGCAGCGCTCATGGTCGCCATATGTAGTGCGAATCATCCCTGGCCACGGAAACTTAATACATAAATTTCCACTTACACCGTTTCCTTCGATTTCTTTTCCATTTTCATCCACTAACGCCGGCTGAATTCCTGGCAATGGCAAGGTTGCATAGCCAGGCTTGGTTGGTGTTACACCGCAGATTGGAGAGATCATTAACCCGCCAGTTTCTGTTTGCCACCAAGTATCAGCAATTGGAGCTTTACCCTGGCCTATCTTTTCATCAAACCAGTGCCATGCTTCTTCGTTAATAGGCTCTCCTACAGATCCTAATTTTCTAATCGAGCTAAAATCTTTACCTGCTAAAGGCTGTTCGCCAAAGCTCATTAAAGAACGAATTGCTGTTGGTGCCGTATATAAGATGTTTACCTTGTATTTCTCAACAATGTCCCAAAAGCGTCCCGGAGTTGGCCAGGTTGGGATTCCTTCAAACATCAATGTGGTTGCGCCTTGAGATAGTGGCCCATAAACGATATATGAATGCCCTGTGATCCAACCTATATCTGCAGTACAGAAATAAACCTCATCTGGCTGATACTGAAATACATTGGCAAACGTATAGCCAGTGTAAACCATGTAACCTGCAGTAGTATGCACAACTCCCTTCGGCTTACCGGTAGAACCTGATGTATATAAAATAAATAATACATCTTCCGCATCCATCTCTTCTGCTGGGCATTCAGGATTTCCTTGAGTTTCAACTTTCCGGATTTCATCTTCCCACCAAACATCGCGGCCTTTAATCATTGAAACAGGTGTACGGCTTCTGGTAAGCACAATAACTTTACTCACGCTTCTACACTGAACAAGAGCATCGTCGATAATATTTTTTAGAGGAATGTCCTTTGTTCCACGAAAACCACCATCGGCGGTAATTACGAGCGAGCATTCTGCATCATTAATCCTATCGGCAATAGATTGAGCTGAAAATCCGCCAAAAACCACCGAATGAATTGCGCCTATACGTGCACATGCAAGTACTGATATGGCAAGTTCGGGAACCATTGGCAAATAGATACAAACCCTATCGCCTTTTTTTACACCATTGTTTTTCAAAACGTTGGCAAACTGGCAAACTTTATCGTGAAGTTGTTTATAAGTAAGTACCCTATGTGCTTCATCTGGATCGTTCGGCTCCCAAATAATTGCAGGCTTATTCGCCAAAGTATTTAAATGGCGATCGATACAATTTTCGGTGATATTAAGTTTGGCCCCCTTGAACCATTTAATATCGGGCGTTTTGAAATCCCACTCGAGAACTGAATCCCATTTTTTTTTCCATTGAAAAGTGCTGGCTATATCCGACCAAAAATTCTCAGGCTCCTTTACACTATAATCGTAAACACGTTTGTAATTGTCAAAAGACTTAATTTGAAGTAAGCTCATTAGATTAAATATCTGCGCCTATTGGCTCTGTATTGGTTTTTAAAATTAAATTGTTTTTCTGTGATAGTAGTGATATCAAATAAACCGCTATTATAGCCAAAGGAAAGGAAATAATTGCAGGATTATCTAATTTGTGAAGTGCATTCGCCGGATCCAACCCATATTTATCCCACATGGTGGGCGATGTTAAGATAATTGCCAGCGAAGAGACGATTCCTGTAACAATTGACCAGGCAATTCCTTTAGCAGTTGTTTTTTTCCAGAACAAAAGGAATAAAATAGCAGGAAGGTTTGCGGATGCAGCAATTGAAAATGCCCAACCTACCAGGAAAGAAACGTTCATCCCTTTAAAGGCGATACCCAAAGCAATGGCAAATATTCCAACTGCAAAAGCTGCAATTTTGCCTGCCTGTACTTTTTTCTCATCGCTTAATTGTAGTTGGAAGTAATTATGCATTAAATCGTGGGCTATTGCCCCCGAAGATGCAATGATAAGCCCTGCCACTGTTCCCAGAATAGTTGCAAAAGCAACCGCCGATATCACGGAAAACAACACCACGCCAAAAGCCTTGGCTAATAGAGGTGCAGCCATATTACTTGATTCCACATCCAGCACTCCATTTACTGCAGCTCCCAAGCCCATAAACATTGTTAACACATAAAATGTTCCTATAGCCGCAATCGCTAGAATTGTCGATTTACGGGCGTCCCTTTGAGATTTAACAGTGTAATACCTGATTAAAATATGTGGCAATGCAGCGGTTCCTAAAAATAAAGCCAGCATTAATGAAATAAAATCAAGGCGGCTCCAAATACTAGCTCCTTTACCTATTTTGTATTTCAAGCCAGGTAGCATAAAATCTTTCCCGGAAGTTGGATTTTGATAGTAAACAATTACTTTTTTACCTTCATCAGTAAATTTAGCTTCACCAAAACGAACAACGTCGCTTTTCTCAATTGTAGATAAAAATTGAAACGGCCCAACCGGACCAGTCTTGTTAACTTCTTTTCCATCTATAATTATTTTGCTCATATGTCCAACCTGGAAAAACTTTGCCTTTTCCTTAGGTTCTCCATTGTAGAGCTTCACTCCATTCTCGCCATCGGCTATAGAAAGAGCCTCTCTTAGGCTATATTTTCCATCTTTTTCAGACAGATGAAACCATCTTTGCACACCGGCTTTTTCCAGCTTAACAAAATCTTTTCCTTTAACTTGCTGTTGCGAAATAACTTTCCAATCGCCGGCACTAACCACGTTACTATCGGCAACAGTTGCAGGTATTGTTAAAAAGGTATGATAAGGTTGTCCGTTCTGGCCTGGATCTAATGTAAAACCATTCTTAAGGATATAGATTGTAAGTATCGTAGATAGAAAAAGTAATAGCCCGCCTTTTAAAAACTGCACGTAAGTTGTGGAAGTCATACCCGCACTAGCCACTATAAAAATTACAACGATACCAACCAACACTACTCCTACCCAATGCGGAAATCCTAACAAAGGAGTTACCAGGTCTCCGGCGCCAACCATTTGCGGAATAAGGTAAAAAATAGACACTATTAAAGTACTTATAGCCGCTGTTAGTGTAATTGCCCTTGAATTGAATTTGGAATTAAGAGCATCTGTAAAAGTGTATTTTCCGAGCCGTTTTAACGGTTCGGCAATCAAGAACAAAGCAACTATCCAACCGGCTAAAAATCCTATGGAATATAAAAAACCATCAAACCCGTAAGTGGCTATCATACCACAAATACCCAGGAAGGAGGCTGCAGATAAGTAATCCCCTGCGAAAGCGATGCCATTTACTGCCCAATGAATTTGGCCGCCAGCTGCGTAGTAAGAAGATGCTGAACTTGTTTTTCTGGCAAAATAGAATGACAATCCCAACACCAATCCAACAAAAATCACAAAAAAGAAAATTGCTATATAAGATACACCGTAAATCATGCTTTTGTCTCCTCTTCGTTTAATTCATCCTCATACCTGGAACACAGATTGTTATAAATGATACCTAGCAGTACTGCAAAAACAATAAGCCCAATTCCATAAAAGAGCGCAAGATTTAATCCAGCTACAACACTTTGACTAAGCAGCTCATAATTTAATACGCCAATAGCCACAAATCCTCCATAAAAAAGAAGGTATAGAAAAAAGAAGCGAACGCCTAATTTTGCTTTCTTTTTTGAGGCATTATCAATGCCCATTTTAACAGCAGGTCCATGATGCATAGTTTTTAATAAATTGGTTTAAATAGTTTAAATTATAATTTCTAAT
>Ga0307412_10001084_pt1 | contig 15568 bp, 12 predicted proteins | sample DK1Cmetagenome_3_FD_203823 | JGI IMG/M metagenome (GOLD analysis project Ga0307412, IMG submission 203823) | Maize rhizosphere microbial communities from greenhouse at UC Davis, California, United States - DK15-C-1 | ecosystem: Host-associated > Plants > Roots > Rhizosphere > Soil | place: USA...
GTGCTGCCGCCCACGCCGGGAATCCCCAGCACGAACTGCAACACAGGGCCCAGGCCAAGGTGCTGGACGAACCACTGCGCCACGCCGCCCTTGGCCAGCAGCAGCGTCCAGGCATAGGCCTTGACGATGTAGCTAGCCCACATCGGCAGCATCACCGCGATATAGAAAAACGCCTTGGTCTTGCCGCTGGTGTAGCGCGCCATGTAGTAGGCAATCGGGAAGGCGACGATGGCGCTGGCGATGGACACCACGATGGCCATGGCCAGGGTGCGTACGATGATGTCGAAATTCGACGGCTGGAACAGCGCCGCGAAATTCGCCAGGGTCAGGTCCGGCGTGACCGCCATGGTGAAATCGTCGAACGTGTAGAAACCCTGCCACAGCAAGGTCAGCAGCGAACCCAGGTAGATTGCGCCGAACCAGATCAGCGGCGGCACCAGCAACATCGACAGGTACAGGTTGGGGCGTCGGTACAGCAGGTTGGAAAAACGTCGCAGCGGTGAGTCAGGCGTGGGTGTTTGGGTGAGCGCCAAGGTATTCATCTCAGACCTCGGCCCCGGTGTCGTGCAGGGCGATCATCGCCTCGCGGGCCCAGCGCACGGTGAGCTGCTGGCCGGCCTGGTATTGGGCTGCGGTGTCCACCCACTGGGTATTGGCCTGGCTGAGGTTCAGGGTCTGGCCGTTGTCGAGTTTGAGCTCGTAACGCGTGGCGCTGCCTTGGTACTGGATGTCATGGAGCAGGCCCTGGATTTCGATTTCATGGCCGGCCAGCGGGCCTTCGGCGAAACGCACATGTTCCGGGCGAATCGAAAACGGTTGTGGATGACCGCTCAATTGCCGGGCCAGTTCGCCACGGATGACGTTGGAGGTGCCGACGAATTCGGCAACGAAGGTGGTCGCCGGTTTCATATAGAGGTTGCGTGGGGTATCGACTTGTTCGATCCGACCTTTGTTGAACACCGCGACGCGATCCGACATCGACAGCGCTTCGGTCTGGTCGTGGGTGACGAAAATGAAGGTAATGCCCAACTGGCGTTGCAGCTTCTTCAACTCGCCCTGCATTTGTTCGCGCAACTTCAGGTCGAGGGCGCCCAGCGGTTCATCCAGCAGCAACACCCGAGGACGATTGACCAGCGCGCGGGCCAGGGCGACGCGTTGGCGCTGGCCGCCTGAAAGCTGCACCGGCTTGCGCTCGCCATAGCCGCCCAGGGCAACCATCTCCAGCGCTTCGTCGGCGCGCTTGATTCGTTCTGCCTTGGCCACGCCTTTGACTTTCAAACCGTAGGCCACGTTGTCGCGCACGTTCATGTGGGGAAAGAGGGCGTAGTCCTGGAAAACCGTGTTGACGTCGCGCTGATAAGGCGCGAGCCCGGTGGCTTCTTCACCGTGGATGCGGATCGAACCGGCACTGGGCTGCTCGAACCCGGCGATCAGCCGCAGGCACGTGGTCTTGCCCGAGCCGGAAGGGCCCAGCATGGAAAAGAACTCGCCGTCCTGGATATCGATGGAGACCCGGTCAACGGCCTTCACCTCGCCGAACTGACGGGAAACGTGGGTGAACTGGACTGCAAGCGTCATGGTGCGGGGCTCCGGAAAAGCGGGGCGGTATGAAACGTCAACGATTGGCACGCGATCCCGTGGCGAGGGAGCTTGCTCCCGCTGGGTGGCGACGGTAGGAGCTGTCGAGTGCAACGAGGCTGCGATCTTTCCACTACCCATTGAATCGAGAGCGAAAGATCAAGATCAAAAGATCGCAGGCTTCGCCAGCTCCTACACGCCAGCGGGAGCAAGCTCCCTCGCCACAGGGGCTACTCCCATTTAGATGAGGGGCTTAACGCCCGCCCATGATCGCAATGTAATCCTGGGTCCAGCGGCTGTACGGCACGAACTTGCCGCCCTCGGCCTGTGGGGTTTTCCAGAAGGCGATCTTGTCGAACTGATCGAAGCCGTTGGTCTTGCAACCTTCGGCGCCCAGCAGCTCGCTGCCCTTGCACGCCGCCGGCACCGCAGGCAACGAGCCAAACCACGCGGCGACGTCGCCCTGGACTTTCGGTTGCAGCGACCAATCCATCCATTTGTATGCGCAGTTCGGGTGCTTGGCCTCGGCGTGCAGCATTGTCGTGTCGGCCCATCCGGTGGCGCCTTCTTTCGGAATGGTCGAGGCGATCGGCTGTTTCTCGTTCATCAGGCCGTTGACCTGATACGGCCAGGCACCGGAGGCCACCACGCCTTCGTTCTTGAAATCGCTCATCTGCACGGTGGTGTCATGCCAGTAGCGGTGGATCAGCGGCTGCTGGGCCCGCAGCAATTCGAGCACCGCCTTGTACTGGGCTTCGTCGAGCTGGTACGGGTCCTTGATGCCCAGCTCTGGCTTGGCGGTCTTGAGGTACAGCGCTGCGTCGGCGATGTAGATCGGGCCATCGTAGGCTTGCACACGGCCCTTGTTCGGCTTGCCGTCGGGCAAGGCCTGGGCGTTGAACAGCACGCTCCAACTGGTCGGTGCCTGCTTGAAGACGCTGGTGTTGTACATCAACACGTTGGGTCCCCATTGGTAGGGGGTGCCGTAGGTCTGTTGGTTGACCACATACCACGGCGCATCCTTGAGGCGCGGATCGAGATTCTTCCAATTGGCGATCAACGCAGTGTTGATCGGTTGCACGCGCTTGCCGGCAATCAGCCGCAACGACGCATCGCCCGAGGCGGTTACCAGGTCATAGCCGCCCTTGGTCATCAGGCTGACCATTTCATCGGACGTCGCGGCGGTTTTCACGTTGACCTTGCAGCCGGTTTCCTTCTCGAAGCCGGTGACCCAGTCGTAGGCCTTGTCGCTTTCACCGCGTTCGATGTAGCCCGGCCAGGCGACGATGTCCAGTTGGCCTTCGCCGGCGCCAACGGCCTTGAGCGGTTCGGCGGCCTGCAGGCTGACGCTGGTCAGCAGCGCCATGGTGATTGCACTGAGCAATACGGTCTTGTGCGCGTACATGGAAATCCCTCTTGCTTTAATTATGGTCGGGGCAGTTTTGAACCGGTGAAGCGCCACGAATGGCCTGTTATTAGAGTAGTGCTGTTATCTAGAGATGCTGGCCATGCCGGGCCATGATATGGCGCACCACGCTGTAGTCCTGGAGCGAATCGCTGGACAGGTCTTTTCCATAGCCCGAACGTTTCAATCCGCCATGGGGCATTTCGCTGACCAGCATGAAATGGCTGTTGATCCAGGTGCACCCGTATTGCAGCCGCGCCGCCACCTGCATCGCCTTGTCGAGGTTCTGGGTCCATACCGAGGACGCCAGGCCGTATTCCGAATCGTTGGCCCAGTCCACCGCCTGGCTGAGTTCGTCGAAGCGGGTCACGGTGACGACCGGGCCGAATACCTCGCGCTGGACAATCTCGTCGCTGTGTTTGCAGCCGGCCAGCAGTGTCGGCTGGTAAAAGAAACCGGCGCCGGAATGCACCGCTGCACCCGTGATGCGCTCGATGTGTGGCTGGCCAAGGGCGCGTTCGACGAAACTGGCGACTCGGTCGCGCTGGCGGACGCTGATCAGCGGGCCGATTTCGTTGTCGGCATCGCGCTTGCCGGCAAAGCGCAGGCTGCTGACCGCCGCACCGAGTTCGGCCACCAGTTGGTCATGAATGCCGGCTTGGGCATAGACGCGGCAGGCGGCGGTGCAATCCTGGCCGGCGTTGTAATAGCCATAGGTGCGCACGCCATCGACCACGGCTTGGATGTCGGCGTCGTCACAGACAATCACCGGGGCCTTGCCGCCCAGCTCAAGGTGCGTGCGCTTGAGGGTTTTCGCTGCGGCCTGGAGGATCTTCTGCCCGGTGACGATATCCCCCGTCAACGAGACCATGCGCACCTTCGGATGGCTGACCAGATGGCTGCCGACGCCTTCACCGCCACCGCAGATGATATTGATGACGCCGCGCGGCAGGATCTGCGCCAGTGTCGGCGCCAGGGCCAGGATCGACAGCGGGGTGTGCTCCGAAGGCTTGAACACCAATGTATTGCCGGCGGCCAGGGCCGGGGCGATTTTCCAGGCCGCCATCATGATCGGGTAATTCCACGGCGCAATCGACGCCACCACGCCCAGCGGGTCGCGGCGCACCATGCTGGTGTAGCCGGGCAGGTATTCACCGCTGAGCTGGCCGGTCTGGCAGCGCACGGCGCCGGCAAAGAAACGGAACACGTCCACCGTGGCGCTCAAATCATCCTGGCGGGCCAGGTGCAGCGGCTTGCCGCAGTTCAGTGATTCGAGGCGGGCCAGTTCGTCGGCGCTTTTTTCGATGGCGCTGGCAATTTCCAGCAGCAGGTTCGAGCGGTGTTGCGGCGTAGTGCGTGACCAGTCATGGAAGGCGTGGTGGGCGGCGAGGATCGCGGTCTCGACCTGTTCGAGGCTCGCCTCGGCGATGTGGACAAGTACTTCACCGGTGGCGGGGTTGAGGATCGGCTCGACAAAGCCTTCGCCGGGGACCAACGCTCCGTCGATCAGCAACGCGGTACAGAACGAGGAGGGTGTGCCAACCATGTCCGGTTTCTCTTTTTATATGTCGGTTGAAACACTGAACCTGTGGGAGCTTGCTTGCTCGCGATAGCGAGCTATCGGTCGACTCAGGGTTGCCTGTCACACCGCTATCGCGAGCAAGCTCGCTCCCACGATGGATCGTGGTGGTTCAGGCAAGACTAGTGCTCAGCCGCAAGGCCGACAAATTCGAAATACTCAAGGCTGCGTTCGATTAAATAGATGGCTTGCGCCCGCTTGGGCGTTGCTCCCGAGCGACGGTCAGGAATGGATCGACCGACGCCGGGCGCGCGGTGCCCCGGCGCCACGCCAAGCCGACGTCGAGCGTCTGGTTGAGGTCGGCAATTGGGCGAGCCTCGATGATGTCGCCCTCAAGCGACCAAGGGCGATAGGTCATGTCCGGCTGGATCGACACGCCCAGCCCGGCGGCCACCAGGCTGCGCACCGCTTCGGTCGAGGCGGTGCGCAGCGTGACCTGCGGTTGCAAGCCGGCACCGCGCCACAGGCGTTGCGCGTTGCGGTCCATCTCGTCGACGTTCAACTGGATCAGTGGTTCCCGGGACACGTCCGCCAGGTTGATGCTGTCGTGTTCCAGCAGTGGGTGCTGGGCCGGCAGCCACAAGCGATACGGTGAATGGGTCAACACCTCAGTCTGCAGGGCATGGCGGTCTTCGAGATTGGAGAGGATCAATACGCCGACATCGATTTCGCCGCTGACCAGCAAATGCTCGATATAGGGTCGCTCATCCTCCATGACGCGGATCGCCACGTTGGGGTAGGCGCGCTGGAAACGAGTCAAGAGGTCCGCCAGGTAATAACCGGCGACGAGGCTGGTCACGCCAATGGTGACTTGGCCGGCCACCTGGTCGGTGCTTTGTTGCAGGCTGCGCTTGGCATTGTCGACGGTGGCCAGGATCAGGTGGGCCTGGCGCAGGAATTGGTGCCCCTGGTGCGTCAACGTCATGCCCTTGGCGTGCCGGCTGAACAGGCTGACGCCGATGTCCTCTTCCAGCTGCTGGATGGCCAGGGTCAGGGTGGATTGGGAAATGAATGCGGTCTGCGCAGCGGCGGAGATCGAGCCGGTTTCGGCCACGGCGATGAAATGGCGGATCTGGCGCAGCGTCATCATGGCGGGATATCCACAGGGCGAATTTATCGATGCCTAGGAGTGTATATCTTTTTTTTCGAATGGATGGCTGGCGGCCGCGCTGAAAGCCTCAGGCAACATCTCGAAGCAATCTCGCCAAGGGCGACAGGGCACTTTCGATCTAGGCTGGGTGCCTCAAGTTGACCCAAAACGTGGAGGCAACAGATGAATACCCGTGGATTGCTCGATCAGCTTCTCAAGTCCGGCCAGGAACTGCTGCAAAACAAGGCGGGCGGTTCGCAGGGCAAGCCGTCTTCCGGCCTGGGCGGGTTGCTCGGCGGCTCTGGCAACCTGGGCGGTATGCTTTCCGGCGCGGGCGGCGGAGCGTTGGACGCCGGGGCCATGGGGTTGCTGCTGGGCAATAAAAAGGCTCGCAACTTCGGTGGCAAGGCCTTGGCTTATGGCGGCTTGGCTGCGTTGGGGGTGATTGCCTATAAGGCTTATGGCAACTGGCAGGCCCAGCAGGGCAACGCGGCAAAAACCGAGCCGCAGACCCTGGACCGCGTCCCGACGGGGCAAGTCGAGCAACACAGCCAGGCGATCCTCAAGGCCCTGGTCGCGGCGGCCAAGGCTGACGGCCATGTGGACGAGCGCGAGCGGCAATTGATCGAAGGCGAGTTCACCAAGCTCGACAACGATCAGGAACTGCAACACTGGTTGCACGCCGAACTCAACAAACCCCTGGACCCCACCGATGTGGCCCGAGCGGCCAGCACGCCGGAAATTGCCGCGGAGATGTACATCGCCAGCGTGATGCTGGTGGACGAGGAAAACTTCATGGAGAAATCCTACCTCGAAGAACTGGCGCGCCAACTCAAGCTGGAGCCGGGGTTGAAGGCGGAACTGGAGAAACAGGTACGCCAGGCTTGCGCCTGACCTTTCTTAATAGTGTTGTGTTGGCCGATCTTGTTGAATTCACCGCACCGTGGCGAGGGAGCTTGCTCCCGCTGGGTGGCGAAGCCGCCCCAACAGCGTTTTCCCGAAGGGCCCTTTCGGCCGGTTGACGACGGCTGCGCCGCCGAACGGGAGCAAGCTCCCTCGCCACGGTGCGTGTCTCTCGCTTGAGCAAACGGTTTCGAAAATCTCCCGCAACCGCCATGCAGACGCACCGTCTCCCTCGGCTATACTCCCGGCAATTCAAAGCGTCCCGAGGTTTTACTGTGAAGAATTGGACATTGCGCCAACGCATCCTGGCGAGTTTTGCGGTGATCATCGCCATCATGCTGCTGATGGTGATTGTCTCGTTTTCACGGTTGTGGAAGATCCAGGAAAGTGAAGAAAGGGTGCGGGCCGACGCAGTGCCGGGGGTTTACTACAGCTCCATGATTCGTGGCGGCTGGGTGGACAGCTATGTCTTGACCCAGCAGATCGTCGGCCTTTCGGGTAACCGGGAAGTCACCGCCGAGGACAAGGCCCGCTACCAAGGCTTCGAGCAGCACCTGCGTGAAGAAATCCAGAATTATAAAAACCTGATACAGAACCCTGCCGACCAGGCCTCGTTCGATGAGTTCGAGGGCTATCACCAAGCCTTCAACCAGGCCGTGGCGAAGGTCCTGGATTTGTACCAGCGCAAGGATTACGAAGGCGCGCGACTGGCGCTGGAAAAAGACCTGACGCCTGCCTGGATCGGTGGGCGGGGGCATCTGAATCAAATCATCGAGCGCAATCGCGAGCTGGCGGAAAGCGCCATGCAGACCATCGACGATGCGGTGACGGCTGCCAAGGTCGCCATGGGCCTGTCGTTCCTGGTCGCGCTGGTCATCGCCTTGGTGTGTGGCCTGTTGTTGATGCGCGCGATCATGGCGCCGATGAGCCGCATCGTCGAGATCCTCGAAGTGATGCGCAGCGGTGACCTGAGCGGACGCCTGAACCTGGCGCGCAAAGATGAATTCGGCGCGGTGGAGACGGGTTTCAACGACATGATGGCCGAGCTGACGGCCCTGGTGTCCCAGGCCCAGCGCTCGTCTGTCCAGGTCACTACGTCGGTGACCGAGATCGCCGCGACGTCCCGACAGCAACAAGCCACGGCCACTGAAACCGCAGCGACCACCACCGAAATCGGCGCGACCTCCCGGGAAATTGCCGCGACGTCCCGCGACTTGGTGCGCACCATGACCGAAGTGTCCACCGCCGCCGACCAGGCCTCGGTGGCGGCTGGCTCCGGCCAGCAAGGCCTGGCGCGCATGGAGGACACCATGCATTCGGTGATGGGCGCCGCCGACCTGGTCAACGCCAAACTGGCGATCCTCAACGAGAAGGCCGGCAACATCAACCAGGTGGTCGTCACTATCGTCAAGGTGGCCGACCAGACCAACCTGTTGTCCCTCAACGCCGCCATCGAGGCTGAGAAGGCGGGCGAATACGGCCGCGGGTTTGCCGTGGTGGCCACCGAAGTACGTCGCCTGGCCGACCAGACCGCCGTTGCCACGTATGACATCGAGCAAATGGTCCGCGAGATCCAGTCCGCCGTGTCAGCCGGCGTGATGGGCATGGACAAGTTCTCGGAGGAAGTGCGCCGAGGCATGGCCGAAGTGCAGCAGGTGGGCGAACAACTGTCGCAGATCATCCATCAGGTCCAGGCCTTGGCGCCACGGGTGTTGATGGTCAACGAGGGCATGCAGGCCCAGGCCACCGGAGCCGAGCAGATCAACCACGCGCTGGTGCAACTGGGCGATGCCAGCAGCCAGACCGTGGATTCCCTGCGCCAGGCCAGTTCCGCCATCGACGAACTCAGTCAGGTGGCCGTAGGACTGCGCAGCGGCGTTTCGCGTTTCAAAGTCTGATGAGCGAGCCAGAAGCCCGCCGTGGCGCCGTTTCGGTGGCCCGGCAGACGTTGTTCCTGATGTTTTGCATCGGCAACGAGCGCTACGCCCTGCAAGCCACCGATGTGGTGGAAGTGCTGCCGCGCCTGCCACTCAAGCCGATTGCCCGGACGCCGACCTGGGTCGCGGGCGTGTTCGCCTGGCGCGGCGTGGTGGTGCCGGTGATCGATCTCTGCGCGTTGACCTTCGGCCAGAACGCCGAGGCCCGCACCAGCACGCGGCTGATACTGGTGCATTATCGGCCAGAGGCGCAGCAAACCGGGCAGGTGCTGGGGTTGATATTGGAGCAGGCCACCGACACCTTGCGCTGTGATCCGGCGGATTTCAAACCCTATGGCCTGGACAATCGCCAGGCGCCTTACCTCGGCCCGGTACGCGAAGATGCGCAAGGAATGATGCAATGGGTACGCGTCAATGACCTGCTCGACGAGTCCGTTCGCGCGGTGCTGTTTCCCTCGCCGCCGCTCAGTCCCGATGATCTCGAGGGACGAGCATGAACAGCGACCAGCGATTTTTCGATTTCCTCAAGGAACGCATCGGCCTGGACGTGACCTCCGTCGGCCCCGCCATTATCGAACGGGCTGTGCGCCAGCGCGTCCTTGCCGTTCCCGGTCGAACCACCGACGACTACTGGCAAAGCTTGCAGCACTCCGCCCAGGAGCAACAGGCGCTGATTGAAGCGGTGATCGTTCCGGAGACGTGGTTCTTCCGCTACCCCGAGTCCTTCGCGACACTGGGCCGGCTGGCCACCCAGCGCCTGGCCGATATCAAGCACCTGCGTGCCCTGCGTATCCTCAGCCTGCCGTGCTCCACCGGCGAGGAACCGTACTCGATCGCCATGGCCTTGTTCGACGCAGGCCTGGGGCCGCATCAGTTCAAGGTCGACGGCATGGACATCAGCCCCTTGTCCGTGGACAAAGCCAGGCAAGCGCGTTACGGCAGGAACTCCTTTCGCGGCGCGGACCTCGGCTTTCGAGAACGATATTTCAACGCCGAAGACGACGGCTATCGCCTCGACGGGCGGGTACGCGAACAGGTTCGCCTGCAAACGGGGAACGTGCTGGATCCGGCGTTGTTGGTAAACGAGGCACCCTATGACTTTGTGTTCTGTCGCAACCTGCTGATCTATTTCGACCAGCCGACCCAGCAGCAGGTGTTCGAGGTGCTCAAGCGCCTGACCCATCAGGACGGCGTGCTGTTCATCGGTCCCGCCGAGGGCAGTTTGCTCGGACGGCTGGGCATGCGTTCGATCGGCATTGCCCAATCGTTCGCCTTCAGCCGCCAGGGCGCACCGGAGCCGCAACCAATGCCCACGTTGATGCCGACACCGCTGCCGATTCGCCAGGTGCCATCGCGCGTCGTAGCGCCGGTAAGTCGGCCGCGACCGTTCGCCGCGAGCGTGACGCCGATCGCCGAACCGAAAAGCAGCGACGCCGCGACGCTGCTGGCCAACATCGCCGCCCTGGCCAATGGCGGCAAGAGCGCCGAGGCGCGTGCGGTGTGCGACGAATATCTGCGCGGCCACGCGCCAAACGCCCAGGTCTTCTATTGGCTGGGCTTGCTCAGCGACATGGCCGGCAATGCGCTGGAGGCCCAGGGTTTTTATCGCAAGGCGCTCTATCTTGAACCGCAACACGCCGAGGCCCTGGTGCATCTGGCGGCGCTGCTGGCTTCCCAGGGAGACGCGGTCGGCGCCCGTCGATTGCAGGAACGCGCGGCCCGCAGCGGTCGCGCGGCAGACAGTGAGCACAAACGATGAGCGGTTCGGCTTCCTATAACGTGACCCATGACGACGCCCAGGCCATCGACGACTGCTGGAACCGCATCGGCGTGCATGGCGACAAATCCTGTCCCTTGTTGGCCGAGCACATCCATTGCCGCAATTGCTCGGTGTACTCGGCGGCCGCCACCCGTTTGCTCGACCGTTATGCGCTGCGCCAGGATGACCGGGAGCTGGTTTATGCCCCAATCGACAGCGATGTCGTCACGCGTTCGCTGCTGATGTTCCGCCTGGGTGAAGAATGGCTTGGCCTGAGCACCCGTAGCCTCGTGGAAGTCGCGCCCTTGCAGGCGATCCATTCGTTGCCCCACCAGCGTTCGCGGGCCCTGCTGGGCGTGGCGAATGTACGCGGCGCCCTGGTGGCCTGCCTGTCGTTGGTCGAACTGCTGGGGTTGGAGCCCGGTTCGCCGGCGCCCTCCGGTGGACGGATCATGCCACGCATGCTGATCGTCGCCGCCGAAGGCGGGCCGGTGCTGATGCCGGTCGATGAAGTAGACGGCATCCATGCCATCGACGAACGCATCCTGGCGAACGCTTCGCCATCGGCGGGCAAATACACCCGTGGCGTGTTGCAGTACAAAGGACGCAGCCTGCGTTGGCTGGATGAAGAGCAACTGCTGTCCGCCGTGTCCCGGAGCCTGTCATGACCCCCGACCAGATGCGCGATGCCTCGTTGCTGGAGCTGTTCAGCCTGGAAGCCGAAGCCCAGACCCAGGTGCTGAGCGCCGGTTTGCTGGCCTTGGAGCGCGATCCTACCCAGGCCGATCACCTGGAGTCGTGCATGCGTGCGGCCCATTCGCTCAAGGGCGCGGCGCGAATCGTCGGGGTCGATGCCGGCGTCAGCGTGGCCCATGTGATGGAAGATTGCCTGGTCAGCGCCCAGGAGCGGCGACTGGTCTTGCGCGCCGAGCATATCGACGCGCTGCTGCAGGGCACGGACTTGCTGACGCGTATCGCAACCCCCGGCAACAGCGTTTCTGCCGAGGACATCGAGGCCTATGTCGGGTTGTTGGGACACCTGCTGGATCCGTCCGCAACGCCAGCTCCGGCTCCCACCGTCACGGCGCCGACCCTCGAGATACCCGCCGAACCCGTGCGTAGCGAAGCGCCCGAGCCGACGTCCATGGAATCGCTGGAACCGACCGCCAAGAAAAAACGCACCACCGAAGGTGGCGAGCGCGTCTTGCGGGTCACGGCCGGACGCCTCAACAGCCTGCTGGATCTGTCGAGCAAATCCCTCGTTGAAACCCAGCGCCTCAAGCCCTGGCTGGCGACGATGCAGCGGATCAGGCGCCAGCAGAGCAATGGCCTGCGCGCCCTTGAAGACCTGAACGTGCATCTCAAGGACCACGTGCTGAGCCTGCAGGCCCAGGAAGCCCTCAACGATGCGCGGCGGCTGCTGGCCGAAACCCAGCAGATGCTCACGCAGAAGACCGCTGAACTGGATGAGTTCGCCTGGCAGGCCAGCCAACGGGCACAAGTGTTGTACGACACGGCACTGGCCTGTCGCATGCGACCGTTTGCCGATGTGCTTGCGGGGCAGGCGCGGATGGTCCGGGACTTGGGGCGCAGCCTGGGCAAACAGGTGCGCCTGGAAATCGAAGGCGAGAAAACCCAGGTCGATCGCGACGTATTGGAAAAACTCGAGGCGCCCCTGACGCATCTGCTGCGCAACGCCGTCGACCACGGCATCGAGATGCCCGAGCAACGGATGCTGGCAGGCAAGCCCGCCGAAGGCTTGATTCGCCTGCGCGCCTCCCATCAGGCCGGGCTGTTGGTACTGGAGCTGGCGGATGATGGCGCGGGCGTGGACCTGGAGCGGGTGCGGCGGACGATTGTCGAGCGCGGGCTTTCGCCCGAGCAGACCGCCGCCAGCCTGAGCGAAGAGGAACTGCTGACCTTCCTCTTTCTGCCGGGCTTCAGCTTGCGGGACAAGGTCACCGAAGTGTCCGGGCGCGGTGTCGGCCTGGATGCGGTCCAGCATATGGTCCGTCAGTTGCGCGGCGCGGTAGTGTTGGAGCAGACGGCGGGCGCCGGCAGTCGTTTCCACCTGGAAGTGCCGCTGACGTTGTCGGTGGTGCGCAGCCTGGTGGTGGAAGTCGGTGGCGAAGCCTACGCGTTTCCCTTGGCCCATATCGAGCGCATGTGCGACCTCGCGCCGCAAGACATCGTTCAGGTCGAAGGCCGCCAGCACTTCTGGCATGAAGGTCGCCATGTTGGCCTGGTGGCCGCCACGCAATTGCTCAATCGCCCGGTGACGCCCAACAACGGCCAGGTCCTCAAGGTCGTGGTGATCCGCGAGCGTGAGGTCATTTATGGGGTGGCGGTGGAGCGGTTCGTCGGTGAGCGGACGCTGGTAGTCTTGCCGTTGGACGAGCGCCTGGGCAAGGTCCAGGACATTTCCGCCGGAGCCTTGCTCGACGACGGCTCGGTGGTGCTGATTGTCGATGTCGAAGACCTGCTGCGCTCGGTGGACAAGCTGCTCGATACCGGGCGACTGGAGCGCATCGCCCGGCAGAACGAAGCCCAGGCCCCGCGCAAGCGGATCCTGGTGGTTGATGATTCCCTGACGGTGCGCGAACTGGAGCGCAAGCTGCTGCTCAATCGCGGCTATGACGTGGCGGTGGCGGTGGATGGCATGGACGGCTGGAATGCGTTGCGCTCGGAGGATTTCGACTTGCTGATAACCGACATCGACATGCCGCGCATGGACGGAATCGAACTGGTGTCATTGCTGCGGCGCGACAACCGCTTGCAATCGCTGCCCGTCATGGTGGTTTCCTACAAGGATCGCGAGGAAGATCGCCGCCGTGGCCTGGATGCCGGGGCCGACTATTATCTAGCCAAGGCGAGTTTCCATGACGACGCCTTGCTCGACGCCGTGGTCGAATTGATCGGAGGAGCACGCGCTTGAAGATCGCCATCGTCAATGACATGCCCCTGGCGGTCGAGGCCCTGCGCCGTGCGCTGGCGTTCGAGCCCGCGCATCAGCTGGTCTGGGTGGCCGCCAACGGCGCCGAGGCCGTGCAGCGTTGTCATGAATACACGCCGGACCTGATCCTGATGGACCTGTTCATGCCGATCATGGATGGTGTGGAGGCGACCCGGCGGATCATGGCCGACACGCCATGCGCCATCGTGATCGTCACCGGCGACAGCCAGCAGAACGTCCATCGCGTGTTCGAGGCCATGGGCCACGGTGCCCTCGATGTGGTCGATACCCCGGCCCTGGGCGTCGGCAGGCCCGAAGACGCCGCGGCACCGCTGTTGCGCAAGATCGCCAACATCGGCTGGCTGATAGGCGAGCGTGGCAACCGCGAGCGCGTCACGCCGGCTGCCCAGCGGGCGTCGGTGTCACGCAACAGCCTGGTGGCGATCGGATCGTCGGCTGGCGGCCCGGCGGCGTTGGAAGTGCTGCTCAAGGGGCTGCCGCGCGACTTCGCCCCGGCGATCGTGCTGGTCCAGCATGTGGACGAGGTGTTCGCCGCTGGCATGGCCGAGTGGCTCAGCGGCGTGTCGGGATTCAACGTCCGCCTGGCTCGCCAGGGCGAGACGCCGCAAAGCGGCACGGTGCTGTTGGCCGGGACCAATCATCATTTGCGCCTGTTGAAAAATGGCACGCTGGCCTACACCGCCGAGCCGGTCAATGAGATCTATCGGCCTTCCATCGATGTGTTTTTCGAGAGTGTCGCCAACTTCTGGAGCGGTGATGCGGTGGGCGTCTTGCTCACCGGTATGGGCCGCGACGGTGCGCAAGGGCTTAAACTCATGCGCCAGCAGGGCTGCGTGACCATCGCCCAGGACCAGCAGAGCAGCGCGGTATATGGCATGCCCAAGGCAGCGGCGGCGATCGACGCGGCTGCGCAGATCCTGGCGCTGGATAAGATAGCGCCACGCTTGGTGGAGATTTTCACCCAATGACCAACCCTCGCTACCTAGGTATTCAGGTGAGCCCCCATGAATGATTTACAGCTCGACGATTTCAAGCGCGATGAGAATGCCGCCATGGTTCTGCTCGTCGACGACCAGGCGATGATCGGCGAGGCGGTGCGGCGCGGGCTGTCGAACGAACAGAACATCGATTTCCACTTCTGCTCCGACCCGCACCAGGCCATCGCCCACGCCGTGCGCATCAAGCCGACGGTGATTCTCCAGGACCTGGTGATGCCAGGCCTCGACGGCCTGAGCCTGGTGCGCGAGTACCGCAGTCATCCGGCGACCCGTGACATTCCGATCATCGTCCTGTCGACCAAGGAGGACCCGTTGATCAAGAGCGCGGCGTTCGCCGCCGGGGCCAATGACTATCTGGTCAAGTTGCCGGACAACATCGAACTGGTGGCGCGCATCCGCTATCACTCGCGCTCCTACAGGATGCTGTTGCAGCGCGACGCGGCCTTTCGCGCGCTGCGGGTCAGCCAGCAGCAGCTGCTCGACACCAATCTTGTGCTGCAACGGCTGATGAACTCCGATGGCTTGACCGGACTGTCGAACCGCCGGCACTTCGATGAATACCTGGAACTGGAGTGGAGAAGAGCGCTGCGCGACCAGTCCCAACTGTCGCTGTTGATGATCGACGTGGATTACTTCAAGTCCTACAACGACAACTTCGGCCACCTCGAGGGGGATGAAGCCCTGCGCAAGGTCGCCACGGCGATCCGCGATTCGTGCAGCCGGCCTTCCGACCTGCCGGCCCGCTATGGCGGCGAGGAGTTCGCCCTGGTCTTGCCCGGCACCTCGCCTGGCGGTGCGCGGCTGATGGCCGAAAAGCTGCGCCAGAGCGTCGTCGCCCTGAAAATCCCCCACGGCACGCCTGACGGCGGGGAAAACCTGACCATCAGCATCGGCGTCTCGACCTTCACCCCGCAGCAGGGCAGCGATTGCCGGGAATTGATCCTGGCGGCGGACAAAGGGCTGTACATGGCCAAGCACAATGGGCGCAATCGGGTGGGGGTTGAATAAACCATCCTGAATGTCGGCTGGGATGCCGCTGTGGTTGAGGGGTTTATTGTGGCGAGGGGATTTATCCCCGCTGGGCTGCGCAGCAGCCCAAATACAGTCAACTCCATTTTTCCTGGCACACCGAGTTGTCGGGTTTTAGGGCTGCTCCGCAACCCAGCGGGGATAAATCCCCTCGCCACAGGGGTATGCGTAGAACCAACTACTGGGTTTCATTCCCCCTAAAGCCGCCAGGCGGGCTGCCGCTGGCGCTTGATTACGTTATACTCGCCGGCTTTCAAAAGTTCGCCAACGAGTGCTGCCCGCCATGGAAATCAACCCGATCCTTAACACCATCAAG
>Ga0307412_10001085_pt1 | contig 15553 bp, 14 predicted proteins | sample DK1Cmetagenome_3_FD_203823 | JGI IMG/M metagenome (GOLD analysis project Ga0307412, IMG submission 203823) | Maize rhizosphere microbial communities from greenhouse at UC Davis, California, United States - DK15-C-1 | ecosystem: Host-associated > Plants > Roots > Rhizosphere > Soil | place: USA...
TAGGTGTCGAGGAGGTCGACGTCGTGCCGCTCGGCGTGGAGCTCGGCCAGTTCTCGCCGGCCAAGCGCGACCCGCGCCTTCGTCGGCGACTGGGCCTGGACGATGCCCAGCCGCTGCTGATCTACGCAGGCCGCCTCGACGGGGAGAAGCGCCCCGACGTTGTCGTCGAAGCCTTCCGCCAGCTTCCGCAATCGTTGGACGCCGCGCTCCTCCTCCTCGGCGACGGACCCTATCGCGAGCAATTCGCGGGCCGCACCGGCGAGCGAATCTTCGCCCCCGGCTATTGCCGCGACCGGAGCGACCTCGCCGCCTGGCTGGCCAGCGCCGATCTCTATGTCTCGGCGATGGCTGACGAGACGTTCGGGATTTCGATCATCGAAGCCCAGGCGTCGGGCCTGCCGGTCGTCGGCGTTGCGGCCGGAGCGATGATCGACCGCGTGCCCTACGGCCTTGGCCTGGTCGGCACGGTAGGGGACGCGGAGGCGATGGCCGCGAACATCCTCGCCGTGCTGGGCGGGAATATGCAGGCGATGGGCGAACAGGCCCGCGCCCATGCGCTCCAGTTCAGCTGGGACCAGAGCATGGAGCGGCTGTTCGGCCGGGTCTATGCCCGCGCCCGGCTCCGCGCCGCCGAGCGGGCAAGCGCGGTCGCGGCCAAGGGCGCCGGAGCGCTGGTCGGCGCCTGAATTTGCTCATTAGGGATGCGCATGGCAGGAGCGGCCTTGTGGACGCGCCTTACGCCTATCCTGAGCAGCTTGAGGCTGGCGTGGCGCGGTTGCTGGCGCGCAACCCGTCCCCGTTCACCTATTTCGGGACCCAGACCTATCTCGTGGGCGACGAGGAAGTGGTGGTCATCGACCCCGGCCCCGACCTGCCCGAGCATGTCGACGCGATCCTCGCGGCCCTGGAGGGCCGGAGCCTGGCGGCGATCGCCTGCACCCACACCCACCGCGACCATTCCCCGGCCAGCCGCCCGCTCCAGGCCGCGACCGGCGCTCCGATTATCGGTTGCACACCGCTCACCCTGGAAAGCATCGGGCCGCGCGCGGACGCCAGTTTCGACAAGCAATATGCGCCCGACAAGGTACTGAAGGACGGCGAGGCGATCGAGTTCGACGAGGGCCAGCGCCTGATCGCGGTGGCGACGCCGGGACACACCAGCAACCATCTCTGCTTCGCCTTCGGCGACGCGCTGTTCACCGGCGATCATGTCATGGGCTGGTCGACCACGGTGGTGGTGCCGCCCGACGGCGACATGGCCGCCTATATGCAAAGCCTCGACAAGCTCCGGCAGCGCGAGGACCGCATCTACTATCCCGCACACGGCCCGGCCGTCACCAGGCCCAATCAGCTCGTGCGCGGCATGATCGGCCATCGGATGCAGCGGGAACGGCAAATCCTCAAGCTGCTTGGCGAGCGGTCCCGCGACATTCCGGACATCGTCGCCAATGCCTATCCGGGCCTTGACCAGCGTCTCGTGCCCGCGGCTGGCGGGTCGGTGCTAGCGCACCTGGTGGACCTTGAACGGCGCGGGCTCGTTGAGGCTGGGGAGGGTGAGACATGGACGAAACGAGCCGCATCAAGCTGAACAAGCCGCTGGCCGTCGCGGCGGTCGTCGTCGCGCTCATCCTCGGCCTATTCGTCGGCGGGGCGCTCGACATCGGCAAGCGGCTGTTCGGCGGGCCCGATCCGGAGTCCGTCGCTTCATCAGCGCTTCAATCGATGCGGGCGCAGAACCGCTTGGTGCCCTTCGTCGCCCGCTACGTCTCGGTGGTCAGCAGCCGTCAGGAACGGTTCGGCGGGCTGGTCAGCTCGGAGCGGACGCTGATCCTGCCCGGCGACGTCCGCTACGAGCTCGATCTCGCCCAGCTCGGCCCCGAAGATGTGCAATGGGACGCGGGCAGCAGCACGCTCAGCGTCACCCTGCCGGAAATCGAGATCGCCGGTCCCGAAGTCGATCTCGCCGCCGCCCGCGAATATGGCGAGAATGGCGTGCTGTCGGTGATAACCGACGCCGACCAGGCGCTCGATCGCAACAATCGCGCCCGCGCCGTCGCCGATCTTCGCAAGCAGGCGGGAGGCTCCGTGCCGATGCGCCTGGCGCGAGAGGCTGGCCGGCAGGCGGTCGAGCGGAGCTTCGCCCTTCCCCTGCAGGCGGCCGGCTTCGACAATGCCAAGGTTGTCGCGCGCTATCCGACGGAGGGCTCTCCGGTGACCAAGCCCCTTGACCGGAGCCGAAGCTATAACGATGTGCTTGGGGAAGCGGCGCGCCGCTGATCGAAGGAAGTCACGATGTCCGCCCCGACCAAGAGCCTCAAGGGCCTCGACCTGCTGGCCGAGATCAAGCGCCTGAAGGAAGAGCGCAACGCGGTCATCCTCGCCCATTATTACCAGAAGCCGGAAATCCAGGACCTCGCCGATTTCGTCGGCGACAGCCTCGACCTGTCGCGCAAAGCGGCGGCGACCGATGCCAAGGTCATCGCCTTCTGCGGCGTTCGATTCATGGCGGAGACGGCGAAAATCCTGTCGCCGGAGAAGATCGTCATCCTGCCCGACATGGACGCCGGCTGCAGTCTCGAGGACTCATGCCCGCCCGACCAGTTCGCGGCCTTCCGCGCGGCGCACCCCGACCATATCGCGCTGACCTACATCAACTGCTCGGCGGCGGTGAAGGCGCTGAGCGATATCATCGTCACCAGCTCCTCGGCGGACATCATCCTGAAGCAAATCCCCAAGGAGCAGAAGATCATCTTCGGCCCCGACCGGCACCTCGGCGGCTATCTTGCCCGCAAGACCGGCCGCGAGATGCTGCTGTGGCCCGGCATCTGCATCGTCCACCAGGCGTTCAGCGAGACCGAGCTGTTGAAGCTCAAGGCCGAGCATCCTGGCGCCCCGGTCGCGGCGCATCCCGAATGTCCGCCGCATATCATCGACCATGCCGACCATGTCGGAAGCACCAAGTCGATCCTCGACTTCGCGATCAACTCGCCGAGCGACACCATCTTGGTCGCGACCGAGCCCCACATCATCCACCAGATGGAAAAGGCGGCGCCGCACAAGACCTTCATCGGCACGCCCGGCGGCGACGGCAACTGCAACTGCAACATGTGCCCCTACATGGCGCTCAACACGCTGGAGAAGCTCTACGTCGCCCTTCGCGACCTGGAGCCGCGCATCGAGCTTAGTCCCGAGGTCATGGAAAAGGCCCGCGTGCCGCTCGAGCGGATGCTGGAGATGGCCGGTCGCACGGTGGGGCAGGGGGATGTCGGAATGCCGATCATCGACCGCCCCGAAGACATCGATCCGAAAATCAGCGGGGACTAGATCCCGCCTCGATCGTCTTCGTATGCGGATGATGCTTGTCGAGGTGGCGCTTGACGATGCGCAAATTCCGCGTGTTGGAACGGAAGAAGAAGTCGGGAATGGCGCCGATCCAGGGGATCAGGCCCAACAGCATATCGAAGCCGATGTTCCCGCCCATCCGCACCATCGTCCATTTGGACATGCCGAGATTGCGCGCTTCCCAGGCAATGTAACTGCCCAGCGCCGCCGCCGACACGGTGCCGATGCCCGGGACCAGGTCGAGCAGCACGTCGAGCCCGATCGGCTTGTTGATGCCGGGGATGACGAACATCCGCTCGAGGATTTTCTCCATCCCCTCGATCCGCTGGCGAACGGACGCCGGGTCACTGGCGAGGCTGGGAAATTCCCGTCGCATCTTTGGGGTCGGTTGTTCGATCGGCTCCAACATATTCCCTCACATAGACATTGATCTGGCGCCTTCCAACGAAGGGCAGGCCAGAAAGATTCATTAACCACGAAGTAACCCATCGCCGATACTTCGGTGCCTGATGGGGGAGCCGGGGCTATGAAGGTCGCGTTGCGTTACTGGTTGGTGGGTTTTCAGGCCCTGTTCGTGATGACGCTGGCCCTCGTCAGCTCGCACCCGATCCCGTTCGAATTCTCGCGGCCGATGGGCGCGGCGATGATGATCTGGTCGGTCGGCATCCTGTTCCTGATCGCCCGCACCATGTTCGCGGCCTTCCGCACCGACCATCCCAACGAGGCCTTTTTCGAGGGCATCAAGTCCGAGATCGGGACGATCCGCGCGGCCCTGATCTACGCGGTCCTGCTGGGCCTCTCGATCGCCCTGCACGGCTGGGGCAAGTCGATGATCCCCCATGTTACCAGCTATTGGGCCGACCCCTATCTCGCCGACCTCGACGCGGCGATTTTCGGGCAGGATCCCTGGCATTGGTTCCGCAGCGAGCTGCTCCGCCCGCTCTACTCGCAGGCCTATGTCAGCTGGTTCCTCATCACTTTCGGGACGATGGGCTTCCTCGCATTCAGCAAGCGCGACCATAGCGCCATCCTGACCTCCTATCTCGCCATCCTGATCATCGGCGGCACCGTCGGCCAGTATCTGCTGCCCTCTGCCGGGCCGATCTTCTACGAGCGGGTCGGGCATGGGGCGCGGTTCGCCGAATTGGTCGCGACCAACGATCCGACCTATGGCCTGTTCGCCGACTATCTCTGGAAACATTACCAGGCCGGGGGAGCCAACCTCGGCACCGGGATCAGCGCCATGCCGTCGATGCATGTGACGCTGGCGGTGTGGACCGTCATCGCCGCACGCGCCCTGTGGCGCCCGCTGATGTTTCCCGCGATCATCTACGCGCTGGTCATCTGGGCGGCCTCCATCGCTTCGGGCTGGCACTATGCGCTTGACGGGATCGTTGGCGCGGCGCTCGCGATCGGCGTCGTCCGGCTGCTCACGCGTCGCTCGGAAGCGGATGCCATGCCTGCCGTGGAGCTGGAAACGCTGGAGCCCGAGCCCGCGCCGGCCGCCTAGGGCGTATCCGCGCTGATCCGGGGATCGGCCAACCCGACGAGCGTGTGGCGAGCGAAGGGGTTTTCGGCAAAGCCCGGTGCTCGGCCGGAGACCAGCGACCAGCGGACCGGCGCCGCAATCGGCATGAACAGCTGACCATCGTCCATCATGCGCGCCGCCTCGATGAACAGCGCCGCGCGCTGGTCGGCGATGGGCGCGGCCCGCGCCGCCGCCAGCAACTCCTCGGCATCCTCGACGCAAACCGGCGCGGCGCCGCAGCGGAAGCGGCGGAGGAACCAGGCCGGGGAAGACGAAGGCGCGACCTCGTCAATCCACACCAGGTCCGCGGAGGCCGGCGAGGGCGCACGCTCGACCTTGATGCCCAGATAGGCCCAGTCATAACGGATTCGGCCGAACAGGAAATCGCCGCCCGGCCCCTCGGGCGTGGCGATCCGCAGCGTCGGCCGCTCCACGTTGCCCATCAGCCGATTGGCGTCGGCGACCAGCGCGGCGCGGCGCTCGTCCATTGGCTGCCCGAGCCATTGCGGCTGTGCCGGTTGGCCGATTCCTTCGAGGCCGGCCTGGAGCAAGGTCGCGCGCGGCGTTAGCCCGTCGACGTTCAGGCCCGCCACCATTGCCTGGCGGTCGATCGCCCGGCTGAGCAGCCGCCGCACTTCCTTGTCCTTCAGGAATTCACTGCGCTTGGTCGGCGCAAGGCCGAACAGGCCGGCGACGGGATCGAAGCGCAGCGCGCCGCGCGGCACCTTGGCGCGCATCGCGTAAGGCAGGTCGCCGACGGTCCCGCCGAGGACGAGGTCGAGGTCGCCCTTGGCGAAGGCAGCCACTAGTGCCTTCGCGTCGCCGCCCTCGATCTGCACGCGCTCGACTGGGTCTTCCGCGTCGGGAATCCGGATTCGGTGGGTGATGAACAGCGCCTTTTCGTCGATCTCGCCCTTGGCCGACGCCAACTGCTCGTCGGTCGGCCTGCCGAACGGGCCGGTGCCGACACTGGCCCTGACCAGGCCGAACTCCGGCTGGGCGAGGAGCTGGAGCAGGTTGGGGCGGGGCGCGTTGAGGCGGATTTCAATGACCCGGTCGGTCATCGCCACCACCTCGCTCACCGCGCCCAGCGTATCCTTGAGCGGGTTGGCGCTGGCCGGGCGAAGCTGGCGGGCGAGGATTCGGGCGATGTCGTCGGCCCGGATCTTGCGCCCATCGGGCCAGTCGCCGGTCTGGAGCCGGAAGATGTAGCTGAGGCCGTCGTCGCTGACGTTCCAGCGCTCGGCGAGGCCCGGCACGACCTGGCCTCGCTCGTCGAAGCGGACGAGGCCCTGGGCCATGTTCGACCGGATGAGGGCCTCGCCCGGAGTCAGCGGGGCGGCAACGGTCTCGACCAGCTTCGGGTCCGATCCGATGGTCCCGACCTTGGTCACGCCGTGCGGATCCTTGCCGCAGCCGGCGGTCGCAATGGCGGCCGCGGCCATCGCGATGGTCAGGAAGCGGCGAAGGGTAAGCAAGGCCATGCGGCTCACGGTTTAGCTTTAAACGGGGGTTCATCAACCACTGGATATTTGGCCGCGACTGTTTTACTCATGTAAGTCAGTGCGGCCGCTCGGCGGTGGCCGGAAAGGGAGCGATGGCGGACGATCACGGCCTGGGGCAAGGCATCTGGCAGCGCGGTGGCGCGGACGTCGAGAACCTGCCCGATCCATTCTCCCGGGCTGCCCCGGCCGGCGGGGCCGTTCCACCGGTCGAGCCTCCCAGGAAATCGCGGTGGCGATGGCTTCGCTGGGGCTTCAACGCCTTTGCCGCCCTGCTGCTCGTCACGATCATCTGGCTGATCGTCACCGCGCCGCTCGGCCGCGCGCTGGAGCCGCTGCAGGATCCGGCGATGCTGTTGCTGAGCGAGGAGGGGCGTCCGATCGCCCGGCGCGGCGCGGTCAAGGACGAGCCGGTCGATGTGACCAGGCTCGACCCGATGACCCCGGCCGCCTTCATCGCGATCGAAGACCGGCGATTCCGCACCCATTGGGGTATCGACCCGCGCGCGATCGGCCGGGCGATGGTCGCTAACGCCCGGGCCGGCGGCGTCAGGCAGGGCGGATCGACGCTGACCCAGCAGCTCGCCAAGACCAGTTTCCTTTCATCCGACCGTTCGTTCAAGCGCAAGGCGCAGGAAGTGATCATCGCCTTCTGGCTCGAGGGCTGGCTGACCAAGGATGAAATTCTCTCGCGTTACCTCTCCAGCGTCTATTTCGGCGACGGCGTTTATGGGCTCCGCGCCGCTTCGCGCCATTATTTCGATCGGGAGCCCGAGCGATTGACGCTGGCGCAATCGGCGATGCTGGCAGGAATGGTCCAGGCACCCTCGCGGCTCGCCCCGACCCGCAACCTCGCCCTGGCGCAGAAGCGCAGCCGGCTGGTGCTCCAGGCGATGGCCGACACCGGCGTCATCACGCAGGCGCGGGCGCGCGCGACGACGTCGGCGCGTCCGAATGGCAATGTCAGCGACGTCCCTACCGGCACCTATTTCGCGGATTGGGTCGCGCCGCAGGCGACGCAGGCGTTCGATGCCGACTATGGCGAGGTGAAAGTCGAAACGACGCTGGACGCCGACCTTCAGCGTCTCGCCGTCCGTGCCATCGGCGGCGCGAACATCGGCGATGCCCAGGCGGCGCTGGTGGCGATGCGGCCCGACGGGCGCGTCGTCGCCATGGTCGGCGGCCGCAACTATGCGAAAAGCCCGTTCAATCGCGCGACGCAGGCCCGCCGCCAGCCGGGCAGCGCATTCAAGCTGTTCGTCTATTTGGCCGCGATGCGCGCCGGCTACAGGCCGGACAGCCTGATCGAAGACCGGCCGGTCACGGTCGACGGCTGGTCGCCGGGCAACAATGACGGCGTCTATCGCGGCAAGATCACGCTTCGCGAAGCCTTCCTTCGATCGAGCAACGCGGCGACGGTCCGGCTGGCCGAGCAGGTCGGACGGCAGAATGTCATTCGTGCAGCCCGCGATCTCGGCATCGACTCGCCGCTGACCGACCGGCCGAGCCTGTCGCTCGGAACGTCGGGGGTGAGCCTGCTGGAGCTGACCTCCGCCTATGCCGCGCTGGCGGGAGGCCGATATCCGGTCGAGCCGCGCGGGCTTCCGCTGGCCGACGAAGAGGAGGGCGGCCTCGCCTCATTTTTCGCGCGGGGCGGGCGTCTTGACGACCGGCGCGACCGGGCGCCGATGCTCGACCTGCTCTGGGCCGCCGCCAATGAGGGAACCGGCCGGCGCGCCGCGCTTGCGACTCCGACCTTCGGCAAGACCGGGACGACTCAGAACAATCGCGACGCGCTGTTCATCGGCTTTGCCGGCAACCTCGTGGTCGGTGTCTGGGTCGGCCGGGATGACAACGGCTCGCTCGGCAAGATCACCGGCGGAAGCGCCCCCGCGCAAATATGGCGCCGCTTCATGGCTCCGGCGATCGCCGTCGATGGCCGCCGCGGTCCGCCGCTTCCCTCTCAATTCAAGGTGCCGCAGCGTCGCCAGCCGGAGCGCAAGAGCCCGCTTCCCGACGAATGGAGCGAGGGCGGCGAGACGATCCGCGAAATCATCGACCTGGTCGAGAAGCTGATTGACGAGAATTGACCGTTCCGGCGCGATTTTAAGGTTAATCTTCGGAAACCGGCGCCTTTAAAGCTTTCTCAACCCTTCCGGCCGTAAATCTCCTGGCAACCGACGCGCTTTTCGTTCGCGGAGGTGGGGAAATGTGGATCCCCTTTGTGGAGCCTTAAGGAGACCAGAGATGGCCAAGTTTCTGAAGCTGATCAAGAACGACAAGGGTGCGACCGCGATCGAGTACGGCCTGATTGCCGCCCTGATCGCCGTTGCGGCGATTGCTGCGATGAGCAACATCGGTAACAGCCTCGGCAGCACCTTCAACGACGTGTCGAACGAACTCGACGCCCGTTAATCGTTCGAAGGCGAAAAAGGAGCGGCGGCGTCGAAAGGCGCCGCCGCTTTCTTTTTGCCTTTGGATCAGCCGTTGAGAGCGGCTTCGGCCAATAACAGCGAACCGCGCGGGCCGGCGTCCTGGCCGAGGGCAGCGCGTTCGATTGGCGCCCGTTCGCCGATGTAGGGCAAATAGCCGTCGAGGAGTTCGGCACAGCGCCGGGCTACCGCATCGGTCAGGAAATGACGCGAGTTCGTCACCCCGCCGCCAAGGATGATCCGCTCGCTGGCCAAAGTCAGGAACAAGGTGGCGCAGCTTTCCGCAATGGCATCGACGACGAATGTCCAGACCGGATCGTCGTCGGTAATCTCCTGCTCCTTGCCGCCAGTCCGGACCGCAATGGCCGAGCCCGACGCTATCCCCTCCAGGCAATCGCCGTGAAAGGGGCAGCTTCCGGGAAAATTGTCACCCGGGCTTCGGGGCACCCGAATATGACCGCCTTCCGGATGGAGCGCCCCGCTGATCGGCTTGCCTCCGGCAACGATGCCGATGCCGATGCCGGTGCCGATCGTCACGTAGCAATAATCCGAACAGCCTTGGGCGGCGCCCCAGCGCTCCTCGGCCAGTGCTGCCGCCGTCACGTCGGTGTGGAGCGCGACCGGACCTTTGACTGCCTGGCCCAGGGCTTCGATCAGGTCCACGCCCGCCCAGCCCGGCTTGGGCGTTGAATCGAATATCCGGCCATAGTCCGGCCGTCCCGGCGTCACTCCGACCGGGCCGAAGCTTGCGATCCCCAGTGCTTCGATCGGCTCGTTCCGATTCCATTCCGCAAGCTGGGCCGCGATCGGGCCAAGCGTCGATGCGGCATCGGAAACTTCGATCCGGATGCGCTCCTCGATTTCCGACCCCCGGCCGAGGACGACAATCGCCTTGGTCCCGCCAAGCTCCACTCCGGCAAGCCGCGTCATCCGACTGTCGTCGCGCGCTCCATCGTCAAAGGCAAGGGCGTCCCGCTCCATTGCCGTACCCATCGGAGCATCGCGAGGATCAGCCGGTCGCCCTTCGGCGTTAGTATGGACTCGGGATGGAACTGCAGGCCCAGCTGCCCTGCCTCATCATCCCGGATCGCCATGGCCATGCCATCCAGCTCCGCGTCGACGATAAAGCGGGCCGGCAGGCTGGCCACCGGCGTACAGAGCGAATGATAGCGGCCGACGGCGAGAGGCGACGGCAAGGCGGCGAACGGGCCAGTTCCTTCATGGCTCAGCGCCGAGCATTTTCCATGGAACGGCTCCGGCGCTCGAACGACGCGCCCGTCGGCCTCCTCGACGATGGCCTGATGACCCAGGCAAATGCCGATGACCGGCATGCGCCCTCTGGCCAGCCTCACAAGCTCAAGGCAGCAACCGGCGTCCGCCGGCCTGCCCGGACCCGGGGACAGGAAGATGGCCGCCTGTGTCTCCAGGGCGCGTTGGAGGGCCGCTCGCGGATCGATTGAATTGCGCACGACCGCGACCTCGGCCCCCGCGACCCCGAATGCTTCCGCCAGGTTGAAGGTGAAGCTGTCGCGATTGTCGATCAGCAGGATGTTCACGCCGCCGCCCCCAGCGCGGCCAGCACCGCGCTCGCCTTGGCCCTTGTCTCCGCCGCCTCCGCCATCGGATCGCTGTCGGCCACCACGCCCGCTCCGGCCCGCACCTCGGCAACGCCATCCCTGACGAGGGCCGATCGGATGACGACCGCGCTGTCCATCGACCCGTCGCCGGCGATCCATCCGATCGCTCCGCCATAGGGGCCTCGCGCCGACGGCTCGACCGCACGGATCAGCTCGATCGCCTTGAGCTTGGGCGCGCCGGACAGCGTCCCGACGTTGAGGCAGGCGCGGATCGCGCCGACGGCGTCCTTGCCCTCGAGCAGCTCGCCTTCGACCGTCGATACGAGGTGCATAACCCTGGCGAAGCGCTCGACCCCTAGCAGCGTTGGGACGGTCCGCGTTCCGGGCCGGGAGATGCGGGCGATATCGTTTCGGGCGAGATCGACCAGCATCATATGCTCGGCGGTTTCCTTGGCATCCATGCGAAGATCGGCCTCGTTCCGGCTGTCCTCGTCTGCCGTTTTGCCCCGAGGCCGCGTCCCGGCGATCGGGCTGACGGAAACAATTCGCCGACCTTCCTCGCGCCGGATTTGGACCGCCGTTTCGGGGGAGGCTCCGAACAGCAGGCCGTGCCCGCTGTCGAACATATATTGGTAAGCGCTGGGATCGGCGGTCACGAGCCGCCGAAAGGCGGCTTGCGGATCGGCGCAGGGGGCGCGGAAGGCCCTGCTCGGAACGGCCTGGAAGATGTCTCCCGCCGCAATATGCTCTTTGAGCCGGACGAGGATGGAGGAGAATTGCCGGTCGTCGAGATCGGGCGTCGCGTCCACGATGTCGGCTGGTGACGGGGCGGGCGCTTCGCCGATGGCGTCGCATCGCGCGACCGCTCGCTTGAGGCGCTCGGTGGCGAGATGATATTGGCGGTGCGCCTCGGCCGGATCGTCCGATCCGACAACCATCGCCAAGACGCGGGCAGCCCCGCAAGGCTCGACCACCACCAGCGTTTCGGCCTGATCGAAAATGAGGTCCGGAAAGTCGCCGGCCGTCCGCTCCGGCAGCGCCTCGACCATGTCGACATGGTCGAACCCGACCAGCCCTATGACCGCGATCGCGAACGGCTCGTCACCGTCGAGGGGCGACAGGCCGGAACCCAATGCCCTCAGCAAATGAAGGGCGGTGGGCGCATGCTCCCGAACGGACTCGTCCGGATGGTCGCAGCGGTCAAAGCGAAATTTCGCCTCGCCGTCGCCAAGGCCGACGACGTGCTCGGCCATCCTTTCGACAATCCGCGCGAGCAGGATCGCCCCGCCCTCGCTCATCGCGGTGAGCCGGGCCTCGCCGCCGCTCGCCTCCAGCCGAAGCGCGCTGTCGACGAGGATCAGGCTGCGGCCATGAGTCCGACGGAAGAGCATGGGCGCTTCGAGTGAGGAGCGAAGGCCGATCGGATCGTGGATGCCCGACAGCCGCCGCGCCACCAGCCCCGCCTGTCCCGACGTCGGCAGCCTCATAAAGAGCGCCCCAGCAGGCCGAGCAGCGCGTCGAGTTGCCGCCCCAGCGCCAGCATCTGCTCGGGATAAAGCGATTGCGGCCCATCGCTCAGCGCCGAGGGCGGGTCGATATGCACTTCGACCATCACGCCGTCCGCCCCGGCCGCCGCCACCGCCAGCGCCATGGGAATGACCAGCTCGCGAATGCCCGTGGCATGGCTCGGATCGACCAGCACCGGCAAATGGCTCTTCGCCTTGAGCAATGGCACCGCGGCGAGGTCGAGCGTATTGCGCGTCGCGGTCTCGAAGGTGCGGATGCCGCGCTCGCACAGGATCAGCTGGCTGTTGCCAGCGGCCAGCACATATTCAGCCGCGAGCAGCAAATCCTCGATCTTCGCCGACATCCCCCGCTTCAGCACGACCGGCTTTCCGGATCGACCGACCGCCTTCAGCAGGGCGAAATTCTGCATGTTGCGGGCGCCGACCTGCAGGGCATCGGCGTGCGCCGCGACCAGCTCGACGTCGGCGCTCTCGATCACTTCGGTGACGACCGGCATGTCGAGCTCGCGCCCGACATCGGCGAGGAGCTTGAGGCCGTCCGGGCCATGCCCCTGGAAGCTGTAGGGGCTGGTGCGCGGCTTGTATGCGCCAGCCCTGAGGATCCTCGCGCCAGCCGCCTTGGCTGCCCTGGCGCTGGCCAGGAGCTGCTCCTCGCTCTCGACCGCGCAGGGGCCGGCGATGAGTCCGAACCGCCCGCCGCCGATGCTCGCTCCGCCGATCGAGACAATGGTGTCGTGCGGGTGAAGCTCGCGGCTGACCAGCTTGTAGGGCGCCAGGATGGGCTTCACCGATTCGACGCCCGGCTCGGCTTCCAGCGCCAGCTCGGCCAGCACCCGCTCGTCGCCGAGCGCGCCCAGCACGACCCGTTCGGACCCGGGCATGTGCAGCGGGGTCAGCCCCTTGGCGGATATTCGCCCGAGCAGATGGTCGACCGTCTCCTGGGTGGCCTCGGGCTTCAATACGATGATCATGAATATGTCTTTCGAATGCGTGGGAAAAGAAAAAGGCCCGCGGGTCACGCGAGCCTTCGGATGGATTCACCTCGAACCGAGGTTGGGAATCAGCCGCGCACGCGCCATCGTTCGGGCGAGCGCCACCACCAGCCCAGCGAGCGGCTCGCGGGCGAATGGGTCATGGCAAGGCGGCGCATCTCACGCATGCGCATATGAGACCCGGCAGACCGCCACCCTGTCAAGCTCGGAAAAATGGACGGCTTGGAGGCCGGCCGCTCAGCTTGCTTCCTTCGTCCTGTCTTGGCGCAGGGTTCCCAAAATGTCGTTGAGCTCGCCATGGCCGTGCGGTTCGGCGTGCGCGTCCTCGCGCAGATAATGTTTGTCGAGCTTCTCCATGATCTCGAAGCCCTTGTCCCCATGCATGACGAGCAAGGCATCGATCTTGGCTTCGACCCGGTCGTCATTCTCTTTCGAGGATGGGGAGCCGACGTAGAGGAAATAGGCCAGGCCGCAGACCTGCCACAGAAGCTGCAGGAACTCCGATTGCCAATTCTCGAACGTGTCCCGGAACATCTGGTTGAGATATTCGGACCGCTCCGGCGCCTGGCCATGTTCCGCGGCTTCGGAAACGAATGATTGCCAGCCGAAATACCAATGCAGCAGCAGCGACCCGAGGAAGAAGCTCAGGGTTATCCAGGCATAGCCGTATTTCTTGAAGATCATTGCGGACTCCATGCGGTGGAAAGGACTCAACTCGCGGATAGGCAACGCTGGCTGACGCCGGTTGTTTCGGCCGAATGGCGCGCAAAACCCCCGCATCGAAACGATGCTCGACCAGTATTGGAACGGGCTGCCTCCAACGTGGGAAAAGCCATTGTCGAACCACTCCTGAAAGGAGCCCGAGAATGGCCCAGGAACAATCCGCCCGAATGCTTTCGGAAATGATGGTTTTCGCGACCTTCAGCGCGGCGGAGCAGCGCTACGTTCGACGGTCGCTCGATGTCGGTCTGAACCGTCGCGACGCTGCCGCCCGCTGGGCGCGCGGCGCCGCCGAAGCGGCCTGCATCGAGGAGCAGGCCCGCCGCTACCGAACGCTCGACCTCATTCGCGCCTGTGTCCCCGACGATGACGATCCGGGTGCGTGCGAGACGTTCCTGGCATCGCTGATTTCCCTGGCGAGCGCCGATCTTCGCGAAGGCAAGATCGAGAGCTTCGACAGCTACCGCTTTCTTTACGAGCGCCTCATCGGTCCGGAAGCACGGCCCTGGCTGCTCGGCGCCTTCTGTGCCGCCGCGGCCATGCCCACCCTTCATCCCGACCTTCGCCGGAAGCTGATGGAATCGATCCCCGTGAGCGACGTGACCGCCGCCGGCTGGTCGCTGCGGCCTTCGCTGTTCTACCCGGAGTGGGTCGAAAAAGTATCCGAAGCCGTCAACTGAGCCCGGCTCCATTCTCCTCCAGCTTGGCTAGCCGCCGGTTCAGCGACGCCAGCGTTCGCGACAGCGCCCGCTGCCGCGCTCGATTGCGGCGGTCGTCGGCTTCACGCTCCGCAACCAGGAATATGGTTCGCTGCAAAAGCGGGGCGATTTCGGTGAGCGCACCGATATCGTCCCTGCCGTAGGTGCTGCCGTCGGGCCGCGGGCCGAGCAGCAGCCAGCCACGAACGGTGCCGAAGGGGCAGCGAAGAGCCAATCCGAGAGGGAAGGGGCCGTCGTCATCGCGAACGATCGCACCGGCGGGCTCGGCGGGAGTCCAGTGGCGGAGGAGGTCTTTCGCCCTTGCCCCCGCAATTCCCTCCGAGGCGACCGTTTGTCCGTCGACCAGCAGCGCCAGTCGCGTCGACTGCACGGCCTGCTCGATCTTCGGCAGGACCGCCGCGGCCAGTCGCTTCACCGAGGACCCGGCGGCAAGCGCCGCCAGCAGCGCCGGCAATTCTTCCTTGAGCAGCACCAGATCACGCTGGAAGTAGTGCTCGGCCCAGCCGGTGATGCGGCCGTGCAGCGGAGTCAGGAGCACCGCCGCGATGGCGGCGGCCACGGCCCCTGAAATGCTGCCGATGTTGGAGCCCAGGTAACGCTGGCCCAATAGTTCGATCAGCGCCTCGCAAGCCGCGAAGATGGCTACCAGCGACAAGGTCAGGACGGCGTAGATCGCCGATCGGCTGATCGCCGCTTCCGCGTCGTAAAGACGGTATTTCAGGAGCGAAACCAGGAAGCCCAGCGCGAGGATGACGATCCCTGACTGGAACGCCGCTTCCAGCAGGACCGATCCGATGAGCGGCATGGCCATGCCGGCGGTCAGCGCAGCGCCCGCCCGCGCCGAAAGGATCAGGGATATCCCCGCGAACAGCCCAAGCGTTACCCATTTGAGCTGCTGCCGTGCCGTTCCGTCCCCGAGGGAGCGATAGCGAGCCCGGAGGACGGCCAGCGCCGCGACGACGCAGGCGATTGCAATGGGGAGGAAGAAGCTGGTCGGAATGCCGCCCAGGCTCTCGGCGATCCCGAGCAGGAAGGTCGCGACGATGGCCAGGGCGATCGGCCTGACCCAGCGGTTGCGCCAGGCGCCGTCCGGGAACAGCAGCAACGCCAGCGCGAAGAACAGGAACCGAACCCGATCGATGAATGCGGGCCAATGGGTCGCCGACGCGAAATCGATGCTGCTGCTTACCGTCCACAGCAGGAAAGCGATCGACA
>Ga0307412_10001086_pt1 | contig 15548 bp, 10 predicted proteins | sample DK1Cmetagenome_3_FD_203823 | JGI IMG/M metagenome (GOLD analysis project Ga0307412, IMG submission 203823) | Maize rhizosphere microbial communities from greenhouse at UC Davis, California, United States - DK15-C-1 | ecosystem: Host-associated > Plants > Roots > Rhizosphere > Soil | place: USA...
CAGCACACGATCATGGACACGCTGGTGCGTTACCACCGCATGCGTGGCTACGACACGCTGTGGCAGCTCGGCACCGACCACGCGGGCATCGCCACCGAGATGGTGGTCACCCGCCAGCTCAACGCGGAGGGTAAGCAGCGCTCGGATTTCGACCGTGAATCGTTCATCGCCCGCGTCTGGGAGTGGAAGGCCGAGTCCGGCGACACGATCGGCCGCCAGATGCGCCGCCTGGGCGTGTCGGGCGACTGGACGCGCGAGCGCTTCACCATGGACGAGGGTATGTCCGAGGCGGTGATCGAGACCTTCGTGCGGCTTTCCGAGGAAGGCCTGATCTATCGCGGACAGAAGCTGGTCAACTGGGACCCGGTGCTGAAGACGGCGATCTCCGACCTCGAAGTGGTCAGCGAAGAAGAAGATGGTTCGTTGTGGTCGATCCGCTACCCGCTCGCCGACGGCTCGGGCGAACTCGTCGTCGCCACCACGCGCCCGGAAACCATGCTGGGCGACGTCGCCGTGGCCGTGCATCCGGAAGACGAACGCTATGCGCACCTGGTCGGGCGCATGCTCGCGCTGCCGCTGTCGAACCGGCAGATCCCGATCATCGCCGACGATTACGTCGAGAAGGACTTCGGTACCGGCTGCGTGAAGATCACGCCCGCGCACGACTTCAACGACTATGCCATCGGCCAGCGCCACAACCTGCCGATGATCAACATCCTCACCGACGATGCGAGGATCAACGACGCCGCGCCGGAAAAATACCGCGGCATGGATCGCTACGTCGCGCGCAAGGCCGTGCTCGCCGACCTGGAGGCCGAAGACCTCCTGGTGGAGACGAAGAAGCACAAGCTGCAGGTGCCGCGTGGCGATCGCAGCGGCCAGGTGATCGAGCCGTACCTCACCTGGCAGTGGTTCGTGAAAATGGACACGCTCGCCGCGCGCGGACTGGAACTGGTCGAACAAGGCCACGTGAAGTTCGTGCCCGAGAACTGGATCAGCACCTACCGCCACTGGCTGGCCAACATCCAGGACTGGTGCATCAGCCGCCAGCTGACCTGGGGCCATCGCATCCCGGCGTGGTACACCGACAACGGCGGCGTGATCGTCGCTCGGAACGAAGAAGAGGCTGCCGCCAGGGCCACCGCACAGGGTTATACCGGCGCGCTGCGCCGCGACGACGACGTGCTCGAAACATGGTTCTCGTCCGGCTTGTGGAGCCACTCCACGCTCGGCTGGCCGAACCCGCAGCGCCAGGCCGAGTTGGGCTTCGACCGCTACCTGCCGTCGAGCGTGCTGGTGACCGGCTTCGACATCATCTTCTTCTGGGTCGCGCGCATGATCATGCTCACCGACCACTTCACGGGCGAGGTCCCGTTCAAGGACGTCTACGTCACGGGCCTCATCCGCGACAAGGACGGCCAGAAGATGTCCAAGTCGAAGGGCAACGTGCTCGACCCGCTCGATCTCATCGACGGCATCACCCTCGACGAACTGCTCGCCAAGCGCACGCGTGGGCTGATGCAGCCGAAGATGGCCGAGAAGATCGAGAAGTCCACGCGCAAGGAGTTCGCCGAGGGCATCCCCGCCTTCGGTGCCGACGCGCTGCGCTTCACCTTCGCCTCGCTCGCCACGCACGGCCGCGACATCAAGTTCGACCTGGAACGTTGCGGTGGCTACAAGGCCTTCGTCAACAAGCTGTGGAACGCGTCGCGCTTCGTGCTGATGAACCTCGGCGATGAAGCGATCTCGCCGACGAAGCCGTCGACCGAAGCCGAGCGCTGGATCCTCACCCGCCTGCGCGACACGCTGGCGACGGTGAAGGAACAACTCGCGCTCTATCGTTTCGACCTCGCCGCGCAGGCCTTGTACGAGTTCACCTGGAACGAGTTCTGCGACTGGTTCCTGGAACTGTCCAAGCCCGCCCTCAACAGTGGCGATGCCGCCGCCGTGGCGTCCACGCGATACACGCTCGTGCACGTGCTCGAGACGCTGCTGCGCGCGCTGCATCCGCTGATTCCCTTCGTCACCGAGGAAATCTGGCAGCACGTGCGCCCGCTGCTTCGCATCGAAGGCGAGACGATCATGCTGCGGCCCTATCCGGAAGCCTCGGACGTGGAAGGCGACGATACGGCCACCGCCGAGATCGAATGGGTCAAGGACGTGCTCACCGGCGTCCGCCGCATCCGTGCGGAAATGAACATCGCCCCGGGCAAGACCATCCCGCTGCTCTTCGCCGATGGCGATGCGACGGATCGCGAGCGCGCGGCGAAGTTCGCGGCGCAGGTCGCCTTCCTGGGACGGGTCGAGTCGCCGGTGTGGGTGGCGGGTGAAGAACCCGCCGCGGCGGTCGCCGTGGTCGGCGGCATGCGGGTGCTGATCCCGCTGGAAGGATTGATCGACGTGGGCGCGGAGAAGACGCGTCTCGCCAAGGAAATCGCCCGCGTGGAAAGCGAGATCAAGAAGTGCGAAGCCAAGCTGGGCAACGCCAACTTCGTCGCCAATGCCCCGGTGGAAGTCGTCGAGCAGGAGCGCCAGCGCATCGCCGACTGGACCCGTCAGGCCGATGCGATGCGAGAGCAGGCGCGGAAGCTGGGCTGAGGGTATTGAGGGTATCGCCGGCAAAGCATCGCCGCTGAAGCGGCTCCCACACAGCATCGGGTAGACCGGTCAAGAATAAACCTTGTGGGAGTCCGGTTAGGGATAAACCTTGTGGGAGCCGACTTTGTCGGCGATCCCGCGGCAGCGGGCCAGGTCGCGGCAACCTGGTGGGAGCCGACCCTGTCGGCGATAGGCGATGCATCGACGCGCGAGCCGCCGGCTCACATATCGTGCTTGTTCACCTCGAATCCCGCCTTCTTGTACTCCGTCCAGCGCACACGCGATCCCTCGCGTTCGGCCGGATCGGCCGCGACCACTTCCAGCACCCGGTCGAACTGACCCTGCGCGCAGGTATCGCGCAGGTTGATCACCATCGGCCGGTCGGCGGTTTCCACGCCCGGCGGCACGATCAGCACCGCCGTGTTCGCGTCGTCATCGTCGCCCGCGAGCTGGTGCGGAATGAAGCTGTCCTCGTCGAACGACCACAGGTATTCGTCGACCGCCTCGGCCTGTTCGAAATCGCGGGTGAGGATCAGGGTCGGCTGCTGGGCCGCGAACGCGCGCTTGGCGAGCTCGCAGACCAGCAACAGCGGGTCCTCGCGGAACCGCGGCTTGTCGATCAGGTAGAAATCGGCACGCGGCATCGGAGCGGAATCAACCCGCGGCGACGCGGTCGAGCAGCCACTGGGTCAGCAGCGGCACGGGGCGGCCCGTGGCCATGCCCTTGCGACCCTCGTCCCAGGCGGTGCCGGCGATGTCCAGGTGCGCCCAGCGACGCCCTTCGGTGAATCGGGCGAGGAAGCAGCCGGCCGTGATCGCACCGGCGTACTTGCCGCCGATATTGGCCACGTCGGCGAAACCGGACTCGAGCTGGCTCTGGTAGTCGTCCCACAGCGGCAGGCGCCACGCGCGATCGAGCGTGGCCTCGCCCGCGGCGAGCAGTTCGGCGGAAAGCACCTCGTCCTTGGTCATCAGGCCGCTGGCGTGCTTGCCCAGGGCGACGACGCAGGCGCCGGTCAGGGTGGCGGCGTCGATGATGGTGTGCGGATCGAAGCGTTTGCCGGTGTAGGTGAGCGCGTCGCAGAGGATCAGCCGGCCCTCGGCATCGGTATTGAGCACCTCGATGGTGATTCCCGACAGGCTGGTCAGCACATCGCCCGGCCGATAAGCGGCGCCGTCCGGCATGTTTTCCACCGCCGGGACCACGCAGACCAGGTTCACCGGCAGCTTGAGCTTCACCGCGGCGACGAAGGCGCCGAGCACGCCGGCCGCGCCGCACATGTCGAACTTCATCTCCTCCATGCCCGGGCCGGGCTTGAGGCTGACGCCACCGGTGTCGAAGGTGATGCCCTTGCCGACGAAGGCATAGGGCTTTTCGCCCTCCTTGCCGCCGTTCCACTGCAGGATGACGAGGCGCGGCGCGTTCGCCGAGCCACGCGCCACGGCGAGCAGGGAGCCGAAGCCCTCGCGCTCCATGTCGGCGCGGTCGAGCGCCTCGAAGCTGACGCCCTCGTGGGCATCGGCGAAGGCGCGCGCCTGGTCGGCGATGTAGTCGGGGTTGCAGATGTTCGGCGGCAGGTTGCCCAGTTCGCGGGCGTAGCGCACGCCCTCGGCGATGGCGCGGGCCTCGGCGAGCCCGGCTTCGCCCTCGGCGGGACCGACCAGGGTGACCGAGGCCAGTTCCGGCTGTGCCTTGTCGCGCGGCTTCAGCGTGGCGGTGTAGCGATAGGCGGCATGGTCGGTGACCAGGGCGGCGACGCGCAGGCGCCAGGCGGCATCGCGGCCGGGCACGTCGACCTCGGGCAGCCAGCTGACGGCTTCCGTGACCGGCAGGCGGCCGATCGCGCGGGCGGCTTCCTGGGTGACCCGCTGGTAGCGGGCGGCATCGAAGGACTTCTGCGCGCCCAGGCCCAGGATGAGCACACGGGCGGCGGCCACGCCCGCCGGCTGCAACAGGGTGACGACGTTGCCGACCTTCCCGGTGACGTCGCCGGCCTCGAGCAGGCGCTTGATGGCCCCGTTCGCGGCGGTGTCGATCCGCGCCGCGGCGCTGGTCAGGACACCATTCTCATAGACGCCGACCACCGCCACCGGGGTAGCGGTCGACTCCGGAGCGTTGGAACCGAGGCTGAACTGAACCGTCATAGCTTACTGTCCTGCGAAAGCCCGCCGGGGGTCCGGACAGGCTAGACTTATGGTTTGCCGGCCGGGACTGACGCGGCACGAACCGCCAATTCTATCAAATGCTCAGCATCCTCGACCGTTATTTCCTGCGCGAACTTGCCTACGGGGTGCTCGCGACGGCCATCGTGCTGCTGGTGATCTTCGCCGGCGGCGCGTTCGCGACCGTGTTGCAGAAGGTAGCCAACGGCAGCATCCAGCCCAGCGTGATGTTCGAGGTGCTGGGCTTGCAGATGGTCGACCTGCTTTCCACCTTGCTGCCCATGTCGGCCTTCCTCGGCACCCTGATCGCCCTGGGCCGCATGTACCGCGAGAGCGAGATGCACGTGCTGGCCTCCTCGGGCATGGGCCCGCGTGGCATGCTCCGTCCGGTCACCCTGCTGGCCGTGCTCTCCACCATCGTGGTGGGCCTGGTCTCGCTCTGGCTGGGCCCGATGTCGGCACGCACGGCCGACCAGGTCATCGCCGCGGCGAACAAGTCGGTGATCGCCGCCGGGCTCGATGCCGGCCGTTTCACCGAATTGCCCGGCAAGGGCGGCATCATCTTCGTCGACACCTTGAGCCGCGACGGCACCGTGCTGGGCAAGACCTTCCTGGCCACCGACCGCACGGACAGCGAGGGCCGTCCACAGGTCCGCGTGATCAGTGCGAAGCATGGGCGCATGTACCAGGAAAGCGATGGCCAGAACCGCTTCCTCGCCCTCTACGATGGCTGGCAGTTCGAGATCCCGCTGGCCGCCGACAACTGGCGGCGGATGAAATACGAACGCAACGACGCTTCGCTGTCGTCCATTTCCGACGATGACAGCGACACCGATCCGGCCCACGAATCGGCGACGACCGACCTGTTCAAGGACATCACGCCGGAGAACCTCGGCGAACTCGTCTCCCGCTTCGCCGCGCCGGTCAGCACCCTGGTGTTGATGATGATGGTGTTGCCGATGTCGCGGCAGGCACCCCGCGACGCCCGCTACGGGCGCCTGCTGATCGCCGTGCTGGCGTACTTCCTCTACGTGGTCTGGCAGTTGATCGCACGCGCGCAGATCATCAAGGGCCACCTGCACACCTCGGCGCCCATCTGGGTGTTGCACGCCATCGTGTTCGGCGTGGCGGCCTGGTATTTCTGGCGACAGAACAGCGCCCGGCGCGTCAAGGGAGCCCACTGATGGCCACGCTGACCGTCAAGCGCGCCGACCGGCTGATCGGCGCCAGCGTCCTCGGCACCCTGCTCCTCGTCTGGCTGGTGCTGACCGGTTTCGACGCGCTCACGCAGTTCGTGCGCCAGCTGGGAAATATCGGCAAGAACGGCTTCACGCTGTACGACGCCATCGCGTACATCATGCTCACGGTGCCACGGCGCCTGTACCAGATGTTCAGCAACGCCGCGTTGATCGGCGGCCTTCTCGGCCTGGGTGGCCTCGCCGCCACGGGAGAACTGACCGCCTTGCGCGCGGCGGGGATGTCGAAGCTGCGCATCGCCGCCTCGGCGGCGGGCGTGATCGCCGTGCTCACCATCGGCGTCGTCATCATGGGCGAAACCGCCGGCCCCTACGGCGACCAGCATGCCCAGGCGATCCAGGTGCGCATGCGCTCGAGCAACCTGGGTTCCACCAGCAGCGGCCTGTGGGCGCGCGACGCCGGCAAGATCATCAACGCCAAGTCGGCCATCGCCACGCAGGACGGCGACCGCACCACGGTGAAGCTGGTCGACGTCCGCGTCTACACCTTCACGCCGGACGGCCAGGTGAGTGTGTTCTCGCACGGTGACAGCGCCATCCATGATGGCAACCGCTGGGTGATGACCAACGTGCGCACCACCACGCTCGACGCCCAAGGCACGCATTCCTCGCACGAGGACACGCAAACCTGGGCTTCGCGCCTGAACCCGCACGTACTCGAACAATCGGTGATCCACCCCGAATACCTCTCGATGGCCGACCTGCGCCGCAACATGCGCTATCTCGAGGCCAATGGGCAGAATCCCGGCGCCTACGCCGTGGCCTTCTGGGGACGCGCCCTGTTCGCGGTGAACACGCTCGTGCTGGTCCTGTGCGCCATGCCGTTCGCCTTCGGCTCGCTCCGTTCGGGCGGCCTGGGCAAACGCCTCTTCATCGGCATCATCCTCGCGATCGGCTGGTACTTCCTGCAAGGCGCCATGGTCAACTTCGGCACCGTGTACGGCATGCCACCGCTGCTGGCGAATCTTCTTCCGACCACCTTGCTGGTCGTGGGGGCGCTCGCGTACTTCAGGCGCTTCGGTTAGCTACGATCCGGGTCGGCGAAGGCAACGCAGGATAGCGCCTACACCCGATGGCTTATGGACGCCGCCGGACCCTGTGGCCTTAAATATCCATGTGCCTCATCAGGAGCGCCAAGGAGATCGCCATGAAGGGAAGCAGCGAACCTGCCCGGGCAGGTGACATCGATACATCTTTCGGAGTGGACGGCAAGGCCGTGCTGGCGGTGACGGCGGGCGTCTCGATGGACCTCAATGGGAAACCCGCCGCGGCGATCCCCGAGGACATCGCTATCGCGACATTTCGACTGACACTTGGCGCCGACGAGCGCATTTTCGGGGCCTTCTCCATCACCTCCACTGCATTGAAAGCCGGGTTCGTGAACCTCGCGAACGACGGCACTCCCCTCCCAGGCTTTGGGGGCGAGGGAGGCTACATCTTGCCGGAGAGCAACGACAAGGTATCCGGTCGACAAGTCTTCGAACGAATCGGACGATCGACCCTTCTCTGCGCAAGAATCAACAACAGTACGTTCGATGATGGGTTTGCCATCTTCGCCATCAATGACGATGGCACGCCGGATGAAGCCTTTGGGGACAGCGGCACCGTATCCTTCATTAAGGATGACGAACTTCCCCGTTTTCTGGGATTGGACATCGTATCGGCGGATGACTCCCACATCCTGCTCACGGCTGGCACGCTGGAGGATGAAAACTTTGGTGCCGCGATTATCCGCCTGAAGGCCGACGGCTCGCGCGACACGACGTTCAATGGCTCCGGCATCCGATGGTTGAGCGAGGACTACCAAGGAGCCACCATGGGCAGGCGCCTGCTAGCTGCCCGGCAAGGCGACTACATCGTGGTATGTCCCGAGACAGGGACCCGGGTCCGCCGCTACCGATTCGACGATGGCGAGGCCGACCTTTCGTTCGGCGTCGACGGTTCGGCCGAACTCGTTTATCCCGATGAGAATCCGAAGTCCCTTACGTATATCGAAGCCATGAGCATCGACAGCCGGGGTCACTTGTGGTTTGCCGGAAAGTGGATTGACGCTGTTGCCGATGTCTTCACCGACAGGTACGGATTGCTCGTGTCGACAGACGCAGACGGCCATCCGTCGCCGGCTTTTGGAACCGGTGGGTTCAAGATCGTGAAAAAAGATTCGGGCAACATGGAGTTCTCCTACCTTGCCCAAGATAGTGAAGGCCGAATCCTCTTCGGAGGCAGGCGAATGTCGACGATTGAGGATGCCTGGTGGGGAGTCGTCGGACGGACCTTATCGTCGGGAGACATCGATCTTGACTTCGGCACCGAAGGATTCATCGATTTTCTCGATCTCGGCAGCATCATCGCCGCCTCTCCGGAGTTCATGTACCAGCCAAAGGCGGGACGCATGCTCTCGTACAATGAAGGGGCCCTTCAGAACGAAGGCACGATCCGGGCATTCGTGACCTGACTGCGTCTTACGTGACTGGCGCTGGATCAGATGCGTTCTCCAGCGCCTTTTCGAGCACGCTATCCAGGTCGTCGCCCGTCATGGGTTTGCGCAACAAGGCGTCCATGCCGGCCTCGCGGATCGCCGTCAGTTCGTCGCCGGCGGAGCGCGCCGTGACGGCGATGATCGGCAAGCCATCCAGGTGTTCCATGCGGCGGACGAGGCGCGCCACCTGGAAGCCATCGACCACCGGCAGGTCCAGGTCGAGCAGCATCGCGTCGAAGCTGCCGCGCGAGAGTTCCGTCATGGCGGCAAGCCCGTCGGCGACCGCCGTGACCACATGGCCGCGCCTGCCCAGCAAGCCGGCGATCACCTCGCTGACGAGGGCGTCGTCCTCGACCAGGAGCAGCCGTTTCCCGGTGAGGGCGAACGAGGGGACGGGGCTGCCGGCATGCCCCTCACACGTACACGCCTCGAACGGCAGTTGCACGACGAAGGAGCTGCCCCGCCCTGGCTCGCTGCTCACGCGGATGCTGCCGCCCATCAGGAGGCAGAGCTCGTGGCAGATCGCAAGGCCCAACCCGCATCCCTGGGCGCGCTGCGGTGACCCACCCTGCTCGAACCGGGAAAACACTCGTGAGCACAATGCCGCCGACATGCCCGGGCCGGTGTCGTTCACCGTCATGACGAGGGTTCCGCCATCGCGCGCCATGTGCAAGGACACTCCACCGCGCTCGGTGAATTTCACCGCGTTGTTCACGAGATTCTGAAGGATCTGGCGAAGGCGGATCGCATCGCCGCGGATGGCCTCCGGCACGCCGGCGTCGATCGCCGATGAGAGGACCAGGCCCTTCTCCCCCGCGCCGCCGGTGGCCAAGGCGACCACCTCGTCGCCGATGGCACGTAGCGAGACACAGTCCGACTCGAGAACCAGGCGGCGCGACTCGATGCGGGTGATGTCCAGCGCATCGTTGACCAGCCGCAACAAGGTGGCTCCCGATCGGCGGACCGCCTCGACATAGCTTCGCTGGGTATCGTCGAGCGGGGTCCTCGCCATCAGTTCGGCCATCCCGAGCACACCGGTCATCGGCGTACGGATCTCATGGCCGAGCGTCGCCATGAAATCGGTCTTTGCCGCGTTCGCTTCTTCGGCAAGGCGCTTCTGCTGTTCGGCAAGCTTGAGCCGCATGGCCTGGCGAACGCGCCGGCGCGTGCTGACGACGATGGCGAAGGCGACGCCACCCAGGGCGACCGCATAGGCGAGCCATGCCCACCAGCGAAACCAGGGCGGCGCGTCGACCGTGACCGTCAGCGGTTCGGGAAGCGATCCCTTCACGTCGTCACGCCCCGAGCCGGAGATCACCAGTCGATAGACGCCCGCGCGGAGCGGGCCGAAGTTGCGCTCGCCATCCTTGCCCGTGCGCAGCACCGTCGTACCGCCATCGTGCTCGAGCGTGAAAACAAGGTGGTTACGATCCGGATTGACGTAGGAAAGCGCACGCGCCCGCACGATCAGTTCACGATCGTTCCAGGCGAGGCGCAATGATCCATCGTCGACCGGCACGACCTGGCGAACGCCGCCACGAGATACCGTGGCGCCGAGCACGGCGATGGCGGGCGCCCGTACGTGGTCGCGCTGACGATCGGGCCGGAATCCCACGAGGCCGCCGAGGGTGGCGCCGTACATCGTGCCGTCATCGAGTAGCACCGTCGTCGCGTTGGTGAACTCGCCACTGGCCAACCCGTCGGCAAGCCCGAACGGACGAAAGTTGCCGCCGGCCGGATCGAAACGCCAGACCCCTGTGTGCCCGTACAGCCAGATGCGGCCAACGACGTCGCGACGCACGTTGAGGATATCCGACGAGGGGAATCCATCCGCGCCACCGACGTGGCGATCGCGTCGTGCTCGCCGGCCGTCCCAGCGGTAGTGTTCCAGTGCATCCGGGCGTACGACCCAGAAGCCGTCTTCCTCGGGTTCGAAGGCATTGATCCGGCCGGGCGCGACACCTTCGATGAAGCGCATCTCGCCCGAACCGCGGTCGAGCCGGGCGAGACCGGCCAGGCTGGACTGCCAGAGCTCACCACCGACGATCTCGATCTGGCGCGTGTCCGCCGCACCGCGCCGCGACTCGGCGAAGGGAACCGTGGTGGCCTGGGTGAACTTCGTATCGAGCGCGAAGAGGCCTTGTCCCAGCGAGGCGACATAGACGGTTCCGTCGTTACCCGCGACGATCGCCGTCACGGGCCGGTCGACGCTTCCCCGCAACAGTGGCTGCGCGCGCCCTCGCCGTGCGAGCGACAGGCCGTCCACCGTCCCGATCAGAAGGCCGCGCGGTACCTCGAGCAACGATTGCACGCGTACCGGCTCGATATCGAATCCTTCATCGGTACGCCCCGTGGCGGGATTGAAGCGACGGATCCACCCGCGCAGGCCGCCGACCCACAGTTCCGTGTTTCCGTGCGCAGCGACGGCCGTGACCGCACGCCCGGGGAAACTGAAGCGGTCGGTGGCGACATGGGCGAAGCGGGTGAAGTCTTCCCACGCCGGCCCGAGGTAGGCCAGCCCACCATCGCTCAGCGCGAACCACAGGCCATGCTCACGGTCCTCCAGCATGCCGCGCACGGTGCGCCCGGGTAGTCCACCGGATGCGGTCCAGGAGCCTGGAACGGTGTGCAGTCGCCCGTAGCGATCGAGCATCGACAACCCATCCACGCCGGCGAGCCACAAGCTGCCGTGGCTGTCGACAAGGGAGGCATAGGCCGTCGATACCGGGAGGCGCCGGTCGCGGCGCAGCTGGCCGTCGTGGGCCAGGCGATAGAGCCCGCGTTCGGTCGCGAAGCGCAACTCGGCCGCATGGCCGTCGATCCGCAGCACGCGCGGATGGCTTCCGTCTTCGAAGGGCACCCGGTCGATCCGGCCGGACGCGTCGACGACATCCACGCCACCATCCGAGCCGATCCACACACGACCGTCGTCCGACGCATGGACGGCACGAATCGATGCCGACGATGGTCCGCCGGCACCCGCGTCGCGATGCTCGAAGGCGCTGCCGTCGGCCCGCATATGGGCCAGGCCACCACCGGTTCCGATCCAGATCGAACCGTCGCGCGCCTGCGCGATGGCGCGAACGTCGTTGTCGGCCAGGCTGTCGTGCCACTGCACGAAACCACCGTTCGCGGGGTCGTAGCGCCCGAGGCCCATTTCGGGTCCGCCGATCCAGAGTCGGTCGGTGGAATCCACCAGCAGGGCCACGACGCCACCGGTGGGCAACGGGTGGCTGAAGTCCGGGCCGATGCCCGGGGTGGTGAATTCGACGCCATCGAAACGGGAGAGACCCACCGACGTGCCCACCCAGACGAAACCGCGGGCGTCCTGGGCCACGGCCTGGACCTTGCTGCTGGGCAGGCCTTCGTGCAATCCGTAGCTACGGAACTGTGGTGTGGGGACCGGCGGCATGGTGGCCGCGTCGGCGGTGAGAGGGGCCGCGATCATGAGGATCGCGGCCACGAGGATCCATCTCGTGATGAGCGTGTGATGCATTACGCGGGTTCCCGGTACGAGCCCGATGATGGCATGCCGGTGGCGGCGGCAGAATGGGCGGACCCGGGCCGGGGACGTAGGTGCTCGCCTACTCGCTGCCCGTAGAATGGGGATATGTCCCGCCGACTCCGCCTCCTCGTCGCAACCATCGGCTTCGCCGCCGTTGTCTGGCTACTGCTGGCGGCACTCGACCGCGCCCTCGCGCTGGCCCAGCGTTTCATGGGATTGCCCGAGGGTTTGCGCTGGGTGGTGGGCGGTCTTCTGGTCGTCCTGGCGGTCCTTGGCGCGGGCCTCGCCGCATGGTGGCTGCGCCCTCGCAAGCCACGCGCTCCCGTCCTCGCGCCGGACCGGGCGTCACTCGAGACGCGGATCGCCCGGCTGCGCGACACCGCCGCCGGCGTTGAGGAACTTCGTAGTGAGCTGGATGAACTCGACCGTCGCCGCGAGAGCGCGCACGTCTATGTCGCGGTGTTTGGCGAGATATCCACGGGCAAGTCGACCCTGATCGCCGCGTTGATCCCGGGCGCTTCGCCGTCCAGCGACGTGCTCGGCGGCACCACGAGGGAGATCGCGCATTACGAGGGCGACACACCGGCGGGCGAGCGCTGGACGATCGCCGATGTGCCCGGTTCCGCCGAGGCGGACGGTGAATCGCGCGAACGCCTCGCCCGGCACGAAGCGCTGCGCACGCACGCCGTGGTCTACGTCTGCGCCGGCGACCTCACCCGCACCCAGGCGGACGAATTGCGCTGGCTGGGCGACTTCGGCAAGCCATTGCTGCTCGCGGTGAACAAGGCCGACCAATGGGTGCCTGCCGAGCGCGAGCGCATCCTGGCCCGCGTTCGCGAACAGGCCGCCGGCATACCGGATGCCGTGGTCGCGATCAGTGCCGGTGGAGAGGAACGCTTCACACGGCGCCTGTCCGATGGCGGTACCGAGGACGTCACCCGGAGACGCACCGCCGATGTGCAGCCACTGCTCGATGCGCTGCGCCGTCTCCTCGCACCGGGTGCGGCCGCGCTGGAGGCGCTGCGCGAAAACGCGGTACTCGCCGGCCTGCACGAACGGACGGCGGAACAGGAAGCCGCGCACCGCGCCGTGGAGTCGGAGCGCATCGTCCACCGTTACGCGCGGCGCGCCATCGTCGGCGCGATGGCCGCGGTCGCGCCGGGAAGCGACCTGGTCATCCAGGGCATCCTGGCCACGGGCATGGTTCGCGCCCTGGCCGACCTCCACGGTGTCCGCGTGACCGACGTCGAGATCGACAATCTCCTGCGCCAGGTTCGCATGACCTTGCGCACCGGGACCTCGGTGGTGCTCGCCGTGGCGGGTAACGCGATGAAGGCTTTCCCTGGCCTGGGCACGCTTGGCGGCGGTGTCTTGCACGCTTTCGCCTATGCGCTCATTTTCGACAGCTTCGGACGCGCCCTGGCGGCGACGCTCGCCGAGCGGCGCACGCTGGACCAGGCCGATGCGAGCGAGCGGATGCGCGAACTGCTCGCGGACGCCGGGACGTCACGCCTGCGCCGCCTCGCCGAACTGACCGGCGAAGCCCTGCGGGATCGCTGAGTGAACGATCCGTTCGCCGCAACCGGGCTGACAAGGCCGCACGGCTCGGCCACACTCCTTCCATCGGCCGCCCGGCGGCCCCATGGCAGCAGGCTACCCCGCATGCGTCTCGCCCGTTTCATCCTGCCTTTCGCGCTGGCCGCCGCACCGCTCGCGGCCGACGCGGAAGCCGTCACGTATCGCATCGATCCGGTGCACAGCCAGGTCGTCTTCAATGTCGACCACAACGGCTTTTCACGATCGTTCGGCCGGTTGCGCATCACGAGCGGCACGATCGTTTTCGACCGCGACGACTGGTCGAAATCCTCCGTCGACGCGACCATCGACCTGACCTCCGTGGACATGGGCGACAAGGACTGGGACAAGGCGGTGCGCGGGTCCAGCCTGCTCGACGCCGATCGCGCCGCCACCGCGCGCTACACCAGCGAATCCGTGGAGAAACGAAACGACGACGAAGGCGTCGTGCATGGCAAGCTCACCCTGCGCGGCACGACCTTGCCGCTGGACATTCCGTTCCGCGTGAACCGCATCGGCAAGACGATCTACGGGCTGCACACCGTGGCCGGTTTCTCGGCCCAGGTCATTCTCGACCGCACCGCCTACGGCATGACCTCCAACCGCAACTCGATCGGTACCGGCGTATCGGTATGGCTGGAGATCGAGGGCATCCGCGGCGGTGAATCCGCCGACCAGAACAAGGAGACGAACCATGCCGCTGCGCAGTGATCATGCCCGCTGGAGCCCCGTCGCCAAGACTTTCCACTGGACGATGGCCTTGCTGATCCTGGGCAACGGCGCGTTCGCCTTCTGGATGGATGGCCTCAAGCCATCGCTGCACAAGATCAACATGTTCGCGCTGCACAAGTCGATCGGCTTGACGGTGCTCGCGCTGTTCCTGCTTCGCGTGCTCTGGCGCGCGATCGACCGCCGTCCGCACGACGAGCCCGCCCCCGCCTGGCAGAAGGTCGCCGCGCACACGGTGCACGGTTTCCTGTACCTCCTGATCGTCGCGATTCCCCTGACCGGCTGGGCGTACAATTCGGCGCACGGTTATCCGCTGCAGTACTTCAAGCAGTTCAACCTGCCGGCCTTGCTGGAGAAGAACGAAGCACTGTCCAACGCCCTCGGCGCGGTGCACGAATACCTGTTCTGGTTCCTGCTACTCGTGCTCGTCGCCCACGTCGGTGGCGCGCTCAAGCACCACTTCGTCGACCGCGACGACACCCTCCGCCGCATGTTGCCGTTCGGCCGCGCGAAGCGGAACACCCCCACCCTTCCCGGAGATGCCCCATGAACCCGACGATCCGCCGCCTGTCCACGCTCGGCCTCGCGCTGGCCTTGCCTTTCGCCGCTTCCGCCGCGGACTACAAGGTCGGCCCCGGCAGCACGCTCGGCTTCAGTGGCAAGTTCCAGGGCCAGCAGTTCGACGGCAGCTTCGGCAAGTTCGACGCCGCGATCAGTTACGATCCGGCGAACCTCGCCGCGTCGAAGTTCGACGTGAACGTCGACGTCGCCACCGCCAAGACCGGCGATAACGACCGCGATGGCGCATTGCCCGGCAGCGACTTCTTCGATGCATCGAAATTCCCGAAGGCGCACTACGTCACCACGGGCTTCAGCAAGGATGCCAAGGGCAACGTCGTCGCCAACGGCAACCTCACCTTGCACGGCGTCACCAAGCCGGTGGCGCTGAAGGTCGCTTTTTCGCCGAACGCCGGCGGCGCGCGGCTGTCGGTCACGGGCACGGTGAATCGCCTCGACTTCGGTGTCGGCAGCGGCGACTACAAAGACACGACGACCATCGCCAACGAGGTGCTGGTCAACGGCTCGCTGAACCTGCTGCCGAAGTAAGCGGCCCATGACGGGCTGGCGCGAACGCCTGCGGGACATCGCCGGCCGCTTCCGCAGGGGCGGCGTCACGGCGGCGCCTGCCGCGGACGAACGGGGCGGCGCGGTGGCCGCCAGCCTTCGCGGCCTGCTCGAGGAC
>Ga0307412_10001087_pt1 | contig 15542 bp, 9 predicted proteins | sample DK1Cmetagenome_3_FD_203823 | JGI IMG/M metagenome (GOLD analysis project Ga0307412, IMG submission 203823) | Maize rhizosphere microbial communities from greenhouse at UC Davis, California, United States - DK15-C-1 | ecosystem: Host-associated > Plants > Roots > Rhizosphere > Soil | place: USA...
CGCCCCATGTGTGGACGGCTCTCCGTTGGCAAGGGTTTGGTGAGCGGATGCACTTGTTGGTCGGTGCGGCCATGTGTCCGGCCTTTGAGGCGGCTGTCGTTGCCGCTGGCCATAATGCCTTCCGCGGACCGGATCCCTGATCAATTGCTCGCACTCGGGGTGCGGGGGCGTAGTAGGGTGGTCTGATCCGGCGGTGTCGACCGGCTTTCGTGCAATAGCTCCTTTGCCCTTTCCAACCTCGAAGCGCAGCCTTCAGCCGCGCAGTCTCATGCGGCGATGGCCATCGGCTCGCGATAGCGTTCTCCGTGCATCATCATGGCCCATGCAATCCGGGCGTTCTTGTTCGCCAGTGCGATAGCCGCAACCTTTGGCTTGCGGCGATCGAGCAGGCGGACGAGCCAGGTCCGGCGCGTGCTCTGCATTGCGCGTCGGATCACGGCCATGGCGCCTGCGAACAGCATCTGCCGCAGATAGCGATTGCCGGCCTTGGTGATGGACCCCAGCCGCTCCTTGCCGCCGGATGAGTTTTGCCGTGGCACCAGGCCCATCCACGCTGCCATGTTGCGGCCGCACCGGAAGACCGACGGGTCGGGCACGCATGCTACCAATGCCGACGCCACCAGCGGCCCGATGCCGGGTATTTCCATGAGGCGACGACCAAGCTCCGTCGAACGGGCCAGGCCGAGGACCTGGCGATCGTTCTCGAGGATCTGCTGCTTCACCAGCTTCAATTGGGCAACAAGCATCTCCAGACATTGACGGGCTGCTGCAGGGATACGCGCATCGGCCCCATCCTCGATGACCTCGAGCAGCCGGTCGACGCCACGGCGCCCAACCGGTGCGACGATCCCGAACTCCGCCATGTGCGCACGAATGGCATTAGTGAGCATCACCAGCTGACGGTTGAGCATCAGGCGCACCTTGTGCAGCATCATCGCGCTTTGCTCCTCGGGCGCTTTCGGCGCAACGAAACGCATGGTGGGGCGCGTCACGGCCTCTGCGATCGCCTCGGCATCGGCCATGTCGTTCTTCTGGCGCTTCACATAGGGCTTCACATATTGGGCAGGCATCAGCCGCACCTCATGGCCAAATTTGGCGATCTCGCGAGCCCAATAATGCGACGTCGCGCAGGCCTCGATCCCGACCAGACAGGGCGGCAGCTTCTCGAAAAACGGCAGCAACCGCGCGCGCGTCAGTCGCTTCTGCAGAACGATTGTGCCGGCTTCATCCAGCCCGTGCAGCTGGAAGACCGACTTTGCGATATCCAATCCGACCACTTGTACGTTCGCCATGGCACTTCTCCTCCATTCGACCGGAGCAGATTAGATCGACTCCGCGGTGATGGAGAGCCGTCCACGGCATCAATAGCAGACATGTCGAACGTTCTCGGCGTTGATCGAAGGCGCACGCGTGAACGGAAGGAGCCGGCCGGCGCGCCGGCTGCGCACCTGCCTCAATTCAAGTCTGTCTGCTATCGGCAGTTTCTAATGATGCTTGGCCCGTCACGCAGCGTCGCTTGCACAGCGGACCACTCTGGCCACCATGATGATGTTTCATCTATTGCCTCAGGCAAATCTGCGATGAACATGAGCAGGTCGCGAAGCAAGTCGGCAATTCGGTGCAAATCGCCGGCAAAGGATCCAATTGGCATCATATCTGCGATCGCCACGATCCTCGATATGGCCCGCGATCATCGAGAGCATTTCGGTCCGGCTGACGGTCATGGTTCTACCTGAATCGCGCCGGAGGACGCGCCAACCATCATGCAGGCGCGCGTGACAAAAATGCGCGGCCCCAACCCCGAGAGGGTTCATGCCCGAGAGCGGGGCCGCGATTAGACCGGCTTAGAAGCTGGCCCAATCCTCGCTGTCGAGTGCCACCGCCTTGACCTCTGCAACGCTTCTTGCCTTCGGCTGATAGGAGACAGCGGTTCGTTCTTTGCGGACCGGCTGAGCTGCAACCTGAGGGTTGCGTCCACCGGTGTTGAAGCGGAGAGCCCGAGCCTTGAGCGCCGCTACTTCCGTGTTAAGATTGCGGGCGGCCGCCGAAGTCTGCTCGACCATCGCGGCATTCTGCTGCGTCATCTGATCGATGCTGTTCACCGCGGTCGAGACCTGGGTCACCGTGGTGGCCTGTGCCTGGTTGTCGGTCGCCATCGTTTCGAGGAGGCCGTGCACCTCGTTCACGTCGCCGACGATCGCCCCGAGGGCCGCGTCAACGCGCTTGACCATCTCGGCAGCTGCCGTGACGTCTGCTTGCGTCGCGGTCAGCTGATCTCGAGCGCGGCCAGCTTCCTCCTCAGCGCGCATCGCGAGGGCGGAAACGAGATCGGCGACGACGGCAAAGCCACGGCCAGCTTCACCAGCGCGACCCGCTTCAACGGCCGCGTTCATTGCGAGCACCCGGGTCTGGAACGCGATCTTGTCCAGGCCCTCGATCACGGTATCGATGCCCTTGGCACTCTCCGACACACGCGACATCGCCAGCATGGCCTCATCGGCAACGCTACGGCCCGAGTCCACAACACCGATCGCTCCCGTGGCACGGTCGACAGTCTGCGTCGCTGCAGTCGCGGTGTTCTTGATGCGCTGGTTCATCTCCGTGACGGCCGCGGAGGTTTCCTCGAGGCTAGCCGCTGCGCCTTCGGTGCGGCGGGCAAGGTCTTCACTGGCCTGAGCGATTTCGGCCGAGCCAGTGGAGATGGTCTCAGCGCTTTCCATGACAGAGGCGATCAGATCGCGCAGGGCCAACACGGCCGCGTTGAAATTGGTCTTCACGCCTTCGTATTCAGGGGCAAACGGCTCATTGATTGAGGCCGTGAGGTCACCCTCGGCGAGCTTGCTAAGCCGCTCTTGCAGCGTATCGACAACCAGCTTCTGCGCAGCGTCGCTCAGATGCTTGGCCTCAGCGGCTGCGGCTTGCTGAACGGCCGCCTCCTTGAAGACGAGCACCGATTTCGCCATTGCACCTACTTCATCAAGGCGGTCGGTGCCCGCCACCTCAGCAGCGTTGTTGCCGCCGGCAAGAGCGCGCATGGCTTCCTGAAGGCGGAAAAGCGGCTGCACGATCTGGCTCTTCGACAGGAAAGCTGCGAGGCCCAGGGTTCCCACCAGCGCGATTGCCGCCGCTACGAGCAGTGTGGTGCGGAGCGATGCAGAATTCGCGCTCAGATCGTCCGAAGTCTTGTTTGCGTCCTTCACGCGTGCATCGTTGATGTTTGCCAGTGCCTGGGTAAGCTGGCCTGCGGTCGCGTCCGCATCGACAAGGGCCCGACGGGCGGACTCGTCGTCATTTTTAAGGCCAAAGGCGATACCGGTCTGGACCTGCTCGTGGAGTTTGGTCACCAAATCACGCAAGGGATTGAGGGTGGCCGCATGCGCTGGCTCGGCCTTGATCACTTCATCAAAGAACATTGCAGCCTTCTCGAAGGAAGCCTTCTCGTCGTCAGCAGCGGCACGAACCGTGGCAGAACCACCATCGTACGCCATAGCCTTGTAGCCGGCGTACACCATTTCGGTCGCGACGCGATTGGCGCGAACCAACTTGACCGTATTGGGCATCGTTTCACCGACAATCTCGCTATAGCTGGCGTCGGTCTCCATGACGACCTTCCCGCCGTACCAGGCTACTCCCAGCGTTACTAAGCCGAGCACAGCGAGAAGCAGCATGATCTTCAGCTGGATTTTTAGGTTGGCGAAAAATGTCATCCGATACCCTTCCCACGCCGTCCTAAACAGACGGACTGATAGGATTTTAATCTACACCTCATTGTAGAGCCTCGAGCACTCTGCCGGGCCGAGTGAATCTACCTAGATCGTCTTTGACTTTCGTTAAGCTCCGCGAGTTCCGTGGCTTAAGAGAGAGGAGGGAGGAAAGAGAGGGTGTCCGGAAAAAGCCGGACATCCAGAAGGGGGGCCCTGACCATGAGCAAGCCCGCAATTCAGGCGGTGAAGCTGGCCAAGCTGCAGATGTCCGGAATCCACCATTTTCCGCCATGGCGGCTACCGCCCCAACCCCCGTCGTTTAGCGTCGAAAACGCGGAACCCGCAAGCTGCCGTTGGTTCATCTCCGGCTGCAGAGCTTGGAATGACGAGGCCCTTAAATTTCTGCCGTTCCAAGGCGGTATGTCAATGGCAGCAACCGTCAGGAGCCGGCACTCCAAGAATTGCTTGACCGGCATTACAATACAGCGGGGAACTTCTTAGCCGAAGCTGGTATCGTGAGCACGGGTAGCAAATTTCTACAGGATCGCGAAGCTAAGCGGGGAGTGACTGCACTGCTGGCGGGGCGGCCCCCGGTACAGCCTATCGGTTCCGCAAGGGCGCAGGGATCAGTTGATCAATGGCCATTGCAATATCGACCTGCCGAAACGGCTTGGCGAGCTGCGGCAGCGGCAGGTCGAGGTCGCCGCCAGCGTAGCCCGTCACGATGAGGATCGGCAAGTGGGGATGCCGCTCGCGGATGCGCTCCGCCACTTCCTTGCCGTTCATCCGCGGCATCATATAGTCCGACACCACGGCGTCGATTGGGATGCCGGTCCGCAGTTTCGCCAGCGCCTGGGCTCCACCGGTCGCCTCGTGCACTTCGTGGCCAAGTTCGCGCAACATTTCCGCCGTGCCCCGGCGAACGAGTTCCTCGTCATCGATCAGGAGCAGCCGCAGCGGACGCACCGGTTTGCCCGCTGCGGGAGGACGGGCCGGCGAGGGGACAGTCCCTGCCTTGGCGGCCGGCAGATATAGGTCTGCACGAGTGCCTTGGCCGATAACACTCTGCAGCTCGAACGCGCCGCCGAGCTGCGCGGCCAGCCCATGCACCATCGACAGGCCCAGGCCGGTTCCCTTCCCGACATCCTTGGTCGAGAAGAAGGGCTCGACCGCCTTGGCAAGCGTCGCCTTGTCCATGCCCGCGCCGGTATCGATCACCGAGATCCGGATATAGGCGCCGGGTTCGGGCTTGCTCGCCCTGGTGGCCCCCATCACAACGCGTTCGGCGGCGATGGTCAGCACACCCCCGCCCTCCATCGCATCGCGGGCATTGACGCACAGATTGAGGATGGCCAGCTCGAGCTGGTTGGGATCGGCGATGCCCGCAGGCAAATCATGGGCGGGGAGCATACGCAGCTCGATCGCGGGCCCCACCGAACTGGCGATCAGATCGCGCATGCCCTCGAACAGCTGCCCCATGTCGACAGCGCGGGTCTCCAGCGCTTGGCGACGCGCAAACCCCAGCAGGCGGCTGACCAGGATCTTGGCCCGCTCCGCCGATTGCAGCGCGCCGTCAAGCAGCCGCGCCGAGCGCGGGTCGTCGGCGCCGTACCGCCGATTCAGCAAATCGAGCGCGCCCGTGATCGGCGTCAGAAGATTGTTGATATCATGGGCGACGCCGCCGGTCAGCTGGCCGATCGTCTCCAGCTTCTGCGCCTCGTGCAACTGCGCGATAACCGTCTCGCGCTCGGCGACGGTTGCGGTGACACGGGCCTCCAGCCCCTCGTTCAGCTCGCGCAGTTCCTGCTCGGCCCGCTTCCGCTCGGTCACATCCTGAAAGATGACCGCCACTTCCTTCCGATGCGCGGGCTCGATGCGGAAGGCGGAGAGTTCGAGGTGCCGGTGCGTGGCGACCAGCTCGCGCTCGAACCGGATCGGCTCACCCGAGACGAGCACCTGCCGATAGAGCGCGATCCAGCCCTCGGCCTCGTCGGGCACCATTTCGCGCACCTTCTGGCCGACGACATTCGCGATGCCGGTATGGCGCGCATAGGCGTCATTCGCCTGGACATGGATATAGTCGGACAGTGCGCCTTCGGGACCATCGAGAAACTCGATGACGGCAAAGCCCTCGTCCATGGTGTCGAACAGCGTGCGATACCGGGCCTCACCCTCGTGCAGTTCGGCGAGGCGGGCGCGCGCCTCATATTGCCGCTTCCGCGCGCGCAGCGCCGAGCGGGCCAGGCTGATCAGCGTCGTCGGATGAAAGGGCCGCTCGAGGAAGGTGACATTGCCAAGCACTTCCAGATACCGCACCGCCGCCGGGTTGCGTTCAAGTGAACTTGATAGATATCGAGGCTTAACGCTCGGCTATGATCCCCCTCCGAGCATTACCGGATCAGCGAGAGTAGCCAGTCGTCCGAAGCCCTTACGAGGAGCATAGGCAGCGTGAGGGCTCGCACTTGGTATGCGCTGAGCGGTCGCCCCTTCAAACTCCACCCCGCGACGTGGTGTCCGCTTCTGGGAAGCCCTCAAGCGCCTCCTTGCGGCTGAAAGTGGGGCGCGCAGCTGCCCGAGGGTCTGCCGGCTCCCGGAAATTAGCCTTGTTATCCTTCTTTGTTATCGGCCTCTATGCAAAATGCAGGACATTGCGTTCGCGATAGGGGATCAAAAATGAGCGTTAGCACGACGGACGAGGACATCAGCTCTGAACGCGCGGAATTGCACTTCCTCGCCGCTTTGGTTGAGGAGCTAATGCGCAAGATGCACGTCGCAGGGGTACTCAGCCAAGCAGAGCTGAATGAAATTGAGCAAGCCGTTGCGCAGCGAATTGGAGGAACGCCCCGAGCCTGGTGAGACCTCCAACGAGGCCTCCGAGGGCTTGGGCGCCTGCTGGTACTCACACCGAGCCGGCCACAGCCGCCGATCTCGCTGGGATGCCCTCCACCGGACAGCGGAGGTGAGACTAACTCTCGCGCAAAGCGCTATCCTCGCGAAAACAGATGCAAAAATTAACTTGATCTTAAGCGAAGGCTGCGGAAAGTTATTGCCCGCCAGGCGCAACAGGTCGAGCTTGCACATTGATGACGAACGCATCTTCTGCATTATGGGAGATTATCGGGCAGTCTGACCAGTCTCCGATCTGCGCCTTTGATCATGAGTTTAAACTTATCGCCTTCAATCGCGCTCACAGCGATGAGTTCTATCGTATCTACAATTATCATGTCCAAATTGGAGATGTTTTCCCGGATTTGTTCCTTCCAGAGCAGCGCCCGATCATCCGCGGCTTCATGTCGCGAGCGCTTTCGGGGGAGGTGTTCAACGTCACCGAGGAGTTCGGCGACCCTGATCTCTCCAAACCCTATTGGGACATCTACTATGCCCCCTTGAGAGACGCCGATGGGACGATCATCGGTGCGTTTCACCACGCGAAGGACATCAGCGCCAGGCTTCGAGCCGAGGCCGCACTTCGCACCGCCGAGGATGCGCTTCGACAGTCACAGAAAATGGAGGCGGTCGGCCAGCTAACGGGCGGCGTCGCGCACGACTTCAACAATCTGCTGACGATCGTGAAGTCGGCGATCGAGATGCTGAAGTTGCCCACCCAGAAGGAGGGGCGCCGGGAGCGATACATCGGCGCAATCGATGAAGCAGTCGGTCGGGCCGCGAAGCTCACTCAGCAGCTTCTCGCATTTGCTCGGAGGCAAACGCTAACGCCGCAACCCTTTGATGTGAGAGCGAACCTTGATTCGATAGAGGAAATGCTCAAAACACTTGTCGGCACCAGAGTCGTAATATCGCGAGTCTTGCCTGACGAACCAGTCTGCGTTCGCGCGGACAAAAACCAGTTCGATACCGCTTTGGTCAACCTTGTCGTCAATGCCCGTGATGCGATGGCTGGCGAGGGTCGCGTCCAAATTAACATAGAAGCGGTTGATTCGATGCCCGCTCTTCGGGAACGCCCCACCATAGCGGGGCCCTTCGTTGCGGTAACTATCGTGGACACAGGAACTGGTATCCCGCCATCGGACCGCGAGCGCATCTTCGAGCCCTTCTACACCACAAAGCCTACGGGTTCGGGAACGGGCCTTGGACTTTCGCAGGTATTCGGATTCGCACGTCAATCTGGGGGCGACATCCAGGTAGAAAGCGAAGTCGGCGCCGGCAGCCGCTTCACCTTGTATTTGCCTCAGATCGAAGCGCCCGTCTCAAACGAGGCCGTTGCTTCGGTCGAAGATGAGATTGTCACCGACATGACCCCTTGCGTCCTGGTAGTGGAGGACAATGCGGAGGTAGCGGCGAGCACCGTCGATGCTCTAGACCAGCTCGGCTTCAGCACCGTCTTGGCGACGAACGGGCTGGAAGGGCTGCGGGAGGTTAACAGCGCTCCCGAGCGCTTCGATGTGGTTTTTTCCGATGTCGTAATGCCGGGCATGACGGGCATCGAGATGGGCAAGGAAATCCGCCGCCTGCATGGTGGGCTCCCGATCGTGCTGGCCAGCGGCTACAGCCACGTTCTGGCCGCCGGTGGAACCGACGGTTTCGAGTTGATCCACAAGCCCTATTCCATCGATCAGGTCTCGCGAGTTCTACGGCGTGCCGCCGCGCACCGGGAGCGGTCCGGTTTCTCTCCAGGTAACGCAGGCGCTTGATCGCTACGAAGGTGGACGGGACGACCACTCACTGGTCAGATGGTAGGCATCTGAGCACCGAATCATCATGTATTCGCGGGTGAGCTACGTCGCGCCCCGTGCCATTGGCTGCTCCGCCGGAAAAATTTCACGCAGCTAAACCGAACCCCTGCGCTAGCCTCTATATGGTAAAGGAAACGCTAACAGGGAGCCTGTCGATGATGAATTTCGTAGCCGCTGCTCTCCCCGAAGAGCGCTCTTCTCGAGAGCTTAGCCGAGATCGTGCCGTGGACGAACTGCGTCATTTTGATGTCTGCCCCATGTGCGGACAAGCAGTCGACCGCCGCGACGACCTTTCCGTGATGTACCATCTACCTTTGGGTCACGCGCCGATGCCTCGCCACTGAGTTGGCTCACGGGTAGTGCTGAGGGCTTTGCGCGTGTGGTACCTGCGAAGCCAGCCGCAAGCCGATACGCGTTTCCACCTAAACTGGCGTTTACCACTTCGTTAACTGGTTAACGGCAATTTTCCCTGGTGCCCGGGCCTCACGATGTCCGGCCGCGAACCAGGGGAAGATCATGACGTCCCAGACCACGCTCGCGCTTGAAGCGGCAGTTGCAGTTATCCTCGAGAACCGTCCCAAGGACGGTGCAACGTCGACCAACCGGCAGCGTGTGAACGTGGACCGCGCGCATGCGCAGATCATGAAGCTCATCGCACCCCGCGTTCGCCACTTCGTGCGGCAGTACGGGCTCATCAATCATTTCGAAGATGCTGAACAGTGCTGCGCCATCGCCGTGCATCGTGCGGTCGAAGCGTATGAGCCGGAGAAGGCGCAGTTCACGACGTTCGTGAACTGGCAGATCCGAGGCGAGCTCCAGAGCCTACGGTTCCGCGTGATGACCGATCAGCGGCCGTCCGCGAAGAGGGTTGCCGCCACGACGGTCTCTCTCAACGCCATCCTGGACAGTGACGGCGAGATGGGTTCGTTCCTGGACGCCCTCGAGGATGAGTTTGCCGTCGAGACAACGGAGTCTGCCGCCTCGGACTATCTGGCGGACGGAGCGAAGTCGTCTCTAATCGGTGCCTATGTCGATCACCTGCGCACGGTGGGAATGGAGGCACTCGCCCGCCGCCCGCTGCCTAAGCGTCAGGAGGCGGCCCTTCGTAAGGAGCTCCCGCGCCTCCGCATGAACGGCATCGCCGCTGCAGACCTCGAGAAGCTGGAAGCGACGATCGCGCGCGAGCGAGAGATCGTCGAGGGTCGCCTTTTCAGTGGTGCGAGCCTCGAGCAACTCGCGGCCGAGACGGGTGTGACCGCAGAACGCGTTCGGCAAATCACCAAGCGCGCTGCCAAGGCGATCGCCGGCATCGCTGCCGTAGACCCCCGCTTCACCGTCATGGCCGAGGCTGGCCGCCCCGCTTCAAAGCGGGCCCAGGCTCGTGCAACCAAGGCATCTATCCTTGCCGATGCGGCACTTCCACACAATCGGCTGTCGCACGTTGCGGCCATGGATCAGTTCGGACCGGACTACCAGTCCGCTTTCGACGCTTCCGCTGCGCTGAGGCAGTGACTGCTCCTACAGACGAGCCGCTTTTGCTCGGACGATCCGGGTCGGACGCTTGCCGTTAACCATATGCCAACCTGTTCGATGTAGTGATTACAACTCATGCAATCCTCGACTCAAGGCGCCTCCTCGGGGCGCCTTTTTTGGCGACGATTTAAGGCGCCGATTTCCATCCAATGCCAGCCGCAGACCGCACCGGTCGAGCAGCGCAAGATTCCGTCCGCTTTCAGGAAGGTCCATTGGCCTTCTGAATGTCCGAGTTTGGGCGCGTAGCGGTCGGCGGCCGTGCCAGATCGTTCCTGGCAATCTCACAGAAAGTGTGGGGAAAAATGTGGGTGCGCCTTTCGCAACCTCATATATTTAGATTTGAATTGAATTACTTAAGATCAACCTTAGGCTTCCTCCCGCCTTTTCGAACCCGCCTTACCTGACAGCCGTGGTTAGGGGAGGGCAGCTTTGCGCCCTAATCTCCGCCGTTCAGGGCCAGTTTCTCAGTTCCCAGAACCGGCTATCCGTTCAAATGACTCACCACGCTGGCGCGAATGACCATGCCCGGGGCAGATCTTCCATCCCAATCAGCGGCCCATCTTGCCGGCCCCTATCCCGACCGATACCGGCCGCATCGTTGCGATCACGATAGGCGAGCGATGCATCAGCGAACGAATGCTATGCGCGTCCCGTCCGGTGAGCGCGAGGGCTGGCCGCAATTCTCGTTGCCGCAGTCGCTCACCGCGACGCTGGAATCGGCATGTTCGAGATATACGTCCATGCCGTCGAGTAGCTGGCCATGCGCTTCCGGCCGCCGGAGCTGGAGACGCGCGCCGTCCGCAAATGATCGACTTTGCTGCAGGAGCAACTGGTGGCGGCGCCGGTCCTCGGCGGAAGTCGGTGCGGGTCCGATCAGAACCGTTCCGTCCAAGAACAATATCGCTGGTCGGCCGAAGCGGGAGCCGGCGACCAACCCGAGCACGCTGCCGTCGGGGGCAACGCCGACGAGCTTGATCCAGCGCGAGGTCCGACCGACCGGCACGAGGCTCTCTTCCCCGAGGATTCGTACGACGCGGCCTCCCTGCAGCGCATAGACCGTCCCGTCGGCGGCGATCACCGGCCAGGTGAGATCGGTATGGGCGCTCGCGGGAATTGCGGCGCCGACGAGGCGCCCGTCACGCAGCGTCGCAACATAGACGCGGCCCGGCTCGGTCCGCCCTTCCCCCAGCGAACTGATGTTCTGGAAGCTGAGCCGGAAATATTCGGTCAGCCGTCGCCAGAAGGTCTGGGCGACCGGCCTGCCCGCGGTGGGACGCTGAGGGTCGGCATGCTGCCGGGCTATCGGCCCGCTCGCCGGGGGACGCGGTGGGTCGGCATGCTGCTGGCGGGCGAGCCCCGGCTCGGCTGCGAGCAGGGCTATGATGCCTGCAATCGACCGCAGATCTCGCATCTTTATCTCCCCGACGCACCCGCGGGGAGCCGACCGCGCGTGTCGAGCCGCTCGACAAAGGTGCCGAGGCTCTCCACCTGCACGACCGGAGCGCCCAACAGGCTGTCCGACTTCACGTTTACGAGCCGTCGCTGTCCGCGGGCGTCGGCGGCAAGCAGCGTGCTGGTCCCCGATCCGGCAAACACCATGGCCACCGGCTCGCTTAAGTCCAATTCCGGGGACATCTTCAACTCGATCACCCGCACGTTCCGCTCGGCGAAGAAGATTCCGTTGATCAGGGGCAGCAGTGCCACTTGGACCGCAGCAAGCAAGGCGAGAACCATGGTCGAATCGCGCCGGAACCGCCACCGCGCGCGCAGCCAGATCAGAAGCAGTGCGGCATGCATAGTCGCCGCCAGCGTCAGGAGCACACCGTTCGAGTTGCGGCCGAGCACGGCCTGAGCCCATGGGCCTTCAGACGCGCGCAGCAGCACGTCATGCGCGCTCAGCACGTCGAGCTGCCCAAACACCAGCAGCATGCTTGGCGGCAACGCCGCCAGCTCCACCAGCGGCCAGCGCCGCGACACCGCAGTCCCGAAACGGGCGGTGCCGAACACCAGCGGCGACACGATCAGCAAGGCGAACGCGGTTACCAGCGCGAAGCGGAACCCCGCGAACACATAGACTTCGTCGAGCAGGCCGAGCGCAGGGTCGATTCCCAGCGCGAAGGCCCGCGCGCGCAATGCGAGATAGCCTGCGGCGTAGCCGAGCGAGCACAGCGCTGCGATGCTCCATCCCTTCGCGCTCAGGCCAAAGAACGAACTTTCGCTCAACGGCCGAACACTTGCATCGCCGCCCACAGGCTTGGGTCGGCCCGGTGGTCGTTGATCGCCGAACGGGCCGCCTCTGCCGCGGCGATCGCCGGCGATTCACCCTTTCCGATCGAGCCGTAGAAGTCGCGCATCCACTCGGCATTGGCCTCGCTGTCGATGCGCCAGCGCGACACCACGCTGTTCTCGGCCCCGGCGATGATCAACGCCCAAGGGAAGCCGAACAGCTCGTTGGATATTCGTCTGGTTTCCACGCCACTCTCACAGGCGCTCAGCACAACCAGCCGGGTGCCGGCGAGGGGCAGGCCAAGAAGATCTGCCGCGTGGATGGTAGTGCCGAGCCTGAGCTCCGACAATAGTGGATCAGTACCGTCGCTACGGCCATGGGCGAGGATGTGCAGGATCGAGGCACCCTTCGCGTCGGAGCGCAGGCGCTCAAGGCTGGTCCGGCCCGCATCGCGCGCGACGAGCGCGCCGCCTGATGCATCGCGGACGTTCTGCACCGCGGCGATATTGGCGACCTCGTCACCGGGGATTGCCGGGTCGGCGATCGCGCGGATTTGCAGGTCGATCGCCGGTTTCTGGTTGAGCAGGCGCACCGCCAGCGTTGCGCTAGGCGCATAGGAGAAAGCCCAGCGCTCGACCGCGAACCGCCCCTGGGGATCGACCAGGGCCTCGAACGGCAGCTTGGTGACCTCGCCCTGCGGGACGATCACGACCTGCCGCGCGCCGTCGAGCGATACCGCAAAGGGCTCGATCAGGAAGCGATAGAGCAGCTTCGCGGCCTCGGTGTCATAGGGCTGCCCTGCCGGTCGCGTCCGCGCGCTGTTCGCGACTCGCTGCACCAGGTCGGCGAGGGTGCGCTCGGGCAGGAATACGCCGCGCACTTCCGAATAGCGCGGGCCCACGACCCAGACGACGACGTTCGTCGCGTCGGTCCAGTAGAGCAGCACCGGGATACTCGACTTGCGCACCGACTCTTGTAGCTCGGTGAGCCCGGCGGGACGGAACGGCGATTCCGCAAACTTCCGCTGGCGCGCGCCAGCGCCGAGCAGTGCGGTCCGGCGCAAGCGCAGCGCCTTGAGCGCTTGCTGATCCTTGGCTCCGAACGTCTCCGGAGCGCCGGCGGTCGCTTGCCGGACGATCGCGACCTGACGACCGCTGATCTGCGCTTCGACCAGCGTTACCTGCCTCAGCCATTCGCGATCGGCGAGCGTGACGTCGGGACGGGCGATCGCGGCGGCAAGCTCTCCGAGACCGCGCGACCGTATCGTCTCGAAGGTGGCGAATGCGGGCTCGAGCTCGGCATTGTCGAGGAGGATCAGCGCCAGGTTTCGGAACGCGCCGATGTGGCGCTCGATCACGGTACCGCGGCGGCGGACGTCGAAATATCCCGATCGCTGCTCGGCAAGCGCGGTCGCCGCGGCGCGGAAGCGCTCCAGCGCTGCGGCCGAATTGCCGCGCGTCTCGGCGCCGAGGCCCTGGATATAGAGCAGCAGCGGATCGCTGGTCGGCTCCGGCGCAAGGCGATCGATGAGCTGGGTTACCCATGCCGCCCCGGGCGAATCATCCCGCGGTGCCCGAAAGCTGTTGTGCACGAGCGGTGCCCCGTCCGCGGCGACCGCTAGCCGACGCGGATCGGGTTGGACGTTCCGATTGGCGTTCGCCTCGATCAGCTCCCGGCGGACTCCCAGTCGTTGCCGCGCCGATTGCACCTGCCCGGCCAGCCATGTCCACCCCGCCTGTGATGCCAACGCGCCTGCCTCGGCATAGGCCCCGTCGGCGGCCGCCACGGCGCGCAGGCAGGCGCTCCAGAGGTTCAGGTCGCGCGCGGAAGCCGCATCGAACAGGGGCCGGTCGTCGCAGCTCGACGCCATCGCGGTCAGGGTCTGCGCCTTTTCCTCTAAGGCGAAATAGCGGTCCTCCGACGAGCCGGCGAACCCGATCGCCTCAATCGAAGCGACGAGCGCTGCCTCGAGCTCGCCGCGGTCCCTGAGGAACGCCGCACCCCAGCCAGCGATCTCATAGGCCTGCTTTTGGCTCGGTCGTGCACCCGCGGCCGCAATAGCGGCGTCGTAGGCGGATGCCGCGCCACCGATGTCGTTCGCCTGCTCGCGCGAGCGCGCCAATCCGATCCGGACTTCGAACGCCAATTCACCGCGTGCACCGGGTCCGAGTTCGGCGGCAAGCTGCGAATAGAGCCGGATCGCTCCCGCCAGATCCCCCGCGAGCCGCATATTCCTCGCGACGGCGAGCCGAGTCGAGATCTGGGGTCGGCTCTGTGAAGCGACGATCCGGTCCAGCCTAGCTCGCATCGCAGCAAGTCGCGACTTGTCGATCTCGCCCGTCCGATAGGCGTCCCTGCGCCACGCGTTCAGTTCTTCATTGATTTCGTTCAGCGAGGATTGAGCAGCCGCCGGCTGCACATATGTCAGGGCAGATAGAAGAATCACGCTCCAAATCGACTTCATTGCGCGCGAACTCATCGCAAGAGCATAGTCTAGGACCGTCGGTTGCGCAATTCGTTCAAACGAGGGAGACGCCTTCGCCAAATTGTCAACGAATCCGTGGGGAAGTCACGAGGTCGTGAGTAATGCCTCTCTTTTTTCAATGGGAGATGCGTCTGCAGTTAACGATCTAAGGTCGGGAGCGGACTGGCTGCTGCCTAGCAAACTTCTGTCGTGGGGTCAGGGTTGGGTGTTGCATTTTCAGCTCTTCCCAAATTGCCTGTCAGCAGATTTGCTTCATCCCGCAGAAAGTCGAGATGATCCGACCAGTGCTGCACCGTGCGAACCCGCTCGCCCCAGTATTCGCCGCGGATATAGCACGGCGGACGGCGTTTGCATCGTAAAGCGCCAACTGGCGCTCGATCGCGTCAGCGTGCCACATCTACCTCATCATTTCATTCCTCCTGCTAACCCCCACCCGATCAGCGGAGGAGGCTAGGCGACTGGCTAGACGCACACAGAAGCGCTCCGCCGAATCGTATCGGCGAGAGTTCATTTAAGCGCATTTCGCCCGACAATGTTTTCCGTACATTTTCCGTACGGCCATCGTGAGGCTTTGCTAAGTCATTGAAAAGATGGTGCACCCGACTGGATTCGAACCAGTGGCCTCTGCCTTCGGAGGGCAGCGCTCTATCCAGCTGAGCTACGGGTGCCTGGAACGCGCCGACTAGCAAAGCATTTCGCGGAACGCCAGCCCGTTTCGGCAGGTCGTCCGCAAAAGCTCAGGCTGGCTGGGCCGCCTTTTTTGCCTTCGGTGGGGGCGTCTTCGGCTTGAAGCCGCAGAGATCGGCTACCGGGCATCGCCAGCATTCGGGCGTGCGCGCCTTGCAGATGTAGCGGCCGTGCAGGATCAGCCAGTGATGCGCGTGCAGCCGGAACGGCTG
>Ga0307412_10001088_pt1 | contig 15541 bp, 10 predicted proteins | sample DK1Cmetagenome_3_FD_203823 | JGI IMG/M metagenome (GOLD analysis project Ga0307412, IMG submission 203823) | Maize rhizosphere microbial communities from greenhouse at UC Davis, California, United States - DK15-C-1 | ecosystem: Host-associated > Plants > Roots > Rhizosphere > Soil | place: USA...
AGCAAGTGCGGAAACACCTCGCCAGCGTGCAAGCTAATCAGGCGGAGCTGCGTGCTTTGAATGAAGATCTCGCCGCCTCCGAACAAAAATACCGCAGTATCGTTGACCACGCGCCCTTCGGAATTTTCACCACTTCGGGCATGACCGTCAACTTCAGCAATCGCTACAATCGGATGCTCGCCGGTTTGAATCCTGATGACACTAGCGAACCGGATGCCTTCAGGGAGTGGATCCATCCAGACGATCGGGATCGTGTCCTGCACGAATACGCGCAAGCTGTTGCTGAAGACCGCCCCTACGAGACGGTGTTCCGCTTTCTGCACCGCGACGGATCGCTCAGAAAGGTCCTGAGCCGCCGTATCCCAATCCGCAACAAAGAGGGTCAGACCACCATGTACCAGGGGTTCAATGTCGACATTACGGCCCTCGACGCCATGCAGCAGCAATTGAGCCGTGCCGAGCGTCTGGCGACGCTCGGTCAGGTCGCCGCGGGCATTGCACATGAAATCCGGAACCCCCTGGTGGGCATCGGGTCAACGGCCGCCCTGCTGCGTGACGAGTTCGACTCCTCCGATGAAAAGCGCGCAGACCTCGACATCATTTTGAACGAAACGCGCCGGCTCGACCGCATCGTGAACCAGATCATCGACTACGCCCGTCCGCGTGATCTTATGCCGACCACCTGGCCGGTGGAAGGATTCGTGGATGAGGTATTAAAGTTGTTGGACACACGTCTGGAAGGTCAACGGATCAAGATCGTCCGGCAGTGTGAGCCAGACCTGTATGCCTGTGCGGATCGGGACCAGGTCAAACAGGTATTGCTAAATCTCTGTCACAATTCATTGGATGCCATGCCGACCGGGGGTGAACTGCGCATGAGCGCCGGCCTAGCGGCGCGCGTCGGAACTCCCGGCGTCTACATCGAGGTGACCGACACGGGCTCAGGCATCAGTCAGAAAGACCTCGCTCAGGTGTTTCAGCCATTTTTTACATCCGGCAAACAGCATGGGACCGGCCTCGGCCTGGCCATCTGCCGGAACATTGCCGAAGCGCACGGAGGTGACATGGTCTTGACGAGCGAGCCCGGGCGCGGAACTACTGCGCGGCTCTGGCTGCCGCTGCGGCCGGCGCACGACTACGCAGAGTTCTCCGCATGAACGCCACCATTTTCGTCACCGACGATGAGCCCGCGATCCGCGCAGCCCTCGTGAAACGTCTGTCACGGCGGCAACATCGCGTTGCGGCGTTCGAATCCGGCGAAGCTTTGCTCGCAGCCTTGGATCACGAAGTGCCGGACCTGATGCTCTTGGATGTCAAGATGCCAGGTCTCTCCGGTCTTGAAACGCTAAAAGTCTGCCGCGCCAAAGCGCCGTTTGCACTCGTCATCATGCTCACCGCCTATGGGACGGTGCAGGACGCCGTGGAAGCCATGAAGCTCGGCGCCTACGATTTCGTCATCAAAACCGTGGATCTCGACGGGATGGAACAGGTCCTGGATCGGGCGCTGGAGCTGTTCGCGCTCCGACGCCGTCTGTCCTATCAAAGCGAACAAGAGAGGGATCAATATGCGATAAACCATCTCATCGCCGACAGTGCGGCGATGAAAAGTCTTGTTGAGCAAATTCGGGAAGTGGCGCACAATCCCAAGAGTACTGTCCTCTTGTTGGGAGAGACCGGCACGGGCAAGGAGTTTGTCGCCCGTGTACTGCACCATAACGGCAGCCGCGCCTCCGGTCCGTTCATCGGCGTGAATTGTACCGCCATCCCCCGCGATCTCTTCGAGAGCGAGTTGTTCGGCTATGAGCGCGGCGCCTTCACGGGAGCGCATCAGCGCAAGCTTGGCCTGCTCGACCGGGCGGAAGGGGGGACCCTCTTCCTCGATGAAATCGGCGATTTAGATCTAACCATGCAGGCCAAGTTGCTGCGAGTGCTCCAGGAACGCACCTTCCGGCGGCTCGGCGGCACCACCGACATCGCCGCAGATTTCCGATTGATCACCGCGACGAACCGCGACCTTAAAAAAGCGATCACGACAGGCACCTTTCGGGAAGACCTGTTTTTCCGGCTGAACGTCGTCGCACTCGAATTGCCGCCTCTGAGGCAGCGGATCGAGGACATTTTCCCTCTCAGCATGAAGGCGTTGTTGCATTATGGGACGGAGTTTGCCAAGGACGTGGCCGAAATCGATGCGGAGGCGCGGGGGTTGTTAGAAGCCTATCACTATCCCGGCAACATTCGCGAGCTGCAGAATATCATCGAGCGGGCGACGATTTTTTGCACGGGACGAACGCTCACCGCCAACTATCTTCCCCGTGAATTGCGAGATCAGGCCAAACATACAGCGACAGCCGTCCCCCATGGGGATGGGCAAGTGATCAGGGTCGAAATGCAGGTCGGCACGCATACCCTGAGCGAGATCGAAGACAGCATCATCGAAGAGACTCTGCGGCTTGCCGATTACAATAAAAGCCTTGCGGCGAAACAGCTGGGTTTGACCAGATTCGCACTTGACCGGCGCTTAAAAAAGATCAAAAAAGATGACTAGCGCCAGACTGGTTACGAGACACATCAGGGATTGGGTGCCACAAAGACCAATACTTTTAGTCGCTGTCCGCTGTCGTTTTTCACCCCGTGTTCTTCGCCGGCGGGAGCCATCGTGCCTTGACCTGGCCCCAGCACTTGCTTATCGGTACCAACCTGAAACGTCCCGTTCCCTTCCAAGACGAGGTAGACTTTGTCCTGCTCACGATGCACGTGCCCGATCTGTTCCTGCCCCGGTTCGAAACAATAGACATCGCAGAAGAACCTCGGCGTTTGAAAGATATTGTTTTTCTTCATTTTCTCTGCACTAAACACTTGAAAAGTTGAAAGATTAATCACGCGCATACTCACGCTGCCTCCCTTTGTTAGACACAGAGTTCGCACCCTCCTTTGACGGTCGCGGGCTTTTTCGGCTACTGTCGAACCCCGGTTGAATGCATCATGAATCGAGCAGATCGACGCCGTCAAGGCGCATCACGAAAGACAGGAGACCAATCGGTCCGGGCCTGGCTCGATCAAGGGCGGGCTCATCAACAGGCCGGTCGACTTACCGAGGCGGAAGACGCCTACCGACACGCGCTCGAACTGGCTCCGCATGATGCCGAGTCCTGCCATCTCCTGGGCCTGGTCACCTACCGTTTGAATCGGCTTGCTGACTCCCTCCGTTACCTCCATGCGGCAGTTGAACGACAACCTTCTTTGCCTGTCTACTGGTTCAATCTCGGTGTGGTATCGCAAAAAGCCGGGCGTTCGCCGGATGCGGTATCCGCTTATGAAAAAGCCATTGCCCTCAATCCGCGTTATCCCGACGCCTATGGAAACTTGGGAAATGTTCTTCGCGAGATCGGAGATCTCCCGGGGGCAGTCAACGCGTATGAGCGTGCCTTGAAGCTCAATCCGTCCCATGCCGACACGCATAACAACCTGGGGGTTGCCAAAAAAGAGCAAGGCCACACCACGGATGCCGTTGTGTGCTACCGCCGCGCCCTCGAATTGAGGCCGACCCATGCTGAAGCGTTGAACAATCTTGGCTTGGCGCTCATGGAAATCGGCACGCTTCACGATGCGATCGGGTGCTTTCAGCAAGCCCTCTCCATCCTCCCCGGCTATCAATTAGCCCGATACAATTTGGGCATGGCCTGGTCATGGGCGGGAGACGACTCGAAAGCCTGCGAATGCCTCGAGAAGGTCGCGCGGGCCAGGCATGATCACGGTTCATTACCGGCTGACACAGCCATCTATCGGTCGCGGATCAAGCATGATGCCGAGCAGGCGCAGTTCTTGTTCGAACAAGGCAAGCTGGATGAGAAGTATCGTCCCTATGCACAGTCCTTGCGCCGGCTGCAAAAACAGTTGGAAAGCGATTCACGACCTGGAAACCGTCTCATGATTGAGCCGAGTGAACTTATAGCCATCGCGCCATCATTTAATCGCATCTTGAATTGTGAACCGCCTCCCCGAATTGGCCATGGCGCATTGAATCCATTGCTCGATGTCATTGCGGTGGAAGCGCAATACCACGCCACGCGTCCTGAGGTGACCTATATCGACAACCTCTTGACCCAGCCCGCCCTCGACGCATTACGCCGGTTTTGTTGGGAAGCAACGATCTGGAAGAAAGATTATGAGAATGGCTACAGCGGCGCGTTCCTTGGCGACGGATTCGCCTCCCCCTTGCTTTTTCAGATTGCGGACGAACTGCGTCAGAAGTTTCCTCGGATTTTTTCTGGCCATCGCATGACTCAAGCCTGGGCCTTCAAACATGACAGCACCAGGCGTGGGCTGAACATTCATGCCGATGCCGCCGCCGTGAACGTCAATTTTTGGATTACTTCCGACGAGGCAAACCTGGATCCAGCGACCGGCGGTCTCGTGGTGTATGACAAGGAAGCGCCGCTGGAATGGAATTTTAAGGAGTACAACAGCGACCGCAACAAACCCAAGATTTTGGCATGGCTCAAGGAGGTGGGGGCGCAGACAATCAAGATTCCCTATCGGGGCAACCGGGCAGTTGTCTTCAATTCAGATTTGTTTCATGAAACCGATGACCTGTCTTTCAAGGACGACTATCTCAGCCGCCGCATCAACATCACACTCCTCTACGGGTATCGCTCCAAATCCTGACTAGGAGGCCTTGAAAAAGGAACGCGCCGGGAGGTGCAGTTCAAACTCCGCTGCCGGCATCGGATGTCCGAACAAGTAGCCTTGCGCCTGGTCGCAACCTTCGGCGATCAGGATCTCCCGTTGCTGCTCCTGTTCGACCCCTTCCGCGAGCACATCCAGTTGAAGGCTGTGGGCCATCGCGATGATCGCGCGCACGATGCGAACCGGTTGGGCCTTGATGAGCATATCCCGGATCAACGAGTGATCGATTTTCACTCGGTTAAACGGCAACTGGTGGAGGTAGCTCAGCGAGGAATATCCCGTCCCGAAGTCGTCAATGGACAATTGCACGCCCAAGGTTTTCAATTGATGCAGGATCGTCAGCGATGCCTCCAGATTGCGCATCGCAATGGGCTCCGTCAACTCCAGTTCAAGCCGATTGGCAGTCAGACCGGTTTCGTCCAAGGTCTCTTGAACTGCCCTTAAGAGCGTGCTGCCGTGAAACAATGAGTTCGATACGTTGATGGAGACGCATGGGACCGTGAAGCCGCGCTGTTGCCAGGTCCGCGCCTGACGGCAAGCCGTTCGCAGCACCCATTCGTCGATTGAGCGGATAATGCCCGTATCGGAAGCAGCCTGAAGAAATTCATTGGGTGCCAGGAGGCCGCGCTGCGGATGGAGCCATCTGATCAACACTTCCGCACCGACAATCCGGCCGCTCCGCAAGTCGATCTGCGGCTGATAATACAGGACAAACTCTTCCCGTTCCGTCGCTTGGCGCACCTCAGCTTCGAGCATCAAGCGTTCACTCGCTGCCGCGTTCATCGCATTCGAATAGTATTGGAAGTTGTTGCGACCCTGCTCCTTGGCGTGATACATCGCCGTGTCTGAACTCTTGAGCAGGAGATCCACGGAGTCGCCGTCGGTCGGAAAGATGGCGATTCCGATGCTCACGGTCACGAAAATTTCATGTCCGTTGATGACGAACGGGCGGGCCAGGGCTTCAAGAATCCGTCTGGCCACTTTCCCCGCATCTTGGACATCCCGTAGGTTCGTCAGCAGCACGGTGAACTCATCCCCGCCTAGACGTGCCAGCTCATGATTGCGATCGTTCTCAGTCGTCCGACCGATGGAATCACTGTGACGAACCGAATCCATGAGTCGGTCCGCGACGTGCTTGAGCAGTAGATCACCGATGTGATGCCCTAAGGTGTCATTGGTAGCCTTGAAACGGTCCAAATCCAGAAAGAGGAGCGCCAGATTGTACTGGTAGCGCCGGGCATGAGCGATCGCCTGCGTCACGCGGTCCTTGAACAGCACTCGATTGGGGAGGCCTGTGAGGCTGTCGAAGTACGCGAGTCGGTGGATTTCCCGCTCGGACCGTTTGCGCTCACTGATGTCCTGCGCCGTTCCCACAATGGTCAAGGCGTTCAATTGATCGTCGAACACCGCCTCGGCCTGTAAGTTCACCGTGAACTCACTTCCGTTCGGCAACACAACCCGGTGATCAATGTCGCATGGCGTTCGCTCGGGAAGAATACTGGTAAGCGTGTGATAGACCCGCTCACGGTCCTCGGCGTCGACGGCTTGCAGGAACGCGTCCAGCGTACCACCAAAATCTTGTGGTCGGATGCCCATCAACCGGCACAGTTCGTAGGAAGCTGAGAATTGCCCACTTTCTGGCTGCCATTCCCAGTTGCCAATCTTCGCAATCCGCTGGGCGAGACCCAGCCTGGCTTCACTTCGCAGTAACGCCCTGACGGTCTGACTCCCGCGCAAGAGGTACCGTATTCGTTGACTCAACATCGTCGGATTGAGCGGCTTGGCGATAAAATCGGTCGCCCCATGCTCATAAGCCCTGGCAATCGCCTCGGCATCGTCGAGGCCCGTCATCATCAAAATGGGGATTTGGGCGCCTCTGGGTTCCGCACGCACCTTCGAGCAGGCAGTAAACCCGTCCATCACCGGCATCATGACATCCAAGACAATGACGTCAGGATGCCGAAGGGTAAATTGCTCCAGCACCTCGCTGCCGTTCGAAGCCTCACAGACGTTCAGCCCGATCTGCTCAATCGCCGTGCGGACGAACTGCCTGACCGCATTGTCGTCGTCGGCCACCAGAACGGTGGCAGGTGTGTCCCGGTTATCCATGTGAATCTTCCCGCGAGTCTTGCGATGAAGTCTGACTCGAAACATCACGTGTTGCCGTCACGGAACCTCCAAAAGACATTTGTAAGTATTTGTCTGATCCCTTCACGTCAATCTTCCCCACCACTTCTGTTCCATGCACTCAGGGTTACCGATTCACGGAGCAAATTGTGAATTGAGGCTTTTCGTGTGGGATAGCCCTTAGCCTAGCAAAACGGCTTGGAATCGCTAGTTATTTTTATATTCGCATCCATCGAGACCCTCAAAGTTTCTAGTAGTATTGCTAGGTGCATCATCCGGCTGCCTTTTCACTTTCTCATTGTTCGAGAAACCTCCTATAATCAGGCCATTGCGTTTTGTGGACATCCCATCTCCCTGACAGCTATGAACTCGTCAGGCGTCAAGAAGACACGGTCGCAGCGCTGGTTCATTGCCGCGATCGCCGGTCTGACCATCGGCATTTTCGTCCTCGACAGTTTTTTCCCCCTCGGGTTTGTCGTTCCGGCCCTTTATCTGATCCCCATCACGCTCACCACGCGGGTCCGCTATCCATTGGCGCCGTTTGTGGTGGCCGTCTCTTCAACTGGCCTGACGTTCGCCGGCATCTGGACAAGTTGGACGTCGCCTGTCGTCTCCCTTCAACTCGGTCTGTTCAATCGATTATTGATCGTTCTGGCCTGTTGGACGACAGCCACGATCATCTGGTATACCACGCAAAAATATGCCCGAGAGGAATTGGAAGCGCTCGTCGCAGCCCGGACAGCGGCGCTCCGCCAAAGCGAGACAACACTGCAAAGTTTTTTCAACGCCACGGACTTGATGATGGGGGTTATCGAAGTGATCGAGGACCGCCCGGTTATGGCAATCACCAACCGCGCGGCCTCGAAGGCAGACGATTGCACCGACCACGCACCAGAGTCCCTTCCTCCAGCCTTGCGATGGGCGTCTGACGCGCCGACCTACTGGATGCCGCATCTCGAAGCGGCCCGCCGAACCGGCAAAACCGTGCACGTGAAATACGAGATTCCGTCCTTGCCGCCCACGGCGCTCTCGGGACGGATCATGACGTCGGCACTCTCTTTTATCGGTTACAGCGCCGCCGGCAACGGCCTGTATGCCTGGATGGGGCAAGACATCACCGAAAACGTGCACATCGAGCAGAAGATGGAGGCAAACCGCCGTTCCTTGGAGGTCAGTCAAGCGCAACTACGACAGCTTACGGCACAGCTGCTCACCGCACAGGATGATGAACGACGACGGATTGCGCGCGAGTTGCACGATGAAGTCAACCAACGCGTGATCAGTTTAGCCTTTGAAATCGACGATCAATTGCAACAACTACCTGAACTGCCTGCCGCCGCCCGCGCGGCCTTGCAGGTCGTCAAGAACGAGGTCATCGAGTTGTCGGATCAACTCCGCGAGCTTGCCCATCGGCTTCATCCCTCGGTCCTCGAGGACCTGGGCATCGCCAGCGCCCTTCGGGGGTACGCACAGGAATTCGAGCAACGGGAACACGTTCGAGTCGATTTGACTTTGGAAGAATACCAGCGGCCATTGGATCGGCATCTGGCCGAATGCCTCTTCCGTGTCACCCAAGAAGCGCTGCGAAATGTCGCGAAGCATGCCGGCGCCACAATGGTCTCACTTGCGCTTTCCTATCACGACGACCGGATCATGCTGCGGATCGAGGACAACGGCCGCGGGCTTACCTCACAAGACCGAAACGCAGTCCAGCGTGGCTTGGGATTGGTCAGCATGGGGGAGCGAGTCCGTCTTCTGGATGGAACGCTGACCTTCACCAGCGACGCCGGCAGCGGAACCTGCTTGTCAGTGTCAATCCCGCTCACAGGAATTTCGCATGTCCAAACCACGCATCTTACTCGCTGACGACCACCTGCTGCTCCTCGATGGGCTGCGCCATCTCCTGGAGCGGCATTACGATCTGGTGGGTGTCGTACAGGATGGACACTCGGTCGTCAGCGCCGCGCAGCGGTTACAGCCGGATCTCGTACTCATGGATGTCGCCATGCCGATCCTCAATGGTTTGCAAGCCGGACAACGGCTGCGAGAACGGCAGCCGAATGTGAAACTGCTCTACGTTTCCATGTATGGAGATACACCGTATGTGGAGGAGGCATTACGAATTGGCGCGTCCGGATACGTGCTCAAGCGGTCCGGTTGGGAAGAACTCTCGCGCGCCATTGAAACTGTCCTGGGGGGCAAGCAATACATCTCTCCGGAATTGTTCTCCGCCTTACAGCGCCCAGAAGTGCAGCCGCCTACGACACGCGAGGCAGACGTGCGGTCGCTTACGGATCGCCAGCGCCAAATTTTAAGACTGGTCGCGGCCGGCTATACGGCCAAAGAGATCGGCCGCATGTTGCACATCACGTCGAAAACCGTGGAGTTCCACAAGGGACGCATGATGCGGCAGCTGCAGCTTCAATCCACCGTCGAATTAGCACGCTATGCCCTTACGCACGGCCTCAGCAATCTCTAACGACCCCTAATCGAAAGCGGTGTACGGCCTTCGTCCTGTCGTAGGCGCATGGGAACACTTCAGGCCGGCCCACACAAATGACCCGCCCTGTCAATTCAGACGTACAGATGTCGAGAAAGCTAGGCGGCTTCTGAGGGATCTTTAGCCGGCGCTTTTTGGTAGGGATGCAGCTCGAGCTGGGTCACGGTATGCTGGAGGCGCGCCCATTCTTCAGGCTCCAAGGTGACGAATTCCAGGCCGAATTGCTGCGCACGGCACCAACGGACCACCGCTTCTTGCACCTTTAAGGGTGGCTCGTCTTCCGAGACATGCGCGCGTAGCTCCAAAGAGGTCCCCGTCCTGACCGCCGTATGACTTTCCACGCGGCATCCGCGAAGTGAGAGGTCGGTAATGTTGCCATCTCCTCCGACGATATTCAATGATGTGAAGGAACTCCGGAACCGGACAGGAAACCGTGGGTTCTTCCGCTGCTCCATATGGCCAACCTCTCAAGAATGAACGGCTGGCCGTATTGTGCCAAGCCGGCGCCAATTCGCCACTGTTTTTGAAAAATCAAACAGTGCCGAACTCTCTCCAGCAGACCCAGTCTATCTACCCTTTGATGTTCCCGATTGGTCGAAGCTCCGCGACTTTCCTGGTTATGCCGGCGCCTTCGACGGTCTCAACAACCTCGGATATATTTTTGTAGGCAAACCCCGCTTCCTCGGCAAGGCCCGACATGGACACGGCTTTTACCATAATGCCACGCTCTTTCATGAGCCGCTGAACCTCCTCGCCACGGATCTGTTTTTTTGCCTGGGTCCTCGACATGGTTCGTCCAGAGCCATGCATGGTTGACCCAAAGGTTTCCTGGACGGCGCGGTCCGTTCCGACCAACAGGTACGACCCGGTTTCCATTGACCCCCCGCAAATCACCGGCTGTCCGGTCTGTCGAAACTCCGGTGCCAGCTCCGGGCTTGACGGCCCAAAGGCACGCGTCGCTCCCTTGCGATGTACGAGCAACTCACCTTCCGCATAGCGTTCAACTTTGGCGATATTGTGAGCCACGTCATAAACCAATTGCATGCCCAGTTCCTCAGCGGACGTGGCGAAGACATGGGCAAACGCCTCCCGAATGGAATGCGTAATGACCTGCCGGTTGGCAAAGGCCATGTTGGCCGCACCATTCATGGCCGCGAAGTAATCCTGCCCTTCCGGCGAACGGAAGGGGGCACAGGCCAGTTGCTGATCGTGGACGGAAATATTGTACCGTCGCATCGCCTTTTCAAATATTTTGAGATAGTCGCTGGCGATCTGATGACCAAAGCCGCGGGAACCACAGTGAACCATGACGACGATCTGATCCTGGCCGGTAATCCCGAGCGCCATGGCCGTTGCGGCATCGAAAATCCGCTCATTGGAGGCGACTTGGATTTCAAGGTAATGATTGCCAGACCCCAACGTCCCCAGTTGGTTGATTCCACGCCCGAGCGCCTGATCGGACACCGTTGAGGGATCGGCTCCGCTGATGCAACCGCCTTCTTCGATTCGCGCAAGATCTTGATGCCATCCATAGCCTTGTTCGACGCACCATCGCGCGCCTTTCAGCATGACGCGAGTGAGTTCGCTCCGATCGAGCCTGACCGCTCCAGCTGCGCCGACACCGGCTGGAACCCGGCGGAAGAGCTCCGTCATCAGACGCTCCAAGCGCGGCTGCACGTCCATTAATGATAGATCTGTGCGGATCAACCGCATGCCGCAATTGACGTCATAGCCTACACCGCCAGGGGAAATGATTCCCTGTTGTGCATCAAACGCAGCGACGCCGCCGATCGGAAATCCGTAGCCCCAGTGGCCATCCGGCATGCAGAGGGCATAGCGTTGGATGCCTGGCAGACAGGCTACGTTCGTGACCTGATCGAACACACCCCGATCCATCGATTGCAAGATGGTCTGCGTGGCGTACACCCGCGCCGGCACCAGCATGCCCGGCTTTTCTGAGACAGGAATCTCCCACACTTCGTCGGCGATCCTGTTCACGCGCATGTCGGTATTTAACCGCATCGGACCATCCTTAGACATCGACGACCACTGTGACTTTCCACGTCGCACCGTTGCGTTCCATCCTGTACCGATGCTTCGTGATCCCTTTCACGTCATTGCGGAGTTCTTGTCTCTCCGCATCAACAGGAGCGCCGATCAGTGTCGCCTTGATCGTCCAGTCGCCGTTCTCGCCACGAAGGGTGAGCGGTGCGTCCCGGAACACGACGCCTGCCGCATCTTTCCAATAAACTATCTCCGATAACCATTCAATCAGGAGATCGTCTAGGTTCCCCTCCCTTTTCAGTACCTGACGCTGCCAGGTGTCCGCGATGGTCACGGGATTCGCCAGGACTTCGAGCAACGCCTTTGTTGCTCCGACAAAGAGCTCCTCGGCTGAATCGCCTTCGGCTTCGAACGCAATGTCGGCAATGGCAATATCGTCAAGGAAGCGAAAGGCGTACGACATGGGATTGCTGAGGAGAATGGCGCTCCCTGCACAGCGCGAGAAAGCAGGTGGCGGACATGGAACGGCCGGCTAATGGAGTTCGAACGCCTTCGAGAAATTCGTAAGGTTCCTGCACCCGTCTCCCGTGACAAGCACCATGTCTTCGATCCGCACGGCGCCCAGTCCGGGATAATAGAGGCCCGGCTCAACAGTGACGACGTGCCCTTCCAGCAACAAGGATCCTGTGCGACTAATGCGCGGGGCTTCATGAATATCCAGTCCGACGCCATGGCCGGTGCCATGGAAGTATCCGTGCATGCGGCCGTTCACCAGACCCGTCTTGTATCCGGCTTTTTCGAATCGCTCGCAGATGCCACGGTGAATTTTCATACCGTCGGCGCCGTCCTTGATTTGAGCGATGGCTTCTTCCTGCGCATCGAGCACTGTCTGGTACAGCCGCTTGAGCTCGGCACTGGGCGTTCCGCGTACGACCGTGCGCGACATATCTGCAAAGTACCGTGACGAAGCCGATCGCGGGAAGACATCAAATATGATACTGCGATGGGCCGGCAATGGACCGCTTCCTTCGTTGTGAGGATCACATGCCTGCTCACCGCCAGCGACGATTGTATGTTGCGCCACGCAATCGCGTTCCATCAGTGTTACGTTGATGAGTTTCTTGATGCGTTCGGACGTCAATGGTTCGTCGTCCAGCCATAGTTGCCCTTCCTTGATCAGGGCCTGCCGTAGCCGGTCATGTGCAGCAGCCACGGCCTCTTCCGTTGCGCGTTGAGCCTCTTCAATGTGACGGACTTCTTCGGCGGTCTTCACGACGCGCTGCTCGTAGAACGGGTCCGGTTTGGCATGAACCTGATAGCCGAGCTCTTGCAATCGCGCGGCATGGCTGTAGGGAAAATTGGCCGGCACGAGCACCTGCTTGATCTTTGCCTCGCGCAAGACCACATGCACAATGTCCACGCTCCCGGGTGCCGCGACGCCATGATCTCTCGCACGGCGCTCGATCTCCGAGTAGGACAATACACGATCAACGGCGGCTTGGCTCTTCGCCCGATCCATCTCAAGATCATTCATAATAAGCAGGCGCTCACCCTTGATTTCCAGGTAGATGAACGGATCCGGCGCAATGAATTTGGTGGCGTGATAGAGGTTTGAATCGAGCTCGCTGGCTGCGATGAAAACCGTGGCTTTATGGGACTGCGACGATGATCGTGACATACGTCTGGACCCCTGACTGTCCTCACCGAGCCCGTGGCTCTTCCACGCGGCGGTCCTCCCCGCCCGGTTGTATGACCCTCGACGCTGTGGGGCGTGATGGGAAACGAAGCCGGCGGGGGTATTAGCCTATCCTGGCGGAATTTAACACGGGGTCGGTAGAGGGTCAAGGAACAGCCGGAGCCGGTTCCTGCGGAATGACGTCCTTCGAGACAGCCTTATTTTCATCCGGCGTGACCAAGTCGATCGGGAGCATGACGGTGTTCTTCAAGACATCGACGGCCAATTGCGCCAAGCCCGTGAGGCCGGTGGCGAAAGACTTCATGGGCAAATACGTCACCTCCGGATCTTCGATGGCGCCTTTCACGGAAAACATCGCCGTGGCAAAGCCTTTCCGTTCGCCGGCGAACAGCCTGCCGAACAGTGGAATCGTCTTGAGAAATTGCGAATAGGATCCGAAGGGGCTGACAGCCCACACCATATCGACTTGGTCGGTCGGGAGATCGTAGTTTCCGGCGGCGGTAATTTTCACGATAGGACTGTCGATGATCAAATTCTCGGTTTCGAACAGGCCGTTGCGCATGATGACGGTCGTCGTGATCTTGTTGTAGGGCAACCCTTCCTTCTCAAGGTCGACCTTCCCTTGCAGGACGGCCGGCAGGTTCAAAATGCTGATAATCTTCCAAATCGCACGTTCCTCTGATTTAAAGATACGACCGTTCTCGAGCAAGAGATCGACCCTGCCGTTGAGCGTCGGATAGATCCCGTGAGGATTGCGCCCATGGCCTCGTACCGTCCCGGTTATCCGCGCCTCGCCGGTAATGCCACCGCCTTTGGAGCCGGCCAATCGATACATATCTTCGACCAGCAATCCGGTTGCGCGTAACGCGATCTCAGCCTCCGCCGGCTCCCCGCGCGGGAGTTGCACCACGATGCGACCGGCAATATCCCCGTTGGTCGACTGTCCGGACATCCGGTCGAGATCAAGGACACCGTCTTGAATAGTCATTCGTGCCGACATCGCGCCGAATTTCAGATGTTTGTACCGCCCGCGGGCAATGGACGCCGTCGCACTCACTTTGCTGGTGGCCGCTAGCCACTCGAGCAGGTCACGGATGGGGGCACGCTGACCTTTCGGAATCAGCAGGTCGATGTCCATCTGGTTGGATTCCAACTTGGCCGTCATTACGGGCCTTGTCGCCCAATTGCGTACGGTTCCCTCCATTGTCAGGTCACTATCAGCGAGACGGAAGGAGAGCCGCTTGAGCTCGGCCGTGTCGCGAGTGAGGAGCAGCCGCACATACAAATCATGAATCGGCCCGTCGGTACCCTTGGTGACCATCAGTCCGTTACTCAGAGCCAGCCACCCCGTCGTTTTCCAGGAATGCCAATCTCGGTCGCGACCTTTGATCTCCAGAGACAACTCCAGATTTCCGGCTTCGAACCCTCCTTTGACGATCCATTCGGGCACCGACGACAAGGACAACGTGCCGGTCGCAAGGGAAGCATCGATGAAGAATTTGTCTCCCAGTTGAATCTTACCCTTGATCGGCAAACGGAGCGGTGGAGCAGCGATCTCCACTCGAGTCAACATCATGTGCTTCGATTGCTCGACATCGCCTTCGAACATGACGCTGACGGGTGCACCCGCCGGTTTCTCCATGATGCCGGGAAGGCTGACCTTGGAGTCCGTGAGTACGATTTCTCCTCGCAAATGCGGCGCCCCGCTGGCTCCTGTTATCACCACAATCGTGCTCGCCATCCCTTCCATCGTCCCCGGCGGGACGGCTTTCGCGGGCATCAGGTTCGCCATGTGCGCAGCGTCGCCGCTGATCCGTACGGCGAAGTCGCGGAAAATGCTCCCTGTGCCCCCGGTAATACCGCCCTGGACCTGCACCAATAGGTCGCCCAGATGGCCGGTCACCTGGTCACATTGCGTTTCTCCCTCGGCCAGAATGAATCGCCCCTGAAGGCCGGTCAACCGCTCCGGCAAGTAACTGCTCGTCAGATTCACATGCTGCGCGTTCACTTCGCCTCCTGCGAACGTGATGGCATTGGGCGGCCCCACCAGACGAAACACCGGCGATGCCATCCCTTCCACATCACGTGCGGACGTCAGGACACGTGACAGGAGTTCGGACTTGACGGTGGTCGAAAGGAATTGCAGCAGGTCTCCAGCCGCCATTGTCCCGCTGATTTCCAGTTCCAGCCAGGGACCCTGCTCGAGAAATGAGAGTTGCCCTTTACTGTCCGTCATATGGATGGTCCCGTAGAGGCCGCTCAATTTCGTGACGCGGATTCTTCCGGCTTCAATCACGACACGCGCATCTAAATCTTTGGCAGCCACGCGGCTTTCGCCAAGCAGGGCCTGTCCCTTCTGGACATGAAACTCTCCGGTGACGGCCAGTTGCGGCCCTTCGACATACGACCCCGTCACGGTGGCGGACACCACCTCAACCAGCCCTTTGATCTGGCGATCCTGCATGACCGACGCCAATTGGGGATGAATCCACACGGTGGGAATTTTGTCGAGGAGCTCGCTGATTTGA
>Ga0307412_10001090_pt1 | contig 15537 bp, 7 predicted proteins | sample DK1Cmetagenome_3_FD_203823 | JGI IMG/M metagenome (GOLD analysis project Ga0307412, IMG submission 203823) | Maize rhizosphere microbial communities from greenhouse at UC Davis, California, United States - DK15-C-1 | ecosystem: Host-associated > Plants > Roots > Rhizosphere > Soil | place: USA...
CGCGTCGACATAGCGCGAGCAGAACAGGCGCCCGGTCGTCAGCACCAGCAGGCTCTGCGCGACCATCAGCGGGATCAGGCTGAAGTGCGCGCTGCGCACCATGACGTCGCGCGTCACGCCGAGCGATGCGAGGTGCTCGTCGATCACGCCCGGCGCGTTCGCGTGCAGGGGCGTCGGCGCGACGTGCTCGCAAGCGAGGTAGCGCTCGACGGTCCAGCCGCGCCCGGCGCCGTTGCGCGTGCTGGCCGTGGCGCTGCTGCGCCCCGAGCCGGCGGCCGCGCTGCGCACCACCGGATGGTCCTCGGCGACCAGGCAGACGATCTCGTCCGACATCAGCTTGCCGAGGTGCAGCTCGCCCGGCGGCTCGAGCCAGTTGCCGACCACCAGGTCGACCGCGCCGCTCGCCAGGCTGCGCCGGTAGTCGAACTCGCCCGACAGCGGCAGCAGCTCGAGGCGCACCTGCGGCGCGAGCTTCTTGACCTGGGCGACCAGCTCCGGCAGGAACAGCGGGTCGAGGTAGTCGCTCGCCGCGATGCGGAACACCGCGGTGCTGGTCAGCGGCTCGAAGCCGCGCTGGCTCGCGTGCGCACCGAACAGCCGGTCGGCGTCCTGCAGCATGCGGGCGGCGGGGGCGAGCAACTGCAACGCGGTCTCGGTCGGCACCATGCCGTTGCCCGAACGCACCAGCAGCGGATCGCCGGTCAGCGCGCGCAGCCGCTTCAGCTGGGCGCTCACCGCCGGCTGGGTGCTGTGCAGCCGCATGGCGGCGCGCGAGACGCTTCGTTCGGTGATCAAGGTCTGCAACACCCGGATGAGGAAGACCTCGATCTTGTCGAACTCGGCGCGGCGTGCCATACGCTGAAGATGATAGGCAGTATGCGCAGCGACAGATAGTGCCCGGCACGTAACGCGCTACCTTACGGACATTCCCCGCAGCACCGTTCCGCCCATGACCAGCCGTCCGATCCGTTTCTTCCACCGCGGTGCGATCGTCGAAATCGGCGACGCGCGGCCGACCCGCACCGTGCTCGAATGGCTGCGCGAGGATGCCCGCTGCACCGGCACCAAGGAAGGCTGCAACGAGGGCGACTGCGGCGCCTGCACGACGGTGATCGGCGAGCTCGCCGCGCCCGGCGACGCCGACGCGGTGCGCGGCCTGCGCCTGCGCACCGTCAACGCCTGCATCCAGTTCCTGCCGACGCTCGACGGCAAGGCGTTGTTCACGGTGGAAGACCTGAAGGCGATCCAGGCGAGCCCGACGGCGGATGCCGCACAAACACCGGCACCCGCATCGGCACCGGCATCGGCTTCGGCACAGGCCGGCGCCATCACGACCGCTACCGCCGCCGCTGCCGCAGCGGCTTCCCACCCGAGCCTGTCAGTCACTCCGGTGGCCGAGCTGCACCCGGTGCAGCAGGCGATGGTCGAGTGCCACGGCTCGCAATGCGGCTTCTGCACCCCCGGCTTCGTGATGTCGATGTGGTCCGCCTACGAGCGCAGCAACGCGTGCGGTGCCAGGCCGACGCGCCAGCAGATGGCCGACGAGCTGTCCGGCAACCTGTGCCGCTGCACCGGCTACCGCCCGATCCTCGATGCCGGCGAGCGCATGTTCGAGCTGCCGCGCGCCGCCCTCGACACCGCGCCGGTGATCGCCGCGCTGCAGACGCTGCAGGCCGATCCGGCGCTGCGCTACGGCGCCGACGGCGCGCGCCTCGACGCGCCGCGGACGCTCGACGAGCTCGCCGCCGCGCGCGTCGAGCGCCCGCAGGCGACCCTGCTGTCGGGCTCGACCGACATCGGCCTCTGGGTCACGAAGCTGTTCCGCGAGCTGCCCGACCTGATCTACGTCGGCGAGGTGGCCGAGCTGAAGCGCATCGAGCGGCGCGCCGACGCCCTCCGGATCGGCGCCGGTGCCTCCCTCGAGGACGCGTTCCGCGCGCTGGTGCGCGAGTGGCCGACCCTCGAGGACGTCTGGCTGCGCTTTGCCTCGGTGCCGATCCGCAACGCCGGCACGATGGGCGGCAACGTCGCGAACGGCTCGCCGATCGGCGACAGCGCGCCGGTGCTGATGGCGCTCGACGCCGCGATCGAGCTGCGCCGCGGCGCCGGGGTGCGTTCGATGGCGCTCGCCGACTTCTACGTCGACTACATGAAGAACCGCCTCGAGCCGGGCGAATTCGTGCAGGCGGTGACGGTGCCGCTCGGCCGGCCCGCCCAGGTGCGCGCCTACAAGATGTCGAAACGCTTCGATTGCGACATCTCGGCGGTCTGCGCCGGCCTCGCGATCGAGCTCGACGGCGACACCGTGCGCACCGCGCGCTTCGCATTCGGAGGGATGGCGGCGACCGTCAAGCGCGCCGCGCGCGCCGAAGCCGCGCTGGTCGGCCAGCCGTGGAACGAGACGTCATTGAAGGCCGCACAGCAGGCGCTCGCCGACGACTACAAGCCGCTCAGCGACATGCGGGCGAGCGCCGGCTACCGGCTGCAGGTGGCGCAGAACCTGCTGCGCCGGTTCTGGCTCGAGACCCGGACCGCCGATCCCCTTCCGGCCGACCGGTTGAGCGTCTGGAGCACGATGGCGCATGACGCACTGCGCGAGGCGCCTGCCCGTGCGGTCGCGGTGCTCGAAGGAGGTGCGCGATGAACAAGGCGATCGATCTCGCGGTGCTGCAACCTCCCGCTGCACTGCTCGAACCCTCGACGGCCCGCGAGACGCGCGTCGACGTCGCCGGCGAAGCGAAGGCGTTCGCCCAGGGCGCCCGCGTCGGCATCAGCCGGCCGCATGAATCGGCCCATCTGCACGTCGCCGGCGCGGCGCCCTACGTCGACGACCTGCCCGAGCTTGCCGGCACCTTGCACGCGGCGCTCGGCCTGTCGCCGGTCGCGCACGGCCGCATCACCGCGATGCACCTCGACCGGGTGCGCGCGCTGCCCGGCGTCGTCGCGGTGCTGTCGGCGGCCGACATCCCGGGGCCGAACGACTGCGGCGCGATCATCCACGACGACCCGATCCTCGCCGACGGCGAAGTGCGCTACGTCGGCCAGCCGGTGTTCGCGGTGGTCGCCGCGACGCGCGACGCCGCGCGGCGCGCCGCTGCGCAGGCGAAGAAGGTGCTCGTGATCGAGGCGCTGCCGCCGATCCTGACGCCGGAGGCTGCGCACCGGGCCGGCCAGTACGTGCTGCCGCCGATGCACCTGAAGCGCGGCGACGCACGAAGCGCGATCGATGCGGCGCCGCATCGATTGAAAGGCCGCCTCGATGTCGGCGGCCAGGAACAGTTCTATCTCGAGGGCCAGATCTCGTACGCGATCCCGCAGGAGAACGACGGCCTGCTCGTGCACTGCTCGACCCAGCACCCGAGCGAGATGCAGCACCTCGTCGCGCATGCGCTGAACCTGCATTCGCACCACGTGCAGGTGCAGTGCCGACGGATGGGCGGCGGCTTCGGCGGCAAGGAGTCGCAGTCGGCGCAGTTCGCCTGCATCGCCGCCATCGCCGCGAAGACGCTGCAGCGGCCGGTCAAGCTCCGCGTCGACCGCGACGACGACTTCCTGATCACCGGGCGCCGCCATTGCTTCTGGTACGAGTACGAGGTCGGCTACGACGACGCCGGCCGGCTGCTCGGCGCCGAGCTGACGATGGTCTCGCGAGCCGGCCATTCGGCCGACCTGTCGGGGCCGGTGATGACGCGCGCGATCTGCCACTTCGACAATGCCTACTTCGTTCCCGACGTCGCGATCCACGGCTACTCGGGCAAGACCAACACGCAGAGCAACACCGCGTTCCGCGGCTTCGGCGGCCCGCAGGGCGCGATCGCGATGGAGCACATCCTCGATTCGATCGCGCGCACGCTCGGCCGCGATGCGCTCGACGTGCGCCGGCTCAACTTCTACGGCACGACCGACCGCAACGTCACGCCGTACGGCCAGGTCGTCGAGGACAACGTGATCCATGCGCTGGTCGACCAGCTCGAGGCCGACAGCGACTACCGGGCGCGCCGCGCCGCGATCGCCGCATACAACGCGACCAGCCCGGTGCTGAAGCGCGGCCTCGCGCTGACGCCGGTCAAGTTCGGGATCTCGTTCAACGTCGTCCACCTGAACCAGGCCGGCGCGCTGGTCCACGTCTACGCCGACGGCTCGATCCTCGTCAACCACGGCGGCACCGAGATGGGCCAGGGCCTGAACACGAAGGTCGCGCAGGTCGTCGCCCACGAGCTCGGCGTCTCGTTCGAATCGGTGCGCGTCACCGCGACCGACACCCAGAAAGTCGCGAACACCTCGGCCACCGCGGCCTCGACCGGCAGCGACCTGAACGGCAAGGCCGCGCAGGACGCCGCACGCCAGATCCGCGAGCGCCTCGCCGCGTTCGCGGCGCAGCACTACGGCGGGGAAGCCGGCGAGGTGCGCTTCGCGAACGGCAACGTCGAGGTCGGCCCGACCGACCCGGTCGTCCACGGCAATTCGCTGCACGGCAAGCAAGCCGCCGACAACGCGCCGGCGCGCCGCACGGTCACGTTCGCCGAGCTGATCACGCAGGCCTACATGGGACGCGTGCAGCTCTGGTCCGACGGCTTCTACGCGACGCCCGGCCTGCACTGGGACAAGGACACGCTGCAGGGCAAGCCGTTCTACTACTACGCGTACGGCGCCGCGGTCAGCGAGGTCGTCGTCGACACGCTGACCGGCGAGTGGAAGCTGCTGCGCGCCGACGTGCTGCACGACGCCGGCCGCTCGCTGAACCCGGCCGTCGACATCGGCCAGGTGGAGGGCGGCTTCATCCAGGGCATGGGCTGGCTGACGATGGAAGAGCTGGTCTGGCATCCGCAGACCGGCCTGCTGACGACGCACGCGCCGAGCACCTACAAGATTCCGACCGCGAACGACTGTCCCGCCGTCTTCAACGTGCGCCTGTTCGAGGCCGATGCGGTCGCCGACACGATCCACCGCAGCAAGGCGACCGGCGAGCCGCCGCTGCTGCTGCCGTTCTCGGTGTTCTATGCGATCCGCGATGCGGTCTCGGCCGCGGGCGAGCACAAGGTCGACCCGCCGCTGACGGCACCGGCGACGAGCGAGTCGATCCTGCGCGCGGTCACCGCGGTGCAGGCCGGCTGAGGCAGCGCGATGGCGTCGCTTCGCAGCCTCGCGACCGACTGTCTCGATGCCGATCGGCGCGCCGTCGTCGTCGAAGTGATCGAGGCGCGCGGCTCGGCGCCGCGCGAAGCCGGCACGCGGATGCTGGTCGATGCCGAGCGCGCGGTGGGCACGATCGGCGGCGGCCACCTCGAGCTGAAGGCGATCGACGAGGCGCGCGCGATGCTGCGGCACGGCGACCTGACGGCGCGCACCCGCCACTACCCGCTCGGCCCGGCGCTCGGCCAGTGCTGCGGCGGTGCGGTGACCTTGTCGCTGTCGACGCTCGATGCCGCGGCGCTCGCGGCGTGGCCCGAGACGGCAGCGCGCTTTCATCTGCAGCTCTATGGCGCCGGCCACGTCGGCCGTGCGATCGCACGCGCGCTGGCGCCGATGAACGTGGTCGTCGACTGGATCGACGAGCGCGAGGACGAATTCCCGCCTTCGATGATCGACGGTGCCGACGTGCCGTGGCCGTCGCACATCCGGCCGGTCAGCGTCGACGGCGTCGAGGGTGAAGTCGCGACGGCACCGCCCGGTGCGTTCTACCTCGTGCTGACGCATCGCCACGACCTCGACCTGCGGATTGCCGAGGCGATCCTGCGGCGCGCCGACTTCGCCTTCTTCGGCTTGATCGGCTCGAAGACGAAGCGCCGCCAGTTCATCCACCGCTTCGAGGAGCGCGGCATCGCCGCCTCGTCGATCGCACGGATGACCTGCCCGATCGGCCTGCCGGGCATCGAGGGCAAGGAGCCGGAGACGATCGCGGCGGCCGTCGTCGCGCAACTGCTGATGGTGTCGGGCCGTGGCGTCGACAGCGTCGATCGCGACGAAAGGCACGCCGTTTGCTCGTCGATGCGAACCCGGCAGGCTTCGGAGATCGACGATGGCAACCACCGGCACGGCGCGCGCGCCGCGGCAGGTCGCGGAGAACGGTAGAACCGCATCGACGCCACTGGCCATGCGCCGGCTTGCAGCGCCGTCGGCTCTGCGCAGAGCGTCGTCGCGGATCGCGAAGACGAATGACATCTGCGACGGTGTCGAGTCGGCACGCTTCGCGCCGTCGCCGATGGCGAGCCGTCAAGACCTCCGCTGCGCATCGGATCGGCTTGCGGCCGATCGGCCCTGAACCGATGGCCGAAGCGCTCGCGAAGTACTGGCAGAAGCGCAATTTCGGCATCACGCCGGAGCCGCGCGGCACGACCGTCAAGGGCGGCAAGTCGCTTTCGTTCGTGATCCAGAAGCATGCCGCGACCCGACTCCACTACGACTTCCGGCTCGAGCTCGACGGCACGCTGAAGAGCTGGGCGGTGCCGAAAGGGCCGAGCCTGGATCCGTCGCAGAAGCGGATGGCGGTGCACGTCGAGGACCATCCGCTCGCGTACGGCAGCTTCGAGGGCACGATCCCGGAGAACCAGTACGGCGCCGGCGACGTGATCGTCTGGGACCGCGGCAGCTGGTATCCCGATGGCGATCCGACGGCCGGCTACCGCGCCGGCAAGCTGAAGTTCCGCCTCGACGGCGAGAAGCTGCAAGGCACCTGGATGCTGGTCCGCATGCACGGACGCGAGTCCGAGCGGCAGGAGCCTTGGCTGCTGATCAAGGACCGCGATGCGAATGCGCGGCGGGCCGACGAATACAGCATCGTCGACGCGCTGCCGAACAGCGTGGTGTCGCAACGCGCGGTCGTCGAGACGCCGAGGGGCAAGGCGCGGTCGACGTCGGCAGCGAAAACGACGGGCGCAACGAACGGCTCGAAGGCGGCGACCGCCGCAAAGGGCGCGTCTTCAGCGAAGTCGGCGACTGACGCGAGGTCGGCGACCGGCGCGAAGGCTGCGACACCTGCGAAGGCCGCGAGAACGACAGCCGGCTCGAAGACTGCAACCGCCGCGACCGGCAGGAACAGCACCGACGCGACGCCGACCGAGCCCTCGGCACCGACCGGAGCGCGTGCAGCGCGCACGAAGATGAAGAAACCGTCGAGCCCTGCACCGGCCATGCCGCCCGGCGCGGTCCCTGCCGCCTTGCCCGACACGCTCGCCCCCGAACTGGCGACGCTGGTCCGCGAAGTGCCGACCGAGGGCGACTGGTCGTACGAGATCAAGTTCGACGGCTACCGCGTGCTCGCCCGGATCGAGCGCGCAAAGGTGCGCCTCGTGACCCGCAACGGCAACGACTGGACGACGAAGCTGAAGGGCGTTGCCGCGGCGATCGAGAAGCTCGGCATCGAATCAGCCTGGCTCGACGGCGAGATCGTCGTCCTCGGCGAGCACGGTGCTTCCGATTTCGGCGCGCTGCAGAACGCGTTCGACGCCGGCGGCGCGTCGATCCGCTACTTCGTGTTCGACCTGCCGTACTGGGACGGCCACGACCTGCGCCAGGTCCCGCTCGGCGAGCGGCGCGCGCTGCTCGGCAGCCTGCTCGCCGAGACCGACGGTGTGGTTCGCTTCAGCGAGGACTTCGAGTCCGACGCGAGCGACATCCTGCGCAACGCCTGCCGCCTGCACCTCGAAGGCGTGATCGGCAAGCGCGTCGGCTCGGCCTACGTCGCCGGCCGCACGCGCGACTGGATCAAGCTGAAGTGCACCTTGCGCCAGGAGTTCGTGATCGGCGGCTTCACCGAGCCGCAGGGCTCGCGCACCGGCCTCGGCGCGCTGCTGCTCGGCATCCACGACGAACGCGGGCGCCTCCGCTACGCCGGCAACGTCGGCACCGGCTTCGACGTCAAGACGCTCGGCGCGCTGCGCAAGCAACTGACCGCGATCGAGGCGACGCAGACCCCGTTCGTCGACAAGCCGCGCGCCGGCCGCGCGACCTGGGTCGAGCCGAAGCTGGTCGCCGAGATCTCGTTCTCGGAATGGACGCGCGACGGCAAGGTGCGCCACGCGGTCTTCCACGGCCTGCGCAGCGACAAGCCGCCGACGGCCATCGCGCGCGAAGTCGCCGCGCCGGCACCCGGTGGCGCGCTGCCGGAGGAGCCGGCGAAGGCGGCGAAGAAAGCGCGCTCGGCGAAGACAACCGAAGCGGCAAGGCCGGGCGTTACCGCGCGCACCCTCACGAAAGGGACCGCGACCGCGCCGGTCCCCGCGCTGCCGCTGTCGGTCAAGGTCACCCACCCCGAACGCGTGATCGATCCGAAGGGCGGCCACACGAAGCGCGACCTCGTCGACTACTACCTGCACGCCGCGCGCCGCATCCAGCCGCACCTGCAGGGCCGCCCGGTCGCGCTGGTGCGTGCGCCGGCCGGGGTCGGCGGCCAGCACTTCTTCCAGAAGCACAGCGGCTCGCTGCACATCGACGACCTCGTCGAGCTGCCCGAGGCGCTCGACCCCGGCCATCCGCCGCTGATCGAGATCGACAGCTTCACCGCGCTGATCTCGGCGGCGCAGATGAACGTCGTCGAGTTCCACACCTGGAACGCGACCTCGCGCGCGATCGAGAAGCCGGACCGGATGACGTTCGACCTCGACCCGGGCGAAGGCGTCGGCTGGGCCGCGATGGTCGAGGCCGCTCGCATGACGCGCGCGCTGCTCGATGCGATCGGCCTCGTCGCCTTCGTGAAGACGAGCGGCGGCAAGGGCCTGCACGTCGTCGTGCCGCTCATGCCGCGCGAAGGCTGGGACGACGTCAAGGACTTCTCGCGCGAGGTCGTCGAGCGCCTCGCCGAGCTCGCGCCGGACAAGCTGGTCGCGAAGAGCGGCCCGAAGAACCGGGTCGGCCGGATCTTCGTCGACTACCTGCGCAACGGCCGCGGCGCGACCACTGCTGCGGCCTACTCGGCGCGTGCGCGGGCCGGGCTCGGCGTCTCGGTGCCGTGCGACTGGGACGAGCTCGACGCGCTGCGAGGCGGCGACCACTGGACCATCGCGAACGCGCACGAGCGCCTCGAGGCGGCCACCGACCCGTGGGCCGAGTACGCGCGCTGCCGGCAGGCGCTGGGTGCGGCACGCAAGGCGTTGCGCCGCGGCGTCGCGGCATGACAACGCCCCGGCCACGCCCCCATGCATCGGGGATTTCCGGCCTGAGCGGGCGCGGCGAGACTGTCGACCAGCGCCCGAAGGCCATTCGCCCGGAACCGATGACCGATGCGATGCTGCACCGATCACCTTGAAACGAACACCTCGGATGCCAACGGAGTCGATATGGAGCCCACTTTCTTCGCCCAGTACAAGGGCTTCGAGTTCCACTGCTCGCCGACCCGCCTGCACGGCGGCGGTTTCGTTCCACGCCTGCTGATCTCGGCCGACTACGGCGCGAGCGAGGTCGACATCCCGGTCCCCGTCCAGGGCCCGCCGTATGTCGATGCCACCGAAGCGGCGCACCGCTCGTTCTGGCAGGGCCGGCGCTGGGTCGACGCGGGCGAGTTCGCCGCGACGTCGCCGGTTCCGCACGCCCTCAGCTTCGCCGCCGACGCGAACTGAGTCGGCCGCGGGGCTGCGCCGCACGCGCGCTGCGCATCCGTCCGCCGCACGGTAAGGTGTCCGGCTCACGACCTCCCGCCAGGATCGCCCGATGGCCTTCCGCACGCTGCTCTACCGCTATTTCTTCTTCGGCTGGCTGTTCCGCGACGTCACGCGCGGCAGCCTGTTCGAGCGCTCGGCGGCGTGGCGACACAACGTGGCGCAGGCCCGTTGGCTGCCGACCTACATGCGGCGCTGGTTCGTCGTCGGCGCGCTGCTGTACGCGGCCGGCAGCTTCGTCGAGCTGGTGATCGGCGCGCCGCTCGCGTCCGCGCTGCTCTACGTGCCGAGCGCGCTCAGCGTGCCGATCAACGCGGTGACCATTGCCGCCTGGGCCGGCCTGAAGGCGCTGTCGGGTCCGCTCTGAGCGGACCCCGTCCGACCCGGATCAGTTCCTCCGCTGCCCGGCGGCTCGGCCGCCCCTCGGCGCTCGTGTGCATCGATGTCATTCGCGCGACAGCGCGGCGCGGCTTTGTCCGACGAACTGCCCGCAAAGCCGGTGACTATCATGACCCAGCAGCTTCCCGGTCCGCGTGTCCGCCAGGACCATCCCCGACTCCATGGACCCCGACCAGAGCGAAGAAGACCACGCCGGCATCGACGACGACGCCGTCCCGACGCGCGGTTACGCGACCTTGCCGGTGGTCGGTCTGGGCGGTTCGGCGAGCAGCGTGCCGTCGCTGCAGGCCTTCTTCCGATCGATGCCGGCCGACTCGGGCATGGCGTTCATGATCGCGATGCACCCCGATCCGAGCCAGCACGTGGCCCTCGCCGATGCGCTTCGCTCCGCCACCCGGATGCCGGTGCAGGACCTCGACGGCGCCCAGGCGATCGAAGCGAACCGCGTGTACGTGCTGCCGACCGGCAAGACGCTGCATGCCTACGACGGCAAGATGGAGGTGCTCGACGCACGTCCGAACCGCGGCCGCCACGTGGCGGTCGATCTGTTCTTCCGCAGCCTCGCCGACAGCCACGGGCCGCATGCATCGGCGGTGGTGCTGTCGGGCAGCGACGGCGACGGCGCGATCGGCATCAAGCGCATCAAGGAGCGCGGCGGCCTGGCGATCGCGCAGGACCCCAACGACGCGGTTCAGGGCAGCATGCCGCGCCACGCGATCGCGACCGGCATGGTCGACTGGGTGCTGCCCGCCGACGAGATGCCGGCCCGCCTGATCGAGTACCACCGCCTCGAGCGCAGCATCAGCCTGCCGCCCGAAGACGGCCCGCAGCCGGCCGAAGCGGCGGCCTCCGGCGATGGCCCGAACGAGACCGCGCTGCGCGAGGTGCTGCGCTTCCTGCGGGTGCGCACCGGGCACGACTTCTCGTACTACAAGCGGGCGACGGTGCTGCGCCGGATCGCACGCCGGATGCAGGTCAACGGTGCGAACGACATGCCGGCCTACGTGCACGTGCTGCGCACGGCGTCGGGCGAGGCCGGCGCACTGCTGCAGGACCTGCTGATCAGCGTCACCAACTTCTTCCGCGACGCCCACTGCTTTGGTGCACTCGAGGCGCTGATTCCCGCGCTGTTCCGCAGCGCCGGGCCGGCCGACGCGCTGCGAGTCTGGGTGCCGGCCTGCGCGACCGGCGAGGAGGCCTACTCGATCGCGATCCTGCTGGCCGAGTACGCCCGCACGCTCGACGCTCCGCCTTCGCTGCAGGTCTTCGCGACCGACCTCGACGCGCAGTCGATCGCGACCGCCCGCGCGGCGATCTACCCGGAGACGATCGAGGCGGACGTGTCGGCCGAGCGGCTGGCGCGCTTCTTCGTCAAGCAGCATCTCGGCTACCGGGTCCGGCGCGAGATCCGCGAAACCGTGCTGTTCGCGACGCACGACCTGCTGAAGGACCCGCCGTTCTCGCGCCTCGACCTGATTTCCTGCCGCAACCTGCTGATCTACCTGACGCGCGAGGCCCAGGACCGCGCGCTCGACGTCTTCCACTTCGCGCTGCGCTCGAAAGGCAAGCTCTTCCTCGGCGCTTCGGAGAGCGTCCACGAGGGCAACCCGCAGTTCTCGGTCGTCGACAAGAGCGCGCGCCTCTACGCCCAGCGGCCGTCGGTGCGCGCGAAGCTGCCCTCGTTGCCGGGGCCCGGCACGGCGGCGATGAACCTGCCCGGCGTTCCGACCGGCTTTCGGATGGTGCCGGCCCGACCGTCACTGCCGGCAGCTGCCACCCCGCCGGCGCTGGCGCTGCGGCCCGATGCGCCGAACGAGTCGCGCGCCGCATCCTGGGCGCAGCTGCATTTCCGACTGCTCGAGCAGATCGCGCCGCCGTCGATCATCATCGACGCCGAGCACACGATCGTGCACCTGTCGGAGAGCGCCGGCCGCTTCCTCCAGCTCTCGGGCGGCGAGCCGACGAAGAACCTGCTGCGCCTGGTCGATCCGGCACTGCGCCTCGAGTTGCGTGCGGCGCTGCTCCAGGCCCAGCAGTTGGGGCAGTCGATGGAGTTCGGGCCGGTGAAGATCGAGCTCGATGGCGAGCCCGCCGACGTGACGGTCCGGGTCGCGGCGGGCAACGACATCGCGCCAGACTACTTCGTGGTCGTGTTCGATGCGAACCGCATCGACCGGCAGATGCCTGCGACCGGCACTCAGGCGACCAACCTGTACCCGGTCGCGGAGCACCTCGAGCGCGAGGTCGAGCGCCTGAAGGCAAACCTGCGCGACACCGTCGAGCAGTACGAGGCATCGAACGAGGAGCTGAAGGCCGGCAACGAAGAGCTGCAGGCGATGAACGAGGAGTTGCGCTCGGCGAGCGAGGAGCTCGAGACCGGCCGCGAGGAGCTGCATTCGATCAACGAGGAGCTCAGCACCGTCAACATCGAGCTGAAGAACAAGGTCGAGGAGCTCGGCAACTCGAACAGCGACATGCAGAACCTGATGGACGCGACCGCGATCCCGACAGTGTTCCTCGACCGCGACCTCCACGTCACGCGCTTCACGCCGCCGGCCGTGGAACTCTTCAAGCTGATCCCGGCCGACCTCGGCCGGCCGCTGTCGGACCTGCGCACCGAGCTCGACTACCCCGAGCTCGCGGCCGACGCAAAGGAGGTGCTGAGCCGGTTGGTGCCGATCGAGCGCGAAATCTCGCGCGGCGGCTCGACCTGGTACTCGGTGCGGATCCTGCCGTACCGAACGGTCGACGACCGCATCGCCGGCGTCGTGCTGACCCTGGTCGACATCACCGATCGCCGGCGCAACGAAAACGCGCTGCGCGCCGGCGAGGAGCGGCTGCGCCTGATCGTCGAGAACGCGCGCGACTACGCGATCTTCTCGCTCGACCTCGGCCGCCGCTTCACGACCTGGAACCCGGGTGCCGAGCGCATCCTCGGCTTCCGCGAGGCCGAGGTCCTCGGCCAGAACGGCGACCTGATCTTCACGCCCGAGGACCGCGCCGACAACGTGCCCGAGAAGGAGGCGCGCACCGCGCTCGAGACCGGCCGCGCCGCCGACGACCGCTTCCACCTGCGCAAGGACGGCAGCCGCTTCTGGGCCAGCGGCGTGATGATGTCGATGCGCGACGACAGCGGCACCGCGATCGGCTTCGTGAAGATCCTGCGCGACCAGACCGAGGCGCGGCGCAGCCAGGAAGCGCTCGAGCGCAGCCAGGCGCAGCTGTTGAAGGCGTCGCAGGAAAGCGAGCGCGCTCGCCGCGAAGCCGAGCTGCAGAAGGAGCACCTGTCGGCGCTGTTCACCGAGGCGCCGGCACCGATCTGCATCCTGCGCAGCCCGGAGTACCACGTCGAGTTCGCGAACGGCCACATGTGCCAGCTGTGGGGTCGCAGCCCCGACGAGGTGCGGGGCCGGCCGCTGTTCGAGGCGGTGCCGGAGATGCGGCTGCAGGTGCTGAAGGATCTGCTCGACCGCGTGATGGCGACCGGCGTGACCTCGGTCGGCAAGGAGGTGCCGGCGCGGCTCGATCGGAATGGCGACGGCACGCTCGACGACGTCTACCTGAACTTCACCTATGCGCCGCTGCATGCGGTCGGCGGCGCGATCGACGGCGTGCTCGTGATGGCCTACGACGTCACCGACGAGGTCCACGCGCGCGAGCAGATGAGCGAGCTGCACGAGGCCTCGAAGGCGGCCGGGCGCGCGAAGGACAACTTCCTCGCGATGCTCGGCCACGAGCTGCGCAACCCGCTCGCGCCGCTGCAGACCTCGCTGCTGCTGAGCCGCAAGCTCCTCCCCGAGTCGAAGATCGACCACCTGCTCGACGTGATGCAGCGCCAGACCAACAACCTGGCGCGCATCGTCGACGACCTGCTCGAGGCGTCGCGCGTCAACGAGGGCAAGATCGACTTGCAAATCGAGGCGCTCGACCTGCGCACCAGCGTGAACCAGGCGGTCGCCGCGGCGCGACCGCCGATGGATGCGCACGACCAAACGCTCGACGTCGACCTGCCGGCGCGGCCGGTGCCGGTGCGCGCCGACCCGGTGCGGGTCGAGCAGATCATCCTGAACCTGCTCAACAACGCCGGCAAGTACACGCAGGCCGGCGGCCACATCCGCGTCGTGCTGAAGCGCAGGGGGCCATGGGCCGAGATCGCGGTGATCGACAACGGCGCCGGCATCGACGACGACCTGCGGCCGCGCCTGTTCCAGATCTTCCAGCAGGGCAACCGCGACCTCGCGCGCCGCGAAGGCGGCCTCGGCATCGGCCTCAGCGTCGTGCGCCGTCTCGTCGAGCTGCACCATGGCACCGTCGAGGCGCGCAGCGAAGGCGCCGGCAAGGGCAGCGAGTTCGTCGTCCGCCTGCCGCTCGCGCCCGACGGCGGGTCGCGCGGCGGTGACGAGTCGGGCAAGGCGCACGGCGCGGCGGGCGGAGCCACGGACGGCGCGGCCGGCGACGCGGGCAGCAAGGCCTCGGCGTCGAAGTCCGGGGAGGGCGGCACCGCATCGGCCGGCACCACGAACGTTTCCACTGCACCTTCGGATCGCAGCGGACCGACGGCCGGCGCCGCATCGGCGCAATCGAAGCTGCGCGTCCTCGTCGTCGACGACAACCGCGATGCCGGCGAGACCCTGGCGATGCTGATCGACACGCTGGGTCACGAGACCCGTCTCGCCGGCGACGGCAAGGAGGCGCTCGCGCTGTTCGACGAGTGGCATCCGCAGGTCGTCTTCCTCGACATCGGCCTGCCCGGCATGAGCGGCTACGAGGTCGCCGCCGCGATCCGGCGGCGCGCCCCGGCCGGCACGGCGCGCCTTGTCGCCGTCACCGGCTACGGCCAGGACAGTGACCGCGCGAAGGGCCGCCAGGCCGGCTTCGACGCCCACCTCGTCAAGCCCGCCGGCTACGACGCGATCGCGCAGATCCTCGCCGCCGCCGGCACGCAGCCGTCCTGAGCGGCCGATGAAGATCGCGACCTTCAACGTCAACGGCATCAAGAGCCGCCTGCCGCGCCTGCTCGAATGGCTCGCCGAGACGAGCCCCGACGTCGTCTGCCTGCAGGAGCTGAAGGCGCAGGACGAGACCTTCCCGATCGATGCATTGCGCGAGGCCGGCTACGGCGCGATCTGGAGCGGCCAGAAGTCGTTCAACGGGGTCGCGATCCTGGCCAAGGGCAGCGACCCGGTCGAGCGCCGCCGCGGGCTGCCGGGCGACCCGGACGACATCCACAGCCGCTATCTCGAGGCGAGCATCGACGGCGTCGTCGTCGCGTCGATCTACCTGCCGAACGGCAACCCGCAGCCGGGCCCGAAGTTCGATTACAAGCTGGCCTGGTTCGAACGCCTGAACCGGCATGCGGCCGAGCTGCTGGCTTCCGGCGAGCCGACGGTGCTGGCCGGCGACTACAACGTCGTGCCGACCGACGAGGACATCTATTCGCCGGCCTCGTGGCTCAAGGATGCACTGCTGCAGCCGGAAAGCCGCGAGGCGTATCGCAAACTGCTCGCGCAGGGCTGGATCGACGCCATCCGCACGCTGCATCCGG